>Ga0209700_101218_pt1 | contig 52619 bp, 20 predicted proteins | sample SiratroredBW_FD_187528 | JGI IMG/M metagenome (GOLD analysis project Ga0209700, IMG submission 187528) | Root nodule microbial communities of legume samples collected from California, USA - Siratro red BW (SPAdes) (version 2) | ecosystem: Host-associated > Plants > Roots > Nodule | place: USA...
TTACGTAACGATGAAATTTGAGATTTTACTCCAAAGAAATTAAATATATATTATTTAAGCCAAATTCCTCAATGGTATTTTTCCTTAAAGTAATTTTTTTTTATTGTATTTATTATTTTTTAGTAATAAATAAAAAGAGTTATGTTAAGCACTATGAGCTTAGTTAATAAATCATGACAACAAATTATATAGAAAGGACAAAATAAATGTCCTTATTTAGGTTGAATATTGTTTTTAATTAAAAATAGAATTTTATCTTGATAATTATGAAAACAAATTCCAATTTAAATTAGAAAACAATACTATAAAGATTTAATAAATAAAAAAAATAAAGTATTGACATTTTACATTGAGATTTTGCAAATATAGATGAAATGAAAAAAGCCTTGAAGCCCTAGCCACAGTGGCTCGTGGTGGGCGTGTTACGGCGCTGGTGTCCGGTATTTGACATCCACCTTGTGTTTGAATGAAGAAAGGGAGGGAATTATTGTTTGGCAGTTACAGAAAGCTTCAGCAACACACCATTCCCTTTTCCCCAACACACCTTCGCCAAACGATGTCGCATTCCGATTCTCCAAACCGTTACTCCTTCTCCCCCTCTCTACACTGGAACCCTCAGCTTCACCAGTACTTCCTCAATGCCTACGGCGCCGACCACTTCTCTCGCATCTCCGCCGCGCTAACGTACGCACCTCCTTTTCAGTTTCCGTTAATCATATATCAGAACATGTAGTTCCAGACTATTACAGTATCTGATTTTCAGCTACTGAACCTATTTTAGTTGCAACTGTTTGATTCTCATTGAGTTTTCCAATTCGCAGCCGACCTTCTCGCTACTCGTGCATTCGAGTCAACACGCTCAGGTCCGACGCTGATGCCGTCATTGAGAAGCTGCGCCCGCTCGTCTCTAACGTGTCGGTGGCGGTGCAATCCGAAGATGGCGAGTCAAATCCCTTGAAGGAGTGTTCGGAAGATGCGTCTGCTCCTTTTTCCAAATGCAAGATTCCCGGCCTTGATTATGTGGTGTTTGTTTGGGGTTCGGGACCGCACCGTATCGATTATGGTGAGGCGCCTCCCAAGGAGGTCGTTGTTAGTAGGAAGTGTGCTGAGGCAGTTCTTCGAGGTGCTCAGGTTGGTAGATTATTTGCCAATTGTCAGATTATGTGTTTTGAAGAGTTGGATTGGTTGTTACTAGTGTTAGTTTTGGCTTTAGGTGTATGTTCCTGGTGTGATGGCTTGCAGTGCTCATGTTGAGAAAGGAGATACGGTTGCGGTTTCGGTTGCTGTGGAGCAGCAGGGTGCTGATGGGGGGTGGGGAATTCCTATGACACGTGGCACTGTTCTCCAAGGATCAGAGACAGGTAGCAAGTGTGTATTCATGTTTGGGTGATATGTTTGTAGACCTGACTTTTTTTTATTTTATTTTTATCTTGGCACTAAAATCCTAAATTGCATAACCTGAGAAATGATAGATGGGCAATTGGATATATTCACCAGGGAGATAAAGTTATATTAGTTTTTTTCACCTGAAAACAGACATGGTGATGTTTTTATCATAATCAAGTTGAAACAGTAAGACATAAGTGGTTATTCTTTGTCCAAATTATGTTAAGGATGTTTTTGTGAAGCCAAATGTTTGTTTTTGTTTAAGTAAACTTTTGGAACGTGGCTGATAGTAATTGTATTTTGCTTGTTTCACAGATACTTATTATGTTGAACGGAATGGGCTTTATATTGGGCAAGGAACAGCTATGTTGTCAAGGGCTGGGATGTTCCGCGTTTCTGAAGGAGTTGGTGTGGATATGAAGGATAGAGTATATGATCTTCATTCTTTTTATAGTAAATTTCGTCTCCTACTCATATCCGCATGCTATATTGTATTCTTGTCTTTTTGCATCATTGATTATTTAATCCTTTCTTTTATCACTTCATGGTTTGTAATTTATGTTTAAGCAATTTTTTTAATGCTGCACCAATTTCATGTTCAATTGATTATGCTCTTGTAGTTGTATGTTTATTCATTTTTCTTTATAGTATTTGCGTCATTATTTATTTTAACACATATTCCTAATTTGTTGTTCCCCACTTCAAATGCTTTGTTTTGCCGAATTGAGTAAGATATTCAAGCTTGCTTGAGTTACTTTTTTTGTATTTTTTTGGGTGCAGTTGAATTGACTTGAACCTTGAAGCTTATGAAATCTTTCTGTTACTGTTATGATGTAGTGGGGGCATAACAATGCTAACTTAATTTTTTACCCCAATGAATTTGTGCTAGGAAGACTTATTTAGTTTGATTTAATGTATTTCAATACATGATTAGTATAAGATTTACCATAATCTCATTAGTTGGTGCAAATAAATATTGTTGCTCTAGTATGGAATTGATGAAAGAATTTGAGAAACGAAAATTACATTTGAATGAGTGTTGAAACCTGTTTCTCAATTCACTGCTTTTGGAATCCTATTCTAAACTTTTGTGTTTATTATTTGCTGTTGGTAATGTTAGTGAGGAACATTAAATATTGTTACGATGATTGGTTCTTTAGGAGTTTTAGCATGTATGGTTGGATCATTTTGCCATTGCTCAAGGCAAATATAAGAACTGGCATCTGTTATGCATATACGAGGTTATTAACTTCAAGAAATTAGATTTTACATGGTTTCTTGTTTGGTAAGTGGAGGGATGGGGAGAGCCTGGACTCTGGAGACTTTCCTAATCTGTATGAAGCCTACAGATTTGTAATATAAGTGTGAGATAGAATCTGGCATGCCATGGGTATATATTTTTCAAGGGTTCTCTCATAAAAGTTTTATTGAAATTTTTTCATTCTGCTTGCGCAGTCATTTATTTGTTGTTTTGCCCTTTGTCTATACAATGTTTTTCCCTGTATATTCTAGCAATACTGGATTATTCTCCTAATTGGTATTTTTCTCTGCTCTCTATATATTTGAAAATTTTGTGAAATATTTGAGGCTTTGAATGTGAGTGTAGCTGATGAATTTATGTTTCTGTTTTGGTTTTTCAGATTTGCTCGAGGGAGAAATATTTCTTCAAAATCTGCCTAGCATTATTGCTGCTCATGCTTTAGGTACATAAATCTGAGTATCATTTTTTTTTATTTTTTGACTTTGGGGTAATTTACATACAATGGTGTTGTTGCCGTTTTTTTTTCCTTGGTAGTAAGTACTTTACCATATTCATTTACAAACACTCCAGATTTAAACACAACTGGCAGAAGTTGGATTTGAACCCTCATAGGATAATATTTCTCTAGCAACCACGTGGGCCTCAGCAAATGCCCTTTTAATGGGGGAATGGAGGGTAGAGGGTTCTATGTCAGATCTGCAAGAGGATTAGAAAGATCTTGTAGACCAATATGTTTTTCTTTTGTATAGTTTTTTAGTGTATACCTTTATCAAGTGAAAAGTTGTACTTTTCGTATAATTTTTATCTCATCATGTTTATATTCAATAACGAGTCCATCTGAAAAATCTGTTTACCAAATGGATAATCCTATGTCGAATCGATTCCTTTCCTTTCAATAATTTCTTTGCTCAATAATTTATAGTTGGGACGTTGACTTTTCACTGTAGTTTAATTTCTACTTTTATTTTTTGTTGCCTTTATAATTTGTATTAAGTTTGAAAATGTATTCATTTTTTATATCATGGACATTTATCAGTAATCCTCCGGAGTTAGGTCTAGCTATGGTCTCGTACATGTTTGATGATAGTAATTGTTTCACTTTGCACTATAGAATTACCCCCCTTCTCATCTTGCTATTTTGTCCTATATAGATTTCTTTATACAGATTCTTTTTGTGTATTCAGATCCACAAAGGGGTGAACGGATACTAGACATGTGTGCTGCACCTGGAGGGAAAACAACTGCAATTGCAATACTCATGAAGGATGAAGGAGAGATCATTGCAACAGATAGATCTCATAACAAGGTGAGGATTCTGAACTCTAGTAAAAGGCTTACCATTACCACTTGCTTACTTGAACTCAAGTTTACTGCAGTAAGGGGATGTCATGGTCGAAGCATAACTTTCTTTTACCAACATATTGTTCTATTTTATGATTTATTTCAAACTTTCATTGGTTGCCAGCCTTCTGTACCCTGTTTTAGATACACATAATATTGGTTTCGTTTGTTATGATTGTGAATGGTATGAATCTTGTGGAATTTTAATAAATTAATGGTTTGTTAACATATCAATTTTGATGGTTGTCTAGGTGCTGAATATTCAGAAATTGGCTGCTGAAATGGGCTTGAGTTGTATAAAGACATATAAATTAGATGCTCTTAAATCTGTTTGTCGAAGAGATGATATTGATACTTTTACTGATCCATGCTGTACTAATGCCAAAAACGATGTGACAAATCAAGTTTTTGATTCCCCAAATTTGGAAGTCGAAATAGTGTCACCCCTTGTTACAGAAGGTTTAAACTCTCAGACTCTGGAGGAAAGTTATATGCATTTAATTGATACTTTTTGACTAGTTCATTGACATATGATAGAAAATTCTTGTTGGGTTCTATGAAGGTATTCAATTCAGTTCAATGCTAAACCTGTTCTACTAAATGTAGTTATACATTGAAATTGAATCACACTAACTTCCAGAATTATTATACATTGAACCACTCTGATTGTCTAACATTCTTTTTTCATTGATGGTATTGTCTGCTGATTGGGAATTGGTATTTGGTGTGCCTAAGTCCCATATCAAGTAGTATGAGAAGTTCAATAGAGTATTTGAGTGCTTTATCTTCCCCTCGCCTGAGTACTTAGTTTTGAGGGTTGGTTCCCCATCAATTGGTATTAGAGCTAGGTTTTAGTGTTTAAAAAAATGGCTTCTTACAAAGGGTTCCAAATAACTAGGAAGTTGACTGAAGTGTCGCCGAGTAAAAGTCATCAAGATGTCAAGTCTTGGTCACGGTATAAGATAGGGACTTAGGCAATATGGGGTGTTTAAGTCCTATATTGAGTAAGGACTTAGGCATTATGGGATGTTTAAGTCCTATATTGAGTAGTATGAGTTGTTTGATGAAGTATTTAAGTACTCGATTCTCTCCCCTCAATAGCTAGCTTTTGTGGGTGAGACCTTACTAGTACTTATTCTTATATTTTACAGATGAAAGAGAAAAGCATCAGCTGAAAAGACATAACTGTGAAACACATTGTGTCTCAGTTGCATGTTATTTGTTTTGCCCATGTTTTTTTTTTTCTTGAACATCTATTGTTGGTTTCTTGAAGGTTGACACATAGCCTCATCATCGTTATCAAAGGATCATTTAGTGTTAAAAGATGGTCCAGATAGTTCTTATGTATTATGTTTGTTTAGACATAATTGTTAGGAAAAGAGAATGATTTGATTAAACCAAGAGGGGTGGGGGGTTGAATTGGTTTTTGAAACTTTTTCTGAAAAACTTACTTTCTTTAAATTCTTTTCAGACAAAGAACAATGCATGAGTGAAATCAACGTTGATTCAAGAATTGGGTGTAGCAAAACTAAAACAATATAAGAAAAGAAAGCACAAGGAGATTTATACTAGTTCAGATCCTACATCCAGTCTCAACAATTCAACCATAGAATTGTTGGTTCCACTAACTTTTACAAAGTTATATAAAGAATCAACACCTGAAAAATTTCAAGAGGATATACAACATCCTTGATACAAAAAGGATATCAGCCCTCATAAACTCTTATCACTTAAGAGGATACATAACTTATCAACTCTTGATCACCTAGTACAACAATAACACTGAAAACAATCCAGCTATAGTATTAAAGAAATAAAAGAAAGATTTTGCCAAACTTTCTCACCAGAAGCACTTTCAAGATTACGCAAAACATAACCTTGATTCAAACCTTTGTAGCACAAGAACGAGCATAAGAAAGGCTTCGAATTCTTAGAAAAGATTGCTTTGAATGCTTGATAATTCATGTATAAAACATAGAGTCAAGTGTGCTATTGATAGATTTGAAAATCAATGATTGAAAATAGCTTTTGACACATTTAATCGATTATATTAAGTGTTAATCGATTATTATATGTTGAAATGTTGAAAACCACTTGTCAATTAAATTAGTTCAACAATTAATACTGGAGCATATTTAATCGATCATGAAAAGATGTAATTGATTATTTCATTGGGAACCTTAAAAAATTTGAAAATAATTCTTTGCTTTAATTGATTGTTATTGAGATAATCAATTATGCTATTATGATCCTCATCAAGAAAAGTTCAATCCATTAAATTAAAATGTAATCAATTATTTTGTTCTAAAACCTTTTAAAACAAATTTTCTCTATTCAAAAAACATTTTAACTCGTTTTAACTTGATTGTGAGCTGATCTTATAAATACTTCTATGTGATAGACTCAGAAAGTAATTACACAGAAAGTTAAACCATTCTAGACTTATCTCATCTTCATTGTTCATCATCAAAACATCATCTTTTTGGGACTTGAACATCTTCAAGTCTAACAATAATTAATAGACTTGAGCATTTTGTGATTATATTTATTGGATTTCTGTTGGTTCATTTTTTCTGTGCTATGATTTGTTTATTCTTTCCTGTTTTATATTTGTTACGGGCATGAGAAGTATTCTTTTGTCAACAATTTACAAATCCATTTTTGACTAATTTAAAGGTAAAGATGAAAGGACGAATGGAAGAGTTTATGTTAGCAAAGCTGATGCCCGGAAGAACATGCGAAGAGCGCGAAATGGGCCCGGAAGAAATCAGTGTGTCGGTGGTAGGGTTGATCGATCCAAAGGTTTTCCTCTTGGAAGTTTTGATAGGGTTCTTCTTGATGCTCCCTGTTCCGCCCTTGGTTTAAGGCCCCGATTATTTGCTGGAGAGGTAGAATTGGATCTGTTTATTGAAATATCTCCCGCATTTACTTGAATTTACATACAACATACTTAGAACAATCTGTATTTATTGGTGCAAATATAAATAGGATGTGGGGAATACTGGATTATCTTAAAGTGGAATCATGTCCTCACTTTTTTTCTTGATTTATACCACTGTTAATGTTCCACTTCTGCATGGTGTTCGAATTTGTTTCTTAACCTTTGCGTGAAATACGCGAATCTGTAGAAGCACTGTTTATTTCAATGCAATTGAGAAATAATATTATTCTATGGTAAATTCACCCTTCCTTGCCTATAATGTGTAGGATACGGGACTACGGGCTTATCTTAAAGTGGAATTGTGTCCTCATTTATTTCTTGGTCTATACCATTGTTAATTTTCTACTTCTGCAACGTGTTCAATTACGTGTTTCTTAACCTTTGGGAAATAAAATTATTCTATGGTAAATTCACCCTTCTTGCCCAGAAAGTGTATTCTGTGAACTTGATCAGTCACATGACTTACAGATTGGCCAATGTGATGCATAGTCATCATCTCTGTGTGGGGGTGGCTAAGTTAGTGTTTTTAGTTATTTTTTATCAAGAAATGAAAGGAAATTTAAACATAAAATAATTGGTTTTTAAAGAAAATAGTAGTAACCCTGCAATGCATTTCTTTTTGGCAGGAAACAATTGAATCTTTAAGAAGCCATGCAAAGTACCAGAGAAGGATGTTTGACCAGGCTGTTCAATTAGTTCGACCAGGAGGAGTAATTGTCTACTCCACGTAAGATTGTACTTTTTGTTGATCACATCTCTCTGTGCATACTTGCACGTCTTCTGTTATGATATGTGATTATGTTTCTTCCCTATCGTCTATGACATTTTTATTAGATTCCTTCTTGTACTTTGTTTTGGTTTCTAAATTATCATTTATCTTTATAGGAAAAGTAATCATACAATATCTACTTCTCATGCCCTCTTCATCTTATCAGAGTTTGCATTTGCATTTGTTCTTCTCTGAATTTCTTATCATTAGGTGTAAAAAGATTGCCCAAATGTAAATCTCATGTCATTCATTTGCATAATCTTTCTGAGCATATTTGTTTATGTTTACACTGAGGGCATGCTTGTTAAGTGGAAAAGGGAAGTAAGGATTTAATTAGGAAGGATGGAAAACCATGAAAAATTTGGATTCTCTGCAGTTTGGAATGGTTTAATGAAGGAAGGAAAGAAAGCATATGTGGATGTCATCGTTAGATGTTTTCCAAATTGGAAACAAAAGGGGGACAAAGTTACTTTATATCCAAATATACAAATATCTTATCGAGCATATTACTTTTTTTATTTAGGGTATCGTGTCATTTTATAAACATTTTTTTTTCTTTCCTTTCACTTTATTTATTATCAAACAACCTAAAAATGGTAGGATTCTCACAGTTACTAGGATAAACTACTTGATGTGGTATTTAAGTCTTGAAAATTTCCCACCTAATGAACTAGTGTTTTGGTTTGACCTTTCCTCTTGTATTTAAGTCCTAACAATTTATGCTTTCATTGGGAGTTGGCCTACGTAAAGAATTTCCTATAGATTGGATTAAGGTGCAAACAGAAACTCTTAAAGGGGTGACAACTTTAGGAGCTTTACATTGAGTAGGATAAGCTACCTGATGTGGTACTTAAGCCTTGAGACTGTCCCATCTAATGGACCAGTATTTTGTGTTGAACTCTCTTCTTATGTTTTAGTCCTGACAGAAGGTGTTTTCGTTGAGAATTGAGCTAAAGGCTAGCTATTGATTGGATTAAGGTGTAAACCAAGCACTGGTGGGTGAGTGAAGTCGTCTCATGAGTAAAAAGGTTACTATTGGGTCAGTGTTGATAGAGTGAAACTGCTGTGGACATCGGTCCATAAAGTGGGTGACAATATACATCGGTCCATAAAGTGGGTGACAATATTAGGAGTCTCTCTTTTAGTAGGATAAATAAACTACTTGGAGTGGTATTTAAGTCATGAGGTTTTCCTACCTAATGAACTATTTTTTTGAGTTTACCTCTCTTGTGCTTAATTCCCAACAAAATCATCTCATTTTCCATTCTTACATTCTTAAACCTAGCATACCGTTAGTAGTTTTGATTTTCTGAGTATATCCAACATAGCTAAATTCTAATTGCATTATTTTTGTAATGGTCTGAAGTATATTTTATCAAGTCTCTAAAGCGCATCTTTGGAATCTGCTTCCAGGATGAACTCTTCTATAATTTATATTAACTCTTTTTATTTGTGAGACTTTACTGTAAAACTGATTTGTTGGCTGCTGTCTTAAAATAGTTGTACGATTAATCCTGGTGAGAATGAAGCATTAGTTCGATATGCTTTGGATAAATACAAATATCTCTCATTGGCACCGCAGGTTTGATGCTGATTCTTTGCAATATCAACTTCCTTTTGTTTTTTTTCCAATCGATTAGGCTTATATAATTCTGTTGCTGAATTGGCATATTTAAAAATTGGATTATATATTTAATTAACTGAAGGATGACTATACGATCTTATATTTTTTTTAACTAAGACGGTAAAGTGTTGATTATAAACAATGAAACAAATTTCGATGTTTAGTTTGTCAATGAATTATTAGTACACTCGGGTGAGTTATTCGTATTTGCTATTTGATTTATTCCAGCATCCAAGAATTGGGGGACCTGGTCTAGTTGGTAGCTGCAAATTTCCAGATGGATATGTAGAGTAAGCCCTTCATCCTTTTGTCCAAGAATGTGCATCTCTTATCTCTCTCCCTTACACACACGTGCTTGTACACACTCATTTGTAATGCTGTTTAGTAGTGTTGGAGGACACACCTTTCATTTTTTTACCGTAAATAACATAAAGAAAAATTTGGTGCCAATTTTCGGTTTCACATCTTGATGTCTGTACAGGGAGTGGTTACGACCTGGGGAGGAAGAGCTTGTTCAGAGGTTTGATCCATCATCTCCTCTTGATACAATTGGATTTTTCATTGCCAAGTTTCTCGTGGGATCTAAAGATACATGACAGCTATTCATGAAATGTGAGAGTGGATCTATGTTTACTTTATAATTGCCAATGAAGGAAGCCATCAGATTTTTTATGATTGGCTTCTGACAACCATTTGGGAGCTTCACAGATGTCCATTTGAAAAATGAATTAAGAAAGAACGAGCATGACCGTTTTATTTCGTAGTTGCATTCTTGATGTAAAGGCAAATTTTGTTAAATTTGCAGTTTACTTGTAACTTCGCCGTTTAACTTATGAAAGGGAAGTTGTTCAAATATCCTTCAGGTTAGAAGTGAGTCTGCTTCCGAAGTGTTGGTTCTGTTGATGTTAATTATCGTAGCTCCTATTCTGCATCTGTATTCTGTACACTTGTATTATCAACTTGTTGTAGGTCCTATTTGAAACTCATTGAGCATAACTTTTTGCTGTTTAATAGGTTACATGAACACTTAGTCCTACGACGCCTACAAATATACCTAAAAATGTAGGTTTAGAATGCGTGGTTGTGATCTTGCGACATTTACTATAAATGGTGTAATGTGCCTTTCTTTCGACATCGTTGTTTGGTGTAATGAATGTGTAAAATCAAGAGAGATCTAAGAACAAAACTCGTTGGAATTTTGTAAATTTTCATAAATAATCAATAATAAAGAACCATATTAATAAAAAAAGTATGTAACCATCATTTCTCTTGTAAAATTTATATAATTTTATATTTCTTTCGTTTTTTTTTTATTAATTCTATTCTCAACTCATCTCTGTATAAAAGAGTGTTTCACATTTCCTTTACCTTTTACGAGGAATTCACGTACATTTGTTTTTTTCAGCTGTCACGATCTCATTTTTAATTATGCATAATCAGTTGAATGAAAATCAACTTAAGAAGAATTGGTTAATTCCTAGGAAAGTTTGCTTAATTATATAATTTCACTAAGCAACCACAAAAATATTTGTTTAGCAAAAGTCCATCTAAGAGGCATTCATTGGTTGATTTTTGGTAAATTCTGCTAAACAAAAAAGGATATATTCACTCAACGAATTGCTTTCATTCAACAAAAAATTATCCTTGAGGAATTGGTGAATTTTACTCAACAAAAATGAAGATTTCTGCATAATGAAATTCCTCTTACTATAAAAAGAGTTTTCTTTTGATTTTATTTTCATCTTGTTAAAAATAGTTGTGTTGTTTAACTCTAAATTTATTTTTTAATATTGATATGATGAATATGGTTATAAATGTACCTATATGAAATGATAAGTTTTAGGAATACGAAGAAGCCTTGTAATTAAGTTGTTCAAAGAAGGAACTTTTTGATCAACCGGTTTTTGATCACCAATGCTATCAAAATAACATATATAACTGACAAAGTTTTTCTTTTGTTAATTCCTTCCAATAAATTAACATCTAAAAACATCTTCAGTTCTTCCACTACAAAGATAAATAATCATGTTATGATTTGTCTATTCAAGAGAAGTTAATTTCTCTATTGAGTTGTATAGACGTACTATATGATTAACACAAAATACTTTGTGACCTTTTCTAGAAAAATAATAACAATTATAAAAGGTTTCGAGACTTCCTAAAATATGTGGTTCCACAAATTGGCATAGTATAACATATGGTTGAAGATTAAGCTAAGAAAAATCCGTAGAGACATATGGAAGAGACTCGATGACCTTATGATAGTGATTCACCAACATCTAAGACGCATACAACTAATACCACAAATTATAGTATCAATGTTCGTGCACATGTTAGAATTGTACTTGATGAGACACACTAATCCTAAAATTATAAGAAAAAAAATATATAATTCTAACAACTACAATTATAATAACGATTTCCAACAATACCACAACAATCTTCAATTATGATACAGTAACTAAAAAAAAAACGATGGAATATGATTATATTCATTTTGATACTAAATCAGATTATATGTTAAAAAGAGCATGTCGATACACTCTCATTATATATATAAATAAATAAATAAATGATTGATAATTATAAAAAATCATAAATAATCACAAAAACAACTTTGTAAAAACCATATAGTAAAATATAATAATTATTTAACAAAAACAATAAAATCAAACATTATATAGAAAAGACTAAAAACAAGTAATGAACTTTTGAAGGATAAAATATATAAGAATAAGAAAAAACTAGAAGTTAGATGCTAGAGTTACTTCTAGCTATTGCTTTAAAATGTGCCTTACAAGCTATTAAAAAAAATTGTTCACTAAAAACAATAATAAAATCACACAAACTTTTCAATTAGTATAAAAAGATATAGGCTAACTAAAATAAGGTTTAAAAAATAGATAGCATCGTATTAAGACTTAAAGTATATTTATCTTTGGTAAAAAATAAAATATCACATCACATCTAATTATATCATAAAGGTTTCATAACTATTTATATTTACAAATTACTTTAAACTTTGTAATGAGAAATTTATTAGCAAATATCAAAATGTTATACTTAAAAAGTTATAATATATATATATATATATATGCATCTATCTTTATCTTTTAAACTTATACCAAATTATTATTATCACAAATTTGGTCTAAAAAGATTTAGTAACTTCTATTTAAAACTCATTAATGTAAACAAAATAATAGATGTGATTTGTATCCAAATCAAAATTTAAAAAATACCATATTACAACATGTTTCATTTATAAGATTCCAGTTATTAAGTTTTGTGTATTTTAAATAAACTATTGAATTTATTTTCAATTTTTTTTTGTAACGGTACGACAATCTTTTCTTTTCTTTTTAAACTTTTAATTACATAAGATATCCAAAATCTTATAAGATTTTCATAATCTTATGTAATAAATTCTATAATTTTCTTATTAGTTTTCAGATATTTTTATGTAACATATTTATTTTAATTGTTAAATTATTTACAAAATTTCTTTTATTATGTCTACATTGAACGTGGAAATATTAATCCTGATGCATTATTATTTTTATTTTACACTATTTTTAGCCACTGGATTAATTAAATGAAATATAAATAATAATTGAAAATAAAAAATTAATTAAAATGATTGATCTGTAAAAAATGTTACAAAAATTAAAATTATAAACATTTCAAAATATATTTTTATCAATAAAATAAAATTAATATAAAAATATCATATTAACATGCCTAAATTAAAATAAATAAAAAACTAAAATATAGTGTCTAAATTAAAATTAGAACTAAAATAACAGGCTTTAATTAGTTTTGGTGCATATAGATTTATTTCTTTATGTAGCTAATAATATATGGGCTAATGGATTTTAGAAATGAAAGATTCTGTTCTAGAATATTCTGATGGATTGCAAAAAGTAAAAGAAAAATCTTATTGATTTGTGAAAAACAAAAGCTATAAATACTGAACCAGGCCTAGGATTAAAGTAATAAGTATAATTTCATCTCTAACCTTTTGACTTGGATTTGATCAAAAGTGAGTTTAGTTGTACTTTGTAGTGTTTGAAATTGACCACCATTAAAAATCCAATTCAAGCTCTTGAAATCTACCAGGTAAGTGATCATTCTCTTCTTTTCCAGTTTTTGTGAACATTTTAATTTCAAATGATTGTTTTTGTTTGCCATTATAAGAATTTACTTCACATAATAGTGTAGCTATTAAACATATATTAGAGCAGATTAAGTCATGCATTTTATTTTTCAATCTAGAGAGAAAAAAAATTATAAAGAGAGTCATTTTTTTATTGGCTTATATTAGGAGTGCAATCAAGAATTACATAAAAAAATTATTTTTTTATTAGCTTACAACATATTAATCAATTCCTTTTAGATATTATGAAAAAGATAATAATGATAATGAATTTCACTATACTTGATTTGATAAAATATTATTGAATGGTATTATTAATAATATTTTTTTATAGCAAATAAAATTATATTATTAATAATTATATTTTTATCTTCTGATAAAAATATGTAATAATAATTATAAATGCATTTTTGTTTATTTGTTGAATGAGATCTATCATATAAAAATATTCATATTAAGCTATATTTTAAATTAGTTTTTATTAAAATTTAAAGTAAATTAAAATATCCTACTTTTAAGTAGGAACCATTACTTTATTATATTAAATGTAATATAAAAATATAATATACTAATCTAAACATTAAAGTCTAATGTTAATAATATAAAAATATTTATATTTATTCTTAGAATATTTCCTTTAATAAAGTCCTATATTAAAAATATTAATTTTTTATCCAGAGAAATATAATAAAAATATACATTATGTAGAACATATTAAAAAAAAAGTTAATAATTTATTTAAGGATGAAAGGAAATTATTATATAATGCTAAAAGTTAACTTTTTAAATGTCTCAAAAAATCCTTTTAAATTTTCTTTCAATCTGTGAATTGTATTTAAATTAGATTGCAGTGGATTTTGTATGATCATCCACATCTTATGCTGCAGGAGGGTAAAATATCATGGCAATTAATGATACTTCTAATGGTGATGGTAATTCAAGCAATAGAAAACGTGTGAAAGTTCCAAAAAGAGGACCTGGAGTAGCTGAACTTGAAAAGATGTTGAGAGAGAAAAAAGGAATATACACAACTGATGAGAGAATTTCACAATTAGTTGACGCAGAGCACTATGATTATACTCATCTCTCATCCCAAAATTTCTATAATGAGTCCTATCCTTTCTGGGTATATTTTGGAACCATTTTAGAGAGAAACAATGAGTATTCACCTTTGAAGAAGGTAAACTTTCTGGCATTATTTACCATGTGATTTCCTGAGTCTTTCAAAATAGAAGAAAAATAAACCAATTTTCACATTATTTGCATAATATTTACAATATTGCATGTAGGTGAAACAATTCATTGAGACTTCCTCCCCATCATTGTCAAATGGAACTCACAATCATCTAGAGCTCGATTCAAACTCAAATTCATATCATAATTTCATACCTATAGCATCAGAGCAACATAAAGTAATTATCAAATCTAACATTGATCTATGTTCCATTTACATATCTATAGCTTTGCATGTATCAATGATGCAAAGTTCCATTCACGGCAAATGAATAGAAAATTTTTCATTCAATTGTTAACAACTATATGTGTTATAGATGGTTAGCATGAAACAATATTCTTCAACCTTGGCTAGTGATCTGATTCCACCATCAAATTTCAGAGTTATTCCAAGTTTTTCTTACTACAATAGGCCACTCCCATCATCCATAAATGACAGTCACAGTGCTAGTTGTTACAGGTATAATGCTTAGAAAGTGTCAAAGATATTAATACAAAAGTGTGTTTTCTAGCTTGTTGCATCACCAAAATTCTTCTGTCTTTCTCAGGGATGCCAAATGGGGTAGAACTTTGGAGCTCAGCAACACAAGGTACAATTCTGACATTGAGGTGCATGACAGTGCACATGCTCTACCATTTGCTACTGCTGAAGTTCCTTCACCTCCACTGCATTTGTTTCCAAAGGTGAATATTATGCACCCTTGCCAAGTTATTGAAGTAGTTGTAAGCTGTTCTTGAAGGTCCAATATTTCTATATTCTTTTCTTTTGGCTAGCTGAATATGTTTGTTTCTTAGCTTTTTTCAAAATTTTATAGGATAAAATGAACTCACACCAACATTCAGAATCAAGAGGACCATATCCTATACCTTTCTATAACTTTTTAGAAGTGGAAGGGGTGACAGAAGACACAAATTCTGGGGGATGTGAAGCAGGAAAAATTGCCATTGATCTCACCTTGAAGCTTTGAGTTTAATTCTCTTTCATTTTAGTTCTCTTTGATTTATGAAAATCAATAGATGTTACAGGGAATCTTCATATAATTTGTTTCAGTTGTTAAGGCTCTTGTATTTTGATGTTCAGATCTTTAGATCGTATTTGGTTCGATTTTAATCTTGAGCTAAAATCTTTGGATGAGAGTGTAGAAATCTGGTTCTGAAAGCCTCCATTAAGTTTTCTCTATCTTTTGTTTCTGAGAATATTGGGAATAACACTATCCTATAAGAATTCTTTGGAAGATTTACCATTTTCTTTTATCAGCTAAAGAAAAAAAAAATTAATAGGAAATGAAAAAGGTATATTTCATATAAAAAAAACTTACTACAGAAGTTCTAAGACACGTATTTTACAAAAAAACGAACATTACTCCATACCTATATGCAATAGCTTACAAAACAAGATCGTTAACAAAATATTAAGCTTTCTTACCTTTCAGATAACCTCACTTTTTAAGGTATAACACAGTAAACTGGTATCTTGGCTAAGCTGTATAGCAGATTGCCATATTCTGCTATGTTCACAATTTTTCCAAGCCCCTCGCGATTACCAACTGCTTTGATCGTGATACTTCTTCTGACCCAGACAGACTTCATATTGAGCATGTGAATAACTTACATATACTACTAATAAAAGGTCTATTTTTTTCATTTTCATAAAATTTTTATTTTGAAAATGATGATAGGGAGTGTTAGAACACCCATCTCCAAATCTTTTTAAAATATTTGTTACGGTGACATAACGGAGATGAAGTTTGATATCTTTTAATAGTTTATAATTTGATGCAAATCTCATTTTATAAACTAGTTTTGTAAGGTTAGTTAAATTTTAAATTTATTTTATAAATAGTCTCGGAGTTTATTCTAGCAAGGTTGTTAAACTTAGTAGATTACATGCTATCATAGCGCTATTAGGCCTCTTATCTTACACACAAGTTAAAAAGTCTTAACGTGAGAGAAATGAGTTGGAGATCCCACATCCACTAGAGGTAAATTCTTTTAATAGTTTATAAGTGGATACAAACCTTACAAATCAATTTTGTAAGGTTGAGTTAGACTTAAAATCTACTCATTAAGATAATATCAAAGTGAACTAGAAAGGTGTGTTGAAAGTATATTGTTATAAATAAAAAATTAGGATTGGATTTGTAAAATTGAACAATATTTGGATGTGTGGAGATGTACATAATTTTTATTTATAAAAGGGTTAAAGTATTTCCCATGTTTTGATTTTGATATATAAAATATAAATCGACTTCACATTTTAGTAGTTGGAAACTTGCCTTTCAACTTTCACGTATTTATAATATTTTAACCTACTTGTTTTTTTTTTGAACTGCGAAGAATAGAATAAATTGGGACATTTTAGGGGTGTTCTAACCCTTATACAAAGTGTATATAAAACAAAGCATATTACCCGAAATTAAATCTGAAACAAACCAACAAAAGACATTTTTTTCATCCAACTCAACTAATGCAGCTCTTCAAGATAACCAAAAATAATACAGGAGTGTTAGATTTGGAAGGCAGCTCTCCAGAGTATACAAAATTATTATCCTTCAAACTCATCAATCACCGTAGCAGACCACCAAAGTTTGAGATACATCCTCCTTTGATTAGAAAATGTCTTCCGTTGATTTGATGCCACTTTAAATCGTGCAAGTTCCACACACCATTAAGAATCCTTCAGTCACTGCAAACTGCTAACATTAACAGCACCAGTGTCTCTTGATAGATACCAGACTTGTCACCTTCACCTGCATCACAAGTAACCAAGCATGTATTGTCCTAACCTACTAGCAGTACTACCCAGTCCTCCTAAGCTCACTTAGCACCACTTAACAGAGGAATAAATACAACCTAGTCATTCTAAATTTATCAAACACTGTAGAGGACAAAAATTCAAATATGAGAATGAAAAAATCACTCTTTTCTTACAGTATTTGACCCATGTCCAACAACTCAATTGTGCTAAGGAAAAAATTTCTAAGTCCTACAGTATTTAACCCATGTCCAACAACTCAATTGTGCTAAGGAAAAAATTTCTAAGTCATCAACAACAACATTGTTAAACACCACTTTGTTCCTAAGTTTCCAAATTTCCCACACTTCTGCCACCCACATTCCCTTCCAAACATCATTTACTTTCTCATTACAACACAACAGATAGAAGTTCTGAAAGTAAATATCGATTGTTTTATGTCTAACCGATGTTATTCCTATCCATCTATCACAACTATCCCACACTTTAATTGTCACTTCATAAATAATAATAAACTTTAATACATAATATAGTAAATAATAAAATCAACATTAAAAATACAAGATAACATGATCCAATATGAGATCATAATAAAAATAGTTCTAAACAATTTAACTATTAAAATTATCAGCCACTATTTCTATTTCTAATCAAGTTAATATCACTAAATATTTATTTCATTGCTATTTTAATGGGTAGATTGTGAGGGATGACATTCAGTAGTTCATCACAACTTAGTAACTATTATTTAGATCGTTACATTTGATCAGTAATTATTAGTTTATAAGGTATCAACATATTTCAACAAAAAGGTAGGAGTTAAATTTTTATACATAAAAAATAAAAATAATAATAAATTAATAATAATGTAATTTTATATAATTATCTTGGAACTCATTTTATTATTTTTTATTAAATAATTTAATTTATGTTTTAATTAAACATCTTAAGCTAATATTTTATTACTAAAAATAGTTCTCATGAGTTGTTTAAAAGAAAGTGGTAGTCAAAATATTTTTTTTAAAGGTAACTCAGGTTGACATGAATTATGATACGTATACGCCTTTCATGAAAATATGTCAAGTTTATATTATGATATTCTATTCATCATTTAATTGCGGTTAGATGTTGTACTTGAAACAAATTAATATACCAAAAAAATTTATATTTAGATTTTATCGTAATGGCATTACTAAGAGCAAAAAATTTTATATTTGAATTTTATCGTAATCGCATTACTAAGAGATATATGGTTAGTGTAAATTGCATTAATTCAACCAATTTCCTTTTATCAGATTATGATAATAAGTGTTTAATGAATCTTGATAAAAAAAAAATTGATAGAGATTTAATATTTATAGAAAATATCTCTTAAGAGTATTAATAGTAGTTACATGTATAATATATCAAAATGTTTTAAGAGTATTTAATGATATTTATAATACAAAGTTTTAAGTAAAATTGGGAGTAAAGTTTTGCATTCGTACATATTTTTATTTTATAAAAGAGTTAGAGTATTCGGTTATATTAGCATTTTCATAATTAAATGAGGTATTATTTTAATTTTATAAAATATAAACTCTCGCTAATATATTTTGTCATAATAGTAGAAACTCTAGTCTTAAAGTAGTTAAGGATCAATTTTTTTATCTCATCACTAAATATTCATTAAATGGCCTATATCGCTAGTTTGTTACTAAAAGTTTGATCATAGAAAATCAATTTAATAATAAAAAATATCCTAATATTAATCGCTAATTTGATAGTAAAAATAAAAAAAATGGATTAATTTTATTTAAATTTAAATACTTCTTCGATGCTTAGATTTATGAAATAATTAGAGTTTTTTCTCGATCGCTCAACTATAAATTTTTTTCTGTGATGATCACTAATCTTCTCTAAATAGTAAATCTAATTTTATTCGTTGTATCTACAATATTTTTGACTTGTTTATAAAAGATAATTTGATGACTGCTAAAAATTTAATCATGTTAAATGAGTGTAAACTCCAGTACATAAAGAATAGTATAAAGTTAAAAGCACAAAATATTACATCCAACATTAGATCATAATGAAAATAAGTTTAAACAATTTAACTACTAAAATGATCCCTTAATATTTCAATTTCTAATCAAACTAATATCACTAAAAATTTATTTCATTGTTATTACAGGTGTTACATTGCTGACTGTTTCAGTCATAGTTTGTGACTTAATTCTTAATTACTTCGATTATTAAATTTGACCACTTATTTCTTGTAGTAATTATTAGTTTATATCTTTTCAACATATTTCAATAAAAAGTTAAGTCCCAAATTTTTATATATTAAAAGGTAAAATAATAAATTAATAATTATGTAATTTTATATAATTATCTTAGAATTTACTTTATTATTTTTTATTAAATAATTCAATTTATGTTTTAATTAAAGATCTTAAGCTAATAATTTATTATTAAAAGTAGTTTTCGTGAGTTGTTTAAAAAAACAAGTGGTAGTCAAAATATATCTTTTTTTCAAAGATAACTCAGGTTGACATGAATTATGATGCATAGGTGCCTTTCTTGAAAATGTGTAAAGATGTTCTATTCATCATTTAATTGCGGTTAGACCTTGTACTTGAAAAAAATTACTATACCAGAAAATTTTATATTTATTAGATACTAAGAGAAAAAAATTTTATACGTAGCCTTTATCGTAATCGTATTACTAAGAGCAAAAAAATTTTATATGTAGATTTTATCGTAATCGCATTACAATTTCCTTTTATCAGATTATTAAGATTTATTCAGTTTGATACTGTAAAAGGAAAAAAAAAAACTGAGCGATATAAAAAAAAATGTGGTTATATTTTATCAGAAAATAACATTAATGTAAAAGTAGTAACTAAACTTATTTCCATCAATTAAAATACCAATTAAATATAGGTATATCTTAAATTCTGAATCTTAAACACAAAGAACAGGAGCATTTTATAAGAGAAACCCTAATATTTTTTAGGGAAACCAAAGGAATGACTTTAAGTTATTATATTATATTCCTGATTTAATTATGCTGTTAGATGCTGGAGAAAAAGATTCACCTTACCCAAATTAAGTTATGATTAGATTCTGTCCCAATATTTGACATTACACAAAAGTATGAAAAATCCTTTACATGGATTGCAATTAAATTTTTGTAATAATTTAAAATCATATATTGTGAAATATTTCCATAAATAGATGAGATCTTTTTAAATTCTCTTATTCTCAGAATTGTATTTAAATGTATTTGATTGCATTGTCTTCATGCAGCAGTAGGCAGTGTATAATCCATAGCAGTAAGTAGCCATGCAAAGTAACAATACTTCTAAGAGTGGTGATTCAAGAAAGAAAAAGGGTCCATTGAAAAGAGGACCTGGAGTGGCTCAACTTGAAAGGATGATGAGACAGCAAAAAATGTTAAAGGGAAATTCAGAACCAATGGATGAAAATCAATGTTCTTCAACCTTGCAAAACTCTCTCGTATTGCCATCAAACTTTCAAGTTCTTCCAAGTCTTCCACCATCCATAAATGACCTTCAAGGTTTCAGTTCCACGGCTCAGGGCTATAGGTAAGAATCCCTTTACACATAACCACCAATCCAGTTTTAGTTTCTTGTTATATAAATATCAGTACACTTTAGTTCTAATTCAATTTTACAAACTATTAAAATATTTTATCTCTAAACAATGTGAGATTTTTTTTCTTTCTCAATCATGCCAAATGGGATACAAGTTCTTTGTTCCACCACTCAAGTTACAACTCCTTTAAAGTTCATGTGCATACTCATGCAAATTTTCTACGCCTTTGTTTCCTGGCAATGGGAATGTGTTCCCTAGCCAAGTTCCTCAAGAAACTCGTTCCAACATTCAGAATCAGGAGGTGGATCACGTTCTATACCTTTCTATGACTTCTTAGGAGTGAAGGACTCGGAGGAGGTGAGAGATCCTGAGCCACTTGAAGAAGGAAATGGCGACATTGATCTCAACTTGAAGCTCTGAGTTCAAATACTGTTATTTATGAAAATTGAGATGCTGTTTTGTTAGGAATGGTCATTTAGATTTAGTTATTTGATTTAATTGTTAAGGTTTTTCATTTGTAGAGTTAGGGTTTAGCGGTAGGACTCACTGTAAAGGGTTTTCATTTGTAGGGTTTAGGGGTAGAACTCACAATTAGGGTTTACGATTAGATTTAGGGATAGAGAAAAAGTTGAGATCTTATAGGTTACAGTTGGTCGAAGGAAACCTGTTTTTTCTGGTTTTGGAACTTCTACTAAACTTTTGTCTTTATATTATATGCAGATTGTTTTAATTTACATACAAAGATTTGATGTGAAAATTTACAAAATAATTAATAAGGGTTCTGACACTTGTGGTGATTTCTTTTAGTCTTATTGATATGGTTTTACATTTTTTTATTAAAACTAAAAAATATATATAAAATGAAACAAGACGGGTCCTTCAATCCTTATATAAATTTAAAAACATTAATATACTTTGATCCAAAGTTTTTATATTCCACCACAAAATATCCCGCATCAGTGCTTCTCATCAAACCTGCAAGCTAAAATAAACTTATACATTCTAAACCTCAAATGTTTTTAATATTACTCTTGTGATCTAGTCAATAAAAAAAAAAAACTGAGGATTTTATTTTCTCTTTTTTAAAAAAATTTCATGTATAGCATGAAATTAAAATGATTTAGAAAGGCAATTCAATATTTTCAAGATTTATTCTAAAAAGGAAAATAAGAACGTTGTGGCAATTAAGGGAACCTGTCATACAATCAAGGCGTGTTTGGGATTTGCATTTTAGATAATTATAGTATATTTGATTTATCCTCTCACTCCGCTTCGTTTTCAATGTCCCTTAACTATTAAAAAATTGAAATTGCCTCGTGAATGTTTTTATTTCATTTGCTAAATTGAAAAGATACATATATGTAGATTAATAAATAAAATTCATTAATCTTTATCCAACGAAATATATATATATTGAAGTAATCAAGTTGTTTATTTCCTGTATATTATTACATTAATGTTGTTAATTTCTTGTCTATTATACAAATTTTAGGGAAAGAGATTCAGAAATAGTGGCCATTTTTTCAAGTTCTCATGTTAAGTATATTTTGTTTAACATATTAGTCTTCTATGATTATTTTTATAAAACTGATTATATTCGCATAAAATTTATTAAAAAATTATAGGACTAGATTAAATTTATTGGAAGAAAAAAAAAGAAACAAACCATTAAATTAATTCACAAAGATATACAGAAACTAAAAAAAAACTAATAAAAGATGAGGTCTTTCTAAAAAAACTGAAAACTAAAAAACACAAAAAATTTCATTATTTATTTTTTTATAGTATTTATTCTAACATATCTTTTAGTATATCTTTTACTAATTTTGAAAACACCTATTCCTTAATTTTTTAGATTTTCTAAACCTCTAAATACAATTATTCAACTCATTTAGTTACTGTGGAATTTTTACTCTAGCAATCCCCAATCCCAATAGAATGCAGGAAGGCAATGGTTAAAAGATATTTTAAGGCAGGATAGGGCTTGCATTACTGCACAAAAGTTTTAAGCATTGATTGGTTGTCAGAATTTTCAAAACTGGTTAATTGGTTCAAATAAGATATTGACAAACCCATTAATTAGAAAAAACAGGGTATAAAAAGATAAAGTGAATCTTTTGCTTAATGTATTTTTATTTTTAAAAATTATTAATAAGCATTCATATTTGAAATTTATATGACTATGTAAATATTAATATTTTTATTTTTTATAAGACATACATGCAATATTCAATACCAAGAGTTTAGATATATTTTTTTACTGAGGTAAGCTAAAATATTAAATTTTAGATGATTATTATTTATTTAATAGCATATTTTTAATTTATATATGTATATATATTTACATTAAAAGTCATATATATATATATATATTAATGTTCAATATTTATTAAATCTAATAAATATATGGTATTCAATTAATACAACATTAATACTATACAAAAAAAATCATTCTATTTAATACTAGCATGTTTTTACTGTATATATTATATGAGAATTCAAAACTTTTAATATATTTATTAAATCTAACATAAATTATAAATGTAATTTTTAATGACATTGCTGAAAAGTATTATACAACATAATTAATAAATATAGTAATTAAATATAAAAATCTATTTACTATATATTTATATAAATATTACATTAATAACATCAATTACCTGTATAAGGTCACAGAAATCTCTAACCTAGCATTACACCATTCAGATTATCTATTTCCCAATTTTACCCTTGTTCTTTCTCTATCACTTCAACTTTCAGAAACACTTCGAGTCTTTGCATGTTGCATTTTGTCGTTAATCGCAATTACATCAACCCATTAATGTCATCAATTCGCAACGTTACGTTCTTTTTCTTTCACGCGCATCACTATGTCACCACCGCGTTGCAAATTTCACTCTGCTAAGCTCTTTTCTTGACAAAACCAGGAGATTCTGTAATGGTTTTTTTTTTTTTTTTTTTTTTTTTTTCTTTTGGGATTTGAGACAACCTCACTGTTTTACAGATGTGGCCACATTGTAATTGGAGACAAGAACTAGAAGAGGGAAAAAGGAGAGAAAAATAAGGATAAACAGGAAAAAAAAAAGATGTCTCCCACAGTGGGAGATTTCATGTCACCCTAAACCCTAAACACACAGAGAGGTTGCATTTATGTTTGACATGATTAAGGAATAAAAAAACTACATTTTTAATGCTACATGTAGAATCCTTTAACATCACCAACACAAAATATAAATGAATTACTGGGAAAGAGAAGAAAATGAGAAAGAGAAAACATGGCAACCTTAGGTTAATGCACAGAAACCAAGTAATTACTGACATCACCAACATAAAAGAAAAAAAAAATTGAATTACTGGGCAAGAGAAGAAAAGGAGAAAGAGGAATAAAAAACATGGCAACCTTGTTTATAGCACTTGGGTTAAGTTCTTGTACACTGATATATAGGTTAATGTAGAGAAACCAAGTAATTATGCTTATTGCATTTGTATTTACATATATGATAAATGGTCTATATAAGATGACCAAATACACTAGATACAAGTTTTGGATGCCTCTTTAATCAAGGCTTTGAAGCTTTCAGCATCATAAATGATTTTGAGCACTCCTTGCTGATGCTGATATCCGAATTCATCTGCAGACTTATTCAGCAACTCAACAATGGTTGGATGCTTCAACACTTTGATGGGGACCCATATCTTGGTCATCATGTTTGGCTCTTTGCCCACAAGCACTGGAACGTACCCTTTCCGAGCCTCTTCCATTTTGTTCCCTGCTTTGCTCTGATCCTATTCACTCTCACAACTTGTATTTATACACGTTTTTCTTCACTCTGATGCTGAGATATGTGTTGCTGAACTTGAACTAATCAACAAAGCCTTCTGGCATGCATATTGACATCTGCTATGGCATGCATTTGGCATCTTCCCAGTCACAATTTAATGTTCATCACAATGTACAAAAAGGTAATTAGGATGTCTGTTTTTTTCTTAGGATAATAAAAACAAAAATTATTTTTGTTATTTACAAATTAATTGCATTAAATATTTATTTACACTATTAAAAAGATTTTATCCATCACTTTAAGGAATTCTTCTTATATTAATCACAGATGTTCTATCTATAAACTTTGAGCCAAGCTTTCCTTGAGAGATAATATTTGAATCTAAAATTCTCTTTTAAGAGATACTTGTGAAATTTAGTTTTTACCAATATAATATGCGTAATTTGTTGATGCAGAGAATAATGCACACACTTTGTTTTAATGTTTAAACAATTGTTCTTTGTAAATATAGCTTATACATCTAATAAGTATTTAATGTTGTATATATTAATTAAGGATTATTGTTTTCAAAAAGTGATATTAATTAAGGGTTATTGTTTTCAAAAAGTGATATTATATTATTATTAGTTTTCACCCAATTGGTTCACGATTATATTACTTGGAAATTAAAGATCAATACTAATTTATATATATTTTTCTTTTTCTTAATATATGAAGATGTCTTTCAAAAGATAAAATCATAATAAAACTTTGAACTTCAAAAAAGACTCTGATGGATCATAATAATATTATTTTGTAAGATCAGAATAATTTTTATTCTTATTAATATGGAAAAGTTATATTTTGTGGTAGTACATATCTTCATATAAGTTTGATTGTATTTTTTTAATTTAATTACAATTTCTCTTTCTATTCTTATTTTTTATTTTTCATTATTTTTAAATTTTCAAAGTTTATAAAAATATTAAAATTGTGGTCAACTATACTTTTAAAACTAGTCTAATATTTTTTTACTATAGTGTTTCTGAAAACATCCTTCCTATAGACGCAATACAATTCTAAAATAGTTTGAAACATACACCTTAGATTTCAAATCAACCAAGGTTAAGTTTGTTTTGTAATCTACCAACTATTTTAATTAAGAAGTCATGCATATATGATAAGATCAAATGGTGTTTCATGGTCATTTGTCACAATCATTAAGATATTGACAGATATATTCTCACTTGAATTGATTTGCATTAAATTTTTTAATATATATCTGGGGCTGCATGCATGCCTGCGCATATAAACTAAAGTAGTGTTCTTTTACTCAACTAATTATTCAATATTTAAGGATAAAATTTTGTTATTTCAACTGTAAAATAGAAAATCTATGATTATGAAAATAAATTGGAACTGGCTGAGATAAAATAATGTTAATTTTGAACAAAACCTTTGTATCTCTTTTAATAATAATTATTTAGCTTTACTAATAAAATATTGAGTAAAGATTTAACTGTAAAAGATTTTTTAACACTTAAAACTCAAGTTAGTAAAAGTTTAAAATAATATATAATAAATATATATTAGATAGAGATGAAATTAAATGAGTATGTTGTAAAAAATAATGTTATATTTATAGACGCTTAAGTTAATATCTAAATTAAAATTAATATTATATATCGGACTGTGAATTTTGTGACAAAAAGTCAATTCTGATATTCAACCTGAATAATAACGTCTGCTCTGAAAAGAATGCACATAAATAAAATAAAATGAAATAAAATTCAGATCTAAGTAGTCTTTTATAATACTATATATGTTAGGGATTTTTCTCTCTAGATAAAACGACTGAATCAAGAACAATCATGGCAAATTCATTAAGATATAAGGGAATTAAACGTCAAATGTCAACAAACTTTTAAGCCAATAATTTTATGTAAAAATTATATATTTAAAAGATAATTAAAAATTATGTATTTATGGCTTTAAAATCTTAAGGAAAAAAAAAATATACTTAAGCAAGTGGATGCCCCTGGGTTCAACCTAATATATTGATGGTTTCGAAAATAAACAAATGTAAAAACACAAAGGGGGTAAATTGGGGATAATGACAGGGACAGTTTAATCAGTGAGAGTTTGAAGGTGTCCCAAACTCAATAGAACCTGAACGAGTTTTGATTTATTAAATATGTTGTCAAAGTAATAACTTTTTTCTAATACACAATAATGACATGTAGTTTGAACAATATAACAAATTTCAAATTTCTCTCACATAGGTGCACTGTGTTAGAACAAAATAGTTTGACTAATAATTTTGTTAGCTTTTATATTTGTCATTTGTATCCTTGCCCGTGACCTGCAAGTTGTGCTACAAAAATATCTCTATGCAGTATATTAATTTTGAGTAAAGAGCAACAGACTGAACAATATTTAAAATATTGTAATTCAAATATCTATCCCAATGATTGGACCCAGTTTCCATTAGCACTAGAAAATTTTTCCTTTGAAAATGGTTTGATTTTGGTAATCTATCTAGAATCAAATGTCATATAATTGGTATCCCATAATCAATTATCCATGTATCATTAAAAGCATTAAAGTTTTACCATGATCATTTGTAGCTGTTGTTAGCCAAGATGTTATATCAGTACTGTATTTGTTTTAGCAATAAATAATAGTTAACATATTCTTATTGTACTTTCAAAAATCAATTTGAAGTTTCAAAAGCCAAAATAAGGAATTCTTAAGAGATTACAGTATACATTGATTGAAGTAAGAAATGTCACAGAATATAAATACAAAAAAAAAAGTATTAGTGTTTTATATGAATTTGTTCGAATTTTTTTTTTCAAAATAATGCTTTATCATTTATAACATTTTCATAATTGTATGATCTTACATAGATTGTGTCCTCCAAAGAAACTAGACAGCAAACATGGAGTTTTTTGCTTCAAATCCATTTGGTTGACCAAAGTTTTAGACATGATAAAAGAAGAGTTGAATATGCGTTGAAAAAAAAAATGGAATAAATATATCTTTAGTAATACTTTTACCAATCTGAATGGAACAATAGTTGATTATAATCTTAATAAACTTGTCCATAATATAGAAGTTGATCGATGGGGAATTGTCCATGGCATGTGAACTTTTGGTAGTCGTCAGTGTTAATTTTATTAGAGTGTTAACTGGATTCTATATAAAAAAATTGTAGTTAGTATAGCTAGATTGATTAAATCATTTTTGGGTAGATAACAAAACAATTTATTATTACAGTTTGGTAAATTTTTCTAATTTAAATATGCACTTGTTTAATCTTCAGACATGTTTAAATTTGTGTTTCATTAATTAAATTCAACTTCAACATTTAAGTATTCATTGTTTAATTGAGTTAATTCTGTAAGTGTTAATTGTTAATATCATAGGTAATGACATATTAGTCCTTGTTGTTATGAGAGTTAGGGTCCAAAATATAACAGATATTGAAATTCAACTTCTATATTTTACAAATGGGTGTAGATTTTAACAAGATATAGATGAAAATTGAACAAAGAAAGACTCACCTATAAATGGTGTTTTGATGTTCAACTTAGTAACAGAATTTGAAAGTGGTAAATATAAAAATAATTGTGAAATCAAGTATGGCTTCAAAAGATATTAAATAAAATATTTTAGTTTATCCTCACAACTAATCCATAAGATCTGAGTTATTTATCAATTTTATCATATGAATGTCGGAGCAGTCTTGTAATTAAAAGTAATATTTTGTAAACAGATTGAAAAACATTTCTATTAAAATTTTATATTTATCAAAATATTTTCATCGAAAAAAGATCGAAAGGAACAGCTGAAACAGAAAAATAAATAGACTTCTATGTTACTGGCATTATTCATTAGTGTTCCCGAGAGTGAGTTTAAAACCTTGAACGTGAGTCAAATATAATTTATTTTGGCTTGCAATATTATTTAAAATAAGGAGGTAAAAACATTCCCGATTGAAACTAAAACATCTATAATTATGTTGACTTTGGTAAGCAAGGATCTCCGTTGTCGTCCAGCGGTTAGGATATCTGGCTTTCACCCAGGAGACCCGGGTTCGATTCCCGGCAACGGAACTTTTTGATATTTTTGTAATTTCGTTTCATACTCCTTTCAATTCTATACCAGGGTATAAACACCTAGTGTTGATCTTCAAAGTAAATTTGTTCTTTTAAAGAATGTAGAATTACAGGATTTGGGTGAAATTGAAAATAAAAATTACTTCCCAATCTTAATAAATGATTGAAATAAATATAATGTATCTATTGAGAAAGTAAAGTTATTTCAATAAAATTACATTAAAAAACATATTTATTGTAATTCTTAATTTATGTGTAAGAACATCAAACATGTGAACCCAGACATTTAACACATTTTGAAACAGTTTAATCTATTACACTTATAAACTTTTTATATTACCTTTTAATAGTAAATGTGACATTTTGAAGAGTTATTCATAATATGAGTAGCTATGAGTAGGAGTGTTACAGAAGGAGATCAGGGTCTTGTTCTAGCTTCTAACAAAGTCTTCTCATATTCTTCAATGGATTTGAAAAGCTCAGAAAAGTTGCCTTTCCCGAAACCCCCACACGCACCCTTCTGATACACCTTCCCTTCCTCATCCTCCACCATGCATCCAACCCTCTGAATTATCTCTATAAATATCGTTGGTCTGCCATTTCACACAACAACAAATGCTCAATTTTTTCTCTCTATTTTTTGTTTCCTAAATTTCATTCCTATTTATTTTCAGATTTTATCAACCAAAAAAAAGGGTAATTTTAGATAGAATATGGTTATGAAATCTCTAATGTAAAGTAGGCACAAAGAATGAAAATAAAATAAAGAAAAAAAAAGAGAAAATGACGAACCTGTCCCCAACGGGCTTAGTGAAAATCTGAAGCAGAGTACCCTGATCGTCTCTGTCAACAAGAATCCCAAGCTCCTCACACTGCTTAATCTGGTCAACGGTCAAAACGTCGCCGGCACGCTTGTGAAGGTTGGCGTAATAGGTTGGAGGAGGAGAAGGCATGAACTCAAAGCCCCCAACGAAACTTCGCTTTCTCATTTCCCTCAGAGTGGTGAAAATGTCGTTAGAAACAAGCGCAAGGTGCTGCACACCAGCACCTTCGTTGTGTTCCAGATACGTTTCAATCTGGCTCCTCCTTTTCGTTCCGTAAACCGGTTCGTTCATCGGCAGCAGCACCGTCTCCGAGTTGTTCGCCAGAACCACCGAGTTCAACCCGCTCTCGCTCGTTCCCACGTCCTCAGCAGTGAACTCCGCGAACTCGTGGAATCCGGTGAAGTTTTTCAGGTATTCCACGGCCGGCGCCAGCTCCGGCACGTTCCCGACGGCGTGGTCAAGCCGCCGGATCCCGTAGTCCAGCTCCAGGAAAGCCTCCGCCGAAGCCTCAAATCCCGGCAGGAACCACCGCGAGGGATTAGAGTCGGATACCTGCGACGCGTCCTTGTAGCTGACGTAGCGCAGCACGACGTCGCCGTAGAGGCGCACCTCGGCGAAGCCGGTGCGGCCGTCGAGGAGAGACGGCGGAGACGCCGGCTCAGCGCCGTTCGCGACGCTGGCGCGGAAGGCGGCTTCTGCGTCGGCGACTTCCAAAGCGATGGCGCGCACGCCGAGGCCGTGCTTGGCGGCGAAGGAGACGCAGGCGGCGGCGTCGAAGGTTGGAATGGCGGCGGTGGAGGCGGCGCCGGCGGAGATGGAGGGAGCGTAAGGAGCGGAGAATAGAAAAGAGAGGTCGCCGGAGCGGAGGAGGTAGGAGGCGTGGACTTGATTTCCAGTGGACAAGTCGGATTTTGCAACGATTGGCATTCCGAGTCCCCAGGAGAAGCGGGAGGCGGCGTTGGTGGCGTCGGTGCACCAGAACTCGATGTGGTGGAAACGGTTCACCTGGAAACGGTCCGATTTAGGGTTTGTTCTGACGAAGTTTTTGAAACCAACGAGCTTGAAAGCTGATTGAAGTTGTTCGGTTTGGTTACCCATGGTGTTGGAATTGGATTGTGCTGTGATGGACCTTGTGGTGGTGCTAGGTAGAGGATGAGGAAGTTGGGGGAGAGTGACACGTGGTGGAATGTGGTTGGACGATGTGGAGATTACAGGTGCAGGGTTTAGTAGGAGATTGTAACGGCATAATATAGACATAGAGTTGTGTATGGCTGAGATAGGTGGATGAGGGCTAAGAGATGAAGACGAAATGAAGATAGATACCTGACTTCAATCAACGTGGAGTTACCATGATAGACACGCTTCTTTTACCATACTATTATATATTATCTTTCCAAGCTTTTAGCTCTATCAAAATCACAGTTAATCAATGGCTGAGATCTTGCACGATTTTGACTGAAGTAACGTTCTGTTGCGGAGAATCCTAATTCTCTTTTATTACACCATTGTCTTATTTAAAAGATAAATTACTGACAAATTTAATTTAATTTAAAAAATATATATATTCAAATTTAGTGAAGTTAGTCCTCGTTATTGATGCATTTGCTGTCAGAAACATACACTGACTCTGTGATGAATGACGTTTTTCGTTGGCACTATCGATGGGTGGTTTGGCGATAGAGTTTGGTTTGCATAGTTGTTTGAATGGAAATAAAAGAAAAAGATAATTTTAAAATAATAAAATATATTATACTATCTTTCTCTTTATTTATTTATTTATATCAAACACAACATAAATAAATGCAGCGAAAAAAACATGTTAACTTTAATTTTATAGTTTTTACAATGTTGCATGTATTTATTTAGATAACTCCAATCAAAGTAAAAAATATACCTTTTTAAACGATTCACTTTAATGGTAAAATTGTTAAAATTTAATATTAATTCCATTTTTCTACCTTTCTACATATGGTGCTAGCATTATTCATGTGTTTTTATTTAATTAAGATTTTTTTTCCTTGTAATATAATTTCAAAATAATATATAAATGTAAAATTTGAAACTTTTTAAAAATACTACAGTTTATTTTCTTTGTTATAAAAGGTTAAAAATAAATAACAATGTAATAAAATGAAATATTATTTATTATCCAAAAATTCCAAATATGTTTGGTGAATCTGTTTGAAGATATTGATAAATTCCTGAAGTAAATACTTTTTGCTCTACGCAGCAATTTTTGGCCACCGATAAAGTTTAAACTTGACTGATATTTTATAAGCATTATTTTTTTCTAATTAAGTATTTTTTTTCTGTCTCTCGGTCTATGTAATGTGTTTATTGAGAGAATGAGATTATTTCAGTAAAATTGTTTTAGAAAAATTGCATTAATTTCCTTTTAGGTATTTGTTTAAGGATTTTATAAAAGAAATACAAAACTTTTTGTACTTTAATAAATATTTGTAAGATTTTATATTTTACTTTTTTTCATTTCTACAATGAAAATAAATGCATAAATAGCAAAAAGAAAGTAATTAATGTTTTTTAAACTACTAAAATGGCAATTAAATAAAAATAAAAATCTTTAAAAAATACTATATGTGCATTTATTATGACTAAATAAAAATAAAAATCTTTAAAGAAATACTATATATGCATTGATTATGAAAATAATATATTATTGTATGATATTATTGAATCTTTATAAATAATTTTTTTTATACTCAGAGATTTATTTTTCTTGATATCTTTAGATTATTCATGTAATAAGATTAGAGTCTTATATATTTTCTTTGCATTCGGTGTTAACTCTTGTAATCTCTTTTATAGATAGATCATATATTAAAATATACTAATTTTGATATTTAATTAATATTTATATTTTTTGTTTTTAATGAAGTATTTTTTAATAACAACTTTTCCCAAGAGCATCAAGCAAAGGAGAAATGTCAGTTTCAATTATTTTTAATAAATCAATATTGTAATATTAAAAAAAACATTTATCTTGAATTTTCATAATTTAAAATTTTTCTTTTTTAAAAATGGTGGGGACAATTAACAATTTGTCCTTTAAAGTTAATAGTCTATTAGAATAATTTTATCTTGTCATATTAAGAACTAACCTTAAATATTAGTTATGATATATACATTTAATTCCAATAAAGATTGTGATATTAAGAACTAATCTTAAATATTAGTTATGATATATACATTTAATTCCAATAAAGATTGAATGGAGTCTTAAATTCTTTTTGGTATAATAAAAATTAGGTTATCTAATAGATCATGTAACTAATCACTTAGTAAAAATATTTTATTAAAAAATAAGTATTAAAGTATGAGCAACAACAAAAGTAATAAGAGACCAACAAATAAAAAATTATCCTGGTTAAAGTTATATCCAAACCTCTTAAGTAATTATTTAAGAGTTTTTACTAACAATACACTTGGCTACAACTAGTATTTTTACCTCTCCAAGTTATAACTATTCCATCTTCTCCATATTATAACCAATTTTACATATAATTTTCTAGTTATCACATAATCTAATTAGTTATAAATTATCTAAGGATTTAACTAGTCACATACTTACTAATAAGTCATAGACCACTTAAAAATTTAACAAACCGTCTAGGCAATATTTTCATGTTATCAAAAATCTCAACAAAAGTGAGAATATAAAATTAATATCTTTAAATAAAAAGAAAAATATTTATTTTAAATAAATAATCTTTTGAACCAATGAGAATATGAGTTATTCCCATAATTCATTTATTTTAGTTTTATAATTTTATTTGTAATGAAATAGAGAGTGGACTTAGAAGGATTTAGTTATAAAATAGATAATTAAGAAAAAATTGAAGAATTATGCAATAAAAATAAAGTATACGGATAACATATGAAGTGTAGAAAGAATTGCTTATCTAAAAGAAAAAATATATTATCATTATCACTAGTCATTTTCATAAGTACATAAGGCATGATTTTGAGTTTGCTCACTTAGTAAAGATTACGGAAACTAAAGAAAGGTATAGAATACAAATAAGACACGCAACTATTTGTCTATCATTTTGTAACATAATTAACAGTTTATTGTTCTTGTTATTCAATTTAGTTATGAATATGCGACATAATTATATTATGATATTAATTCATAATAAAAATAATTCGTGTAAAATAATATTTAATGATTTATTACGATTCTAATTGAACTTAAACATTTATTATGACAGATAAAAAACTAATTGTGTGCCTAATATCTCACATAGTAAATCCAGTTAAAAAAGAACACTTTCTATTTATTTTACGATGATTTCTCTTCTAATTTTTTCTTTTATCCTCTAAATTTATGTAATTTCAAAATAATATATATATATATATATAGCTACACTATTGTACTGTCAATTATTCTCAACTAAAAATTGATGTCAGAATTATTAGTTACAACTCAAATTCATAATCTAATTGTCACATAATATTTTTTAAAAGATTCACATCTATATTAAATATACTTTATAAAAAAACTAACAATTGTCATTTGAGTAGAGTTGTATATACCTAAGCTTAATACACAAAATACTTTAGTTTAATACCTTGATATATTATTCTATAATCAAATCATCAATAAAAATAAGATATTTTATTAATTTAATAAGCTAAGGTAACATGATCGATATCTTCACCTAATACATGACATCATTTGAATATTAGACAAATATATTCATAAAGGGTCACATGCATTTACAAGATATGCCAATCCATATCTCAAATATCATCCATAAAGATCACATGTCGTGAAAACACCATCATCACCTATATACCCACATTTCACATTATATATAAATCAACACTAATTTATATATAAATTAATTTATTACCTATAAATTAATCATATTTTACTAAAAGTATAAAAAAATTTAAGACTTGACATGTTAGTTAGCTATTGGTGAACTTCGGTGAGCAAAAAAATAAAATAAAATTCCTATTGAACGCTGCCTTCCAATTAATAAAAAAAATGTTATATTCATCATATTTGCGTCTCAGTGTACGTAAAAAATAAATGATAAATTAGCAAGGAAAAATTGATGTCCCTTTTAGGCAAGAAAATTAATATTATCGTTGCCCCTACTGAAGGTAATTAATTATTAATTGGATTTAAATACAATAGTTACTGTATTATGGAAAGTCCTTAATTTTGACGAGAAAGTTGAAATTATCTTTTTAATGTCTTAAATCTAGATGAGGGAGTTAAAATTACCAAGGCCACCCTTTCTTGCACAACTTGGTGTTCAGGAATTTTTATACGAAAATTATGATTTTTTTTTTTTTTAGATTATGAAAAGCGCTAGTTATAATTTTAGAAGATATTAAATTAAGTTCGATTGTTAAAAACATTGCTAAAGTTGTTTGTATTAATTTTGTACACATTAAAGAATAATGTTTTATTTTTATTAAATTATTCAATTTATTATTGTATTGATTCATTTTATTAAAATAACATGATAGACAACAACTATTCCCGAAACATTGTTTCTTAATTTTTTTTTTTTTTTAAGAAATAAACCAAACGTAAAGAATATATTTTCCAGGTTTCATATTTTTTGAGAACCAGAAATTTTGCTATAACCAAACGTTGCTTTATGTTTAAAAGTAATTTATTTTCTCAACATTGACAAAATTTGTGTTAAGTAATACTATCGATTAGAGTTAAAATCTAAATTGATTCAAAGAAAAATCACAAACAGATTCAAAATTACCAAAAATGGTAAGAAACCATTTTTTTATGATTTTTTTTTTAAATTACTTAACTCAAATTCTAACACCTTTATAATTAGGTTGAGTTTAATTAGATTGTTAAATAAAAAATTAAACTCATTTCAACCTAAATAAATTAAATAAAAAAGAAATTAAACTCTGCCCAACTCAAATCCCACGCACACTAATTAATATTATGAATCATAGTAACATATTATTTTTATTTCTGGTATTTTGTCTCATTCGTTTTCCTAGGTAATTCATTATCCATTTTCAATCTTCTTTCTTATACTTTGTTTGTCTGTGTTACTTTGTTTTGCATTTCAAAGAAAACAAATATCACATGTCTGGTGAAAAGAAATTTGGAAATAGAAACTTCAAAAGTTTGAAAGCATCAAAAGATGTTAACATTTTTGAAGAAAAAAAGGTATAATTATATCGATAGGTATTTACTTGTGTATAAAAAGAAAGGAAATATAACAAAAGAAATAAGAAAACAAGTAGATAAAATAAAAATAATAATTTGATAGGGTTGTTGTGTAAAAATGAACAAAATGTATAGTTAATACACTTTTTTTTTATAATGTATCCATGAGAATATATAATTGGATATCCTTTTATATAAATTGTTTTTATATTTTACCTTTTAATATGGAAATATTGTATTCTTCAACAATTGAGAAAACTTCCATCAAGGTGTTTTTTTGTTTTTACCTTCTATAAAGTAACCACACACTTTATTTATTTTATCTTCAACGGATGTGAGTTTTCTTTCTCTCCTTTTTCATGATATTCCTGTCTTTACTTCATTATTTTTCTTTTTTATATCTGTCCCTCTTCTTCCATTATAATACAATCTTTTCTTCCATTATTTCTTTCTCTCTTTCTTCTATTTTTCATTTCAACTTTTAGTGTATCAATGAAGTAATTATATACATTAAGAAAATTTTTGTATGAAAACTAAAAGTATTTCTTTATATCTTTTTAATAACACCATTTCATAGAGCCACAAAAATACAGATATATTAGTACATTAACGCTTGTGATTCCATTAGCGACATTAAAAACCTCTGATAAAGAAAAATCTTGAAGCAACACAACGTTAAAAAATGTTATAATTTCATATTCGCAGAGCAATGCATCAATGCAACATTAATAATGCATAACGAAAATATGTAAAATTGAAATGAATAAAAACTCCAACATAATGTTAAAAAAAAAAGGCAACGGCAATTAAAAAAAAAATGAGGAAATGATTATTTTTTTCGTAATTTTATATTATTGTTGTTATTACATGAAACGTTATTATCATTTAAGAAAGTAAGTTCATAGCAGAATCAGCCCAATAAATAAATGGGTGTTCTTGACTGACACAAATTCCTAACTTGATTTGCTATAGTGGGTATAAAACTATCCACTGGTGATGCTTAATAGACTTTGAAGGAAAATACGTACTATCAAATAGGATTTGATCAACAGATAGGATGAGATCGTTGACAACTATCCTAATTGGTTTTTATGGTGGATCATAATTCAAACTAGGAACCTTTTTCAGTGTCGTTTGAAAAATCCATTAGTACATTATGCTTGTCGTTAACTTTAAACTGGCTTTGTATTGAACGTAAACACTTGAGATTTCGTATCATGTTATTCACTGATTGTTCCTTACAGAACCAAACTTAAAATGGATAGAGTGATCTAAGTAAAACAATTTAAGTACTGAATTTACAAGTGCTACAGAGTCTAAAGTAACAACTAATTGTCATTGGTATGTTGATTACATGAATCACCTCTGTAAAGGGAAGAGGAGACAGCATCTCCAAGGTCGATGGCACCGTAAGTATTGGTTATGGTTGTTTTCACCTTTAGCATCCAAGATTCTAATTGGAAACAAAATGACTACAGCTATAAACAACATTGAATGATAATTACAGAAGATCAGTGGTCAGTATCGTATATAAGTTAATTAGCTTATATATAAAATTAGGTATCAAGAAGAATCAAAACGCACAAGAGGATCATCCTCATCCTGAGGATTGCCGATAGCCAAAATATGTTTGCGAAATGAAGCTGCAGCTTCCTCCCTTTCTTCTAATTTTCCAAGTTTGTCATATACCATGGCCTTAAGATAGAAAGCTTCGGCTGCCAGTTCATGAAACTGCAGGGAACCAGAAAATCATATCCTAAATCAAATGCAATTGAGAGAGATTTGGATGTTGAGAAGCAAGTTCAAGATGGGAAGGTACAGGAAAATAATGGGTTAAATGAGTCAAATTTACTAAGGGAGTATTTTTACAAGTGACCAGCGAGCTTTCAACATCACAAAACAGCATAAATCTTGCGTGTCCAGGACACCATAAAATCAATTAAATAAACATTTATCTAGTATGTAGAAACAGAGATGCAGCAAAAAGGGTTTACAAATGAAATAGGACCAATGAAACTGTTAGGAACCTAGTAAATATGCAGTATATTGTGTAAAAGAAGTATTGTAAATTATGGATATTATGAGTTCTATAATTGTGTAACCGATATCTATTGTATTTACAATTGTAATTATGAATAAGAGTCTCCATAATGTAGTCAAGACACATTCATTTACATGACTTCTCCTTTTTCTCCATCTCTTCAGGATGATTACACACAAGATTAAAGCGCAGAAAGGTTGCTTACCTCCAAAAGTTGAAGTTCTTCAGATGCTTGTCTCAATGAATCTATCACGATCTCATAATCTTCAAAGACTGAAAAAGAAATTCAAATTAGAAAATATAGTAAAGCCCCAACATGAGGAGAGGTAAAGGGATCAACCCCCTCAAACTTTCCAGCAGCCAACGAAAATGTGTGAACTATGAGAACAAAAAATTCACAAACACAAACATATCATACTTAAAAAACCTTTTAAGAAAAGAAAAAACCAGAATTTTCCAAACACATTACTTCCATAACTTTATAGCCGAGTATGCAACATTGTCAATAGGTATTTTGAAAATCACACATAGGGGGAGAAATTCGATCTTCTGCTTGAAAAAGATGAATGCGAGTTAAGTGAATTCAACACAAAGCAATCTGCCAAAAGAACCAGAGACAACTTGAAAATGTGATAGAAACCCTACTCTTGATTCCAGATTCTCCAGAAACTGTCCCACTGGAGTTTACTGTTCACACTAAACCGGCCAACGCAGAATCACACTGACTGTCTAACCATATTATAATTGTATCCTTTCTCCCTTATATTTTAAATTTAGATTTGTAGATATCTTAAATACACATAATATTTTCTCAACAAGCATTCCATCATCATCCTCAAATTCCTTACCCAACTTCCAATGACTCAGCCAGAGAAAGAACTTTAATGTTTGTCAAAAGTGTCTCACCTAAGTTAAAACACTCAATCCATTGGACAAACTATGTTAAAAGGTTCTTCAACTATTTTCCCCTATTTTATTACTATCTTTTATAGAATCAGAAATTCGGCTATCACTAGTATTGAAATACTTGGAAAAACGCATATGTTTACTTATATGTAGACAACAAACGTGAAAAGCATAAGCATCAACGATATACAGTTACATACCATTGAAGTTTGAATCACACAGGTAGCATTTGGCTTCAACAATATAGGCACGTGAGCGGAGTTCCAAACCACCGTGACCAAGAATCATTGGGAAAGCTCCATGGATAAGGTTTAGAGCCCTTGTTGCATGACTTGATCCAAGAGCGAGCCAAAGCTCAGCTAGAGTGAGAGTAGCCGAGGCTTTCAGAAGATCCAAGTTAAATGAGAGGCAAAATGAGAGACTTGCTAAAGCATATGGAAGACCGAGAACTGCATTCCCTGATTTCTGGTAAAACAAATTATGAAGGCTTTAAAGTAAAGAAACAGTAGAGAACGCAACAATGGGAAAGCTGGGGTTGGGACATTATAGTAGACAGTTAGTAATTTTGGATGTGTCAATAGATCATGCATTAAAAAGAAAAGAAAAGAAGTTAATCAAAGAGTTAAATCAAAACGAAATAAATAAAGAAAATTGAGCCATGACTTCCCTTGAATAATAGAGTGATGCTGATGAGCGCTTACAAAATAACACTATCCACCCTATTATTTGCTTAGTGCTTCCTAAAAATTTTCACAAATCATTGTACTTTTTTCATTTTCAACTTTTCGCTCTTCACTTATCATATTGTAGAGGCTGGCCTAGCCTGTAATGTTACTGATTAATAATCAAAATTTCATTTTCTGTGTGATGAATTGGAGAGATGTCACTAGGCAGTAAATTCTAACTCATCAGCAATTTGTAACTATATAATGTAGAAAAGTGAATATATTTCACTGATACAGAACTGATACAACGAGGAGGCATAAATAGGAGGAGAATAAGTCTGTAAACTAATATGACCTAAAATCAGGAAATTATTGCTATAACTGCTGTAGCTAAAAGGAAGGAAAGACAGATTATAATTACATCAAATCCTATCATTAACAGCATAAATCAGATCACATTAATTCTGATTGATTTTCCATATATCAAATTTCTTCATTCTGATTTCTTTCCTTATTTTTTTTCAACAATATCATATCAGTATTAATTCCAAATCTGAATTAATTACAAATCAGAACTCAACATATAACACGTTATCCAAATCGGAGCAAACAACAAGAAAGATGGCTTCATCCGTACTTTTTACAGTTAAATAAAAAATGAGCTTGATAGTTTATACAGAATACATGCACTAACACGTCTGTCAGACAATATGATAACATACCTTGTGAATCTCAGCAAGTAAAAGAAGAACTGAAGCATTCTCTACTTGAAGATTGTATTTGTAGCACATGCAGAAGAGGGAGTGTGCCACATCAGCAGCCTAAATATCATTGAAAGAAAATTAAAACAGTTCTGTACAGAGTTAATACAGTAAAATGTTTAGTTGCTCTCCTATTAGCACTGGCTAACTGATTGATTTCACCCATTTTTTCTAGTTTGATACACAACAGTAATGACATTGCATACAGAAAACTTGATGTAGTACAAGGACACTTTTAAAACAGAATATAGTTATTAAGGGTATGATCCAATGTTTCCTAAGAAAGAACAATGGTAAATTTTACTGTTAATGATCCCATGCAATATAAATTCACGAACCAAACTGTGAATAACATGTGGTAAATTTTCTGTATTTGATAGATTTTAGTAAATCGAAAACCTCTCTGAATTGTTTTGCTGCAAGCAATGTACGAGCATGGCGAAGGCTTGCTTCTGTTTTTAGCTCCATATCTACACCAGTAACTCGTGACGCCAAAACACCAAGTTCATCACACAGTTTCTGGGCTAGCTTTAATTTTCCACTACATGATGCCCAATTAAGTTATTAACTGCGCAGAAATCTCAGATGCTAATATTTGAAGCAGCTGTAAAGCATGATCCCACTTACCGATGTAAAGCATGCTCATGAAGCAGCTGCAACTTTAGCAGTAAGATTTGTGATTTTGAGACAGACAGAAACTTCTCTTCTGCTATTTTAAGGGTAGAAAAGGCATCTACAGACAGAGACAAAGGATGATGTCAGGAACAATAAAATAAAAGGTATGAGAAGGAGCTCGAATGGGTGATAGTGAACATTCTATCATGTGATTAAGAAAGAAAAAGACCACTCTGTATCCAAAAAGGGCAATTTGCACTGCAAATAATTTCCATTGAGTTGAATTCATCATGTTATTTTTCATAAAAAGTTGGCAACTTACAAATTATTAGCAAAAGAACAAAAACAAGATAAAACAAATGCAAATGTGTTAACAATCACATACAATATTTAGAAAAAAATGGTGGAATTCCATTCAATTTTATGCAACCAATCTAACCTTTGTATCCTTTAAATACAGCCAAATGTTGAATGAGCTTTACATATGCTAATGCTGCATCTGACGAGCTGGGGAACCAACAAAGATAATTAAACAAAAAATTAACAAAATGGAGATTATACAGTTGCTTTTCATAATAAACAAAGGTGATACAAAATATCAACATGGAATGTGACCTCTGTAAAGCTACCTTGATGCATCAGCAAAGCAAGTTGCATGTACCAGCACATTAATTCGAGATAGCTGTGAGCTAAGAACAATTGAAAAAAAAAAATACAGATTGTAAAATACAAACAACAAGCTTTCAATATATGACAAAAACACAAAAATTAGCATTATATGCATGTGAAACTAGAATTATATCTTTAATCATCCTAAGTAATAAAAAAAGATTAAAACAAAACATATAAAAACTGCCAAGACAAAGCATGCATTCTACTTTATTTTATTTATAACCATAACTGCTACAATATAATAAGGGCTTAAGAAATTTTGGTCAAGATGGAGGTTAGTGTACCCATTTTGCTTTATCTAGCTGAGTTTGTAAACCTAGTTCACCTGATTAAGTTCTAGAATAAAAAATATTGAGTGATAATTTATTTCTGTGTGTTTGGTAAGCAAGACCTTGATAGCAACTATACTGTTTCACTTTTAATAGTGAATAGCAATAACTACTATTTTTTTTTTCAGAATATAATATAACAGAGATATGTGCTTTATCTCCCTCTCTCTGTCGAGTATTTTGTCCTCAATTAAAGTGAATAACTTTCCACTTTTGCATTTTGGCTTCATACAAAGGAAATATAGTCACTTCTCAACCTTGACATGAAAGACTAAGAAGAATGACATAATAACATTAAAATTTTTTTGTGGGTACTGAGAAAGAAAATAATCAGTGTGTCGGACTTAGAATAAACCAAAGATTAAGAAAATACTTGCAAGAGAAGGGAGACAGCAAGGATAATATACATCTTTCCAAAAAATCCATTCAGACCATGATTGCTGTTAATTTTTTGCATTCATTACTACACCTGTACAGTTGTACTAACCCATACATAAATGCCCCATAAAAACCAGTTATCTCCACTTTTCAGAGGGTGTGATTGGGTGTGTCGTTTTTCCAATTTTTCTATTAATTCCTTTAATGTAGAAATTTATTGAGTTTTGGACCTTCTATAACAATCCACGAATACTTCAATTTTTTTCAACCAATGTGACCCATGAATACTCTATTAGGAGTGCCACATTAAGTAAAATAAGCTAATTGATGTGATACTTAAGCCTTGATGTTATCCCACATAATGGACTAGTATTTTGGATTGGGTTCTCCTCTTGTGCTTAAGTTCTAACTATTGGTGTCTTTATAGAGAGTTGAGCTACAAAAATGGCTACTTATAAACTGGAATAAGGTGCAAACTGAATACTAGTAGGTGAACGAAGTTGTCAAAAGGAAAAGAGCTCCATCAAGTTAGTCTCAACAGAGTGAAGCCGCCGTAGATGTCAACTCTTATACTTACTTCATTTGGATAGTGTGAAAGAGAGTGAGGGAGTGGAAAATGAATGAAAGAAAGAAAATTAGAACGGGAAGTAAGGTTGTTTAGATGAGTTAGAAGAGAGTGGAAGGTAAGATAGTTTTATTTGTTATTAGTAATTTTATTTATTATCTTTTAATATAATTATAGAAAAAACTAAAAAAAATCCATAATTGATTACCGTGTTTCATAATCGATTATGAGTGCTCCATAATTGATTACATGTACAAAAAAGCACTTCAAAACACCATTATTTCAACAATATATTGATTATCTTGCATCTTCACCTACAAACCACAAGTCAACGTGGTTTTCACCACATTTCTCACAACCAAACCTCAGAAAAAATATGCAACGGGACCCACAAAACTTTTCCTCACAAATCACTCCAGATTAGCTCAAGCAAACCAGCATCATCCTCTAATCCTCTCATTTTCCATCCACTGCTACAAGTCAATGGCGAAAGCAAAAAAAGCATTAAAGGGGATGACAATGTTAGGAGGAGTCCAAAATTGAGTAGGATGAGCTGCTTAAGCCTTGAGTTTCTCCTACTTAATGAACTCGTCTTTTGAGTTGAACTCTCATCTCTTGTGCTTAAGTCTTAACCTTTCCCAACAATTATTATGCCTAGTACAGCCAGTAAGTCTTCACCTATAACTCTTTCTATCTAGCAAATGGAAGGAGTAGTCGGTGGTGCCACATCCCTTAGATTGAAGGCTTCATCATAATAGATGATTGATATATGGATTAAAATCCAGTAAAAGTTCGACTATAGCTTTAAAATACACACAAAAAAAAAAAAAAAAAAATAAATTGAAGAAAAGCACGCCAACTTGATAAATTTTTTTATTAAAAGGTTAGCTTTAAAGCAATGGAACTTTAATCAATGAGACCTGTCAGTATACGATTTCCCCCAAAAAGATAGGACCATAATTGGTGCAACTTTATATAAACATATCTGAACACAAATAGCGACTTTACCTGCCATATAACTCCCAGGCAGTTGCACGGAGTATATAAGATGAACCCAAAACTTGCAAAACAGATCCAGGAATTGAGGTTGGTTGTGCAATGAATTGTGAAACATTAGAGTTGCTGCCAGATCCAATCTCTTGACACAAAACAAGAGAACCCGTCGGCTTTTGTAAATTCCTAAGCCAAGCTGTACTAAAGGCACCGTCAATTGTCATTGCAGAACTCTCATAGCTAAAATCACTTATCAGCTGAGAACTCAACCGAATTTCCTGCCAGCCATATAAGACAGACTAAGAATTTGATTCTCAAGTTCTACAACTGTCACCAACAAAAGAATAATCACAAAGATTTTTACAACCTTGCAAACATTAACCGGGCAAGTACTGAGCTTCATGTTAGTTTTTGGACCAAATGATAGCAAGGGCCGCTGAACATGCTGCAATGAAGACACTAGATGATGTAAAATGGTGCAGTAAAATTTTCAAGTTTCAGTACCCACTAACAGGACTTAAGATCTACTTTAAGTTAGTAGAGCTTGAAATAACTTAACAAATATTAATTGCATACTTTAAAGTGCATGGACTGCGGATTCAACTTCAACAATAATGAATATTAATGAGATATTAAAATTTATTTGAATTAGGTCATATTTCACAACACACCTATGCTGGTCAAACATCAGTAATGATCTGATCCCCAATTTCCATCTTCCAAAAAATTATTCACTACAGTTTCAATGTCTCACTAAACTTGTATTGCATATATTGTGTCTCACTCCTACTTAATCAAAAACCTTTGCAATCCAAAGCTTCTCTCCAAGTCTCAATTCATTCTTTCTCTCAACTCATCAATCAACTACCGTCATATCTATCATGTATTGTCTGTAAAAGGCATAAACTAAGGCACCAGATATTTCAATGTGCCTGGTAACAACATCAAATACCAAGGTAGAAAATTATGTGTAATAATGAAAAGAGTATCCTGCTACACTTAAATAGCACATTTGGGAATGTTCAATTTCATAAAGTGGTTGTTTGCAACCCAAATCGCTCAAAGAAACTTAATACATGAAGAATTGAGAGAAACTGAGAACTGAAAGCAAAGAAAGTTTTCTGTTATTGATTTTCTTAAATCTCTTGATAGAGTTTAAGTATTTCTAGTACAGAGTGTAAAGTAGTTTCTGTATCTTCATGTAATAGAAAAGACAGCTAGGATAACTAACTACAGCTGGCATAACTAACAACAGAACCTGAAACACTGGTTTTGGCAGCTGCAATTACTTATTCTAGCTGTAGTTAGTTATGCCAGCTATAGCTCGTATCTTAGCCATCTTTTCTATTAGAGGCAGTTCAAGAGACTGCTTCAAATATTCTGCTGGAAATTTAATAAAATTAATAACAGAAAACTTTCTTTCGTTCCAATTATCAGTTTCTCAATTTTTTTCAAAACACAATAGCAATAGAAACAAGAACAGTAGCATGTTCTGATACTAGAGAGAACAAAATGGGAAGTTCGAACCTAAGATATGGATCAAATGACAGATTTAGGGACTCAATTCTTTAAGGGAGAGAGACACATTTTCCCATCTCAACAAATCCTTTGTGCTAGGTAGGGGTGCAAAATTGATGCTATAGTTTGAAGTATATGTATCATGACCAAATTCTAAGTGAATTTCAATCTAAAGGAAAGTCCAGTACAACATAGAAAAATGTATTACAATCCAATCCATTTAGCATTTATATGGACTCAAAGTCAATCCTTCCTAAAGCCTTCCTTAAGACTTCTAGTGCCATCCTAGCATATACATAATCTATCTCAATGAAGACTATGCAAGAATCTTTTCTTTCCTTCTCATAGATACATCACACCCTGCAGTAGACATGAAGCTCTTAAGGTTGACCTCTCTGGCATAAATCCAAACACTGAAAAATGCAGGTCTCGTCTCAATCAACACTTGATAACTCTTTCTTAGCTCAACAGTGTAACTCGTGTACATGATTGTCCCTAATTCGCACGTGTCTCTCCTATATGCTTATGCTAAACAGAACAAAATATTTGAGGTTTTAATATTTTAAGAAGCTAAAGGCACAACAAAATTTTACATTATCTTTTGGGAGTCATTCAAAATATATGCCATACGTGTACGTACAGCTCCATAAAACAAACTACTCACTAGCAGTATAAATACTTGAAGTAGTCGGAAAATTTCATTACCGTTAGATCAAATTTGGCCATTGCCAGATGATTGGAAGCCACCAACCGCTTTAACTTTAAACATTCTGCTCTCTTTAAAGAACCTCTCAAGAGAACAAACAGTTGTTGTTGAACAGAGAGTGAAACACCTATACTTGTAAAAGGTGAGTATGATGATCCCAGTGTCCCAGCTGTACTTGAGATACCATTTTCAAACAACAAGTTTGAAATAGCTGCTAAAGTATATGCAAGACAGGTATCATTACTTTGCTGCACAAATGAAATTTGTCAGTCTTCACACATATGACTAATATGTCAGGAAGAAAGATTGGGGTTCAAATGGCAACATTTATCAACAACATTTATTTTGCCATGTACTCTTGTAGCATTACGTATACATAGGCAACATTTGCTGTCCGCTTGGGTTTTGCAAATAATTGGCGAATACAGATTGGCAATTCTTTTGAATAAATAAAACTTATTTGTATATGATTACCTGCTGAGAAACACGAACTGCCTCTGTCAAAACCTAAACATAACAACCAATATTAAGTGTGGCACTAAAAAATAATGCATAGTAGAACAACTATATTGGCTTAGTGGCTATCTGAGTACGAAAGAATACAAATAATAGAAGCGTTGAGGACTAGAAAAAGGTAGAAATGCAGCATGTATCAGATCAAAAAACCCAAAAAATTACCTCTAATGCTAGCTTTGGATGCCCAAAGTGAAACTGCATCATCCCCAAACATAATAAACCGATTTCATATCTTCCAAATGCATTACCACCAACTGAAGGAACAAAATCAAATCCTTCAGTCCCTGCACTTTTGTTCAACAAATAAAAGATAAGTTCAGTTGCAAGAGATAGTGCTCCTCAATCCCTTTCATTGGCTAATAAAAGCTCAATACTCGGGGATATGCTTTAGAAAATGAACTTATAAGTATAATTCAACCTCACAAAACTGACTTGTAAGGTAAGGTTTACACCTACTTATGTCTATTATAATTTAGTCACATTTCTAGTTGATGTTGAATTACACCCCTCCACACCAAAGACAAAACATCTCAAGCATAGAACTAGATATTTTTGAGTGGTCCAATAATGGTTTGATAACAAGTAGCACAATAGACCCAATAAACATTGTTAGGATAGGTTCTGATACTATCTTGAAAAATAAACTTCAAGCATAACTCAACCTTACAGAATTGGTTTGAACAGTGATGTTTGCACTTGTATATTATAATTTAATCATATCTCTAATCGAAATGAAATCTCCAATATGTCCACGGCACAAATATAGTTATAAATGTATAATTCATAACAAAAGACAAAAGCTATAGATAGCAGACATGAAAAGTTTACAATTGCATATGTTGATATTCTAAATTTCAACAATTATCAATGTAAATAAATTCAGGATTAGAAGTATTAATAAAAGGAGGAATCCTACCAACCACGTTGAAGAGCACCATTCGATAGCAAGTTAATTTACTTCCTTGGCAACAATTTACTTTTTAAATACTTTTTGTATTGCTTCTTTAGTAACACACAAGTACACAACAAATAATAGCAATAGGATAACAGTGCCAATGATTTTGTTGGCTGAGACTCAATTGTAAATATTGAGGTCGCAATGAATATCCATTGATGATGAACAAGAAAAAATCAATGATACCACGTTCCCGCTTGTGTTATATCTAATTACTCATCAAATGAACCCAAATATAGATCAATGCTCTCAGAGAAATGAAATAAAGAAACAGCTCTTCAATTACCTGTAATCAAAATAACAATGAAGATTCTCCAAAGCAGAAAGGTAATCGTCATGAGAAAGACCATTCAGGTAGCTCAAAAAGTGAACCTGGATTGATGTGAAACTAAGCACCTCAAACATCAATGAAATAAATCGCCAAGGAACAGTACTAAAAAATCTAATAAACTTAACTGACCCGATGCAGTTCAGGTGCCAATTTTTGTAGCTGCTGTAGAATAATCTCAAGTCCATTGTAAGACACGGCATTACCGTTCCTGAATGATATGAATACAACTTGAAAGTTAATATAATTGCTATGCTCTGTTACAACAAGTTCTTTTAGAATTAGAAAATCAAAGTTCTTTTAGAATTAGAAAATCAGGAAAGTTCTAGGTTTATAAGTTATTTACTTTTCAATTGTATCAGCTTGCTCCTGTAAGTACCCTTGTACCTGCCAGTTTGTCCGCAGAAATGCTGCACTACTCTGATCAACATCTCGCAGAATATTACTTGAAGAGTCCCCATAAGGATTAACTACTCTAACTTTCTCACTCTGTTTGGATACTGAATCAGCAGGCACATCAATATCTGTGCACGTGAGTTCCACCATTTTCAGTAAAGTTGTGTTATTGTATCAAACATTGTTTTCAAAAGCAAGGCATAAATACAGAAACTCAAAGAAGTGCAGAAGAAACAAAAAAGCGGGATTTGGTTATTTGGTAAATTCCTGATCCATATTTTTCAAGTGCTTCCCAAACTACAGAAAACACTAAAAATAGCAGCCCCATGAAGTTATTATACCGTCAACTAAACTCAGAAGAGTCTTGGGTGCATGAAGATGAAACGGAACAACTCCACTAGCCTCCTTTCTTGCTTCAATTTCCTCTGAAACCTTTTCATAGACAAAGTTCTCCAGGTCCATGTTCTCATATTCTGAATATGTCTCCAGATTACTACTACAATCATCTAAACTATGTTCTTCATAGGAAGGACAATTTGACAGTTCTTCTTTACAATAGATCCCGAGGTTTGTCAAGAGATGGGATAGACCCTAGATATTGAAATTACAGGTTACATAAGGAGGATAAGTTTCATTCTAAAGAAGAAATATGAAAATTACACACATAAACTAAGCATATGAAGACTAAGTAGTAAATACTTTCATTATAGACGTAAATAGTGCTTAAATTTAAGAAAAAAAAAATAATCAGAGTCAAAGTTGTATATTAAACTCTTAATAGCTACTTGATCATCATGAAAACAAAGGATATCAAGTGATGAGTCCCATTCCACGAATTTTAGTAATATTAATGTAAACTCATTCAAACAAGACATTTAGACAACAAAACTTTGTTAGAAGTACAAGCATTATTATGGAGCTTCAGAGAAAACAACTTGACATGGATAAAGATCAATTCAAACAATGATCAATTTAAACCATCTTAAGAATGCTGGAAAACGGCATACCTCAAATGATAATAAGTTAAAAGCAAGTACACAACGCCGAAGAAATATCCCCAGGTTACTGTTCATGTCCAAAATAACCTGGTCATCTTCGACAGCACCTGAACCGGAACCCCCAAGTATTCCTGAAATACATTTTAATATCAGGAAATATGTAAAATTGATCTAATATATAAGCAATGATAAAATTTGCTGCGACTTGCAAGTCAGATAAAAAGAAAAGAAAAAAGAGGGAAGCGAAACAGACAAAACATATAAAAAAAATGGTTAAGGGCTAACAATATTTAAGTTGATAAACTCACCTCTTATATCACTAAAAAAATTGAACAAATCATCGGGTGATGACAGGGAGGAAAGTCTACTCATCAACTGATCAATAATCCAGGAAGCCTCCCAGTTTTGGCTCATCATTCTCAATTGATGTACGAGTTCATCCAATTTAGGCTCCAAGATATCATCGCACGACTGCATTTTTAACGACATTTTCAACACACAACACAAGCATAAATAAAATCTTCGACCAGCATGAAGAAATTTTGATCCAACACTGGATTGAAAAAAATAAGAGAATACGGGAATTATAAAAACAAACAAAATTATATACCCACATTCCATTGACATGGACTCCTAAGTTAACTTGTTGAACCAATTATATTGAAAAAGCCATTTTAATTCAAACCATCAATAAAACAACAAGGTGAACGTTTAATTCTAAACTACGCAATAAGAAAATAGCACAATTCTGTTTGGACAGGACATGTTTAGATAAAATCTTGATTTATAAGCATTCATACGAGAATAAAAAAAACAAGCAAATAAGTTTCTCTATAAACTTTTAGCTTAGAATAAGTTGAAAATCAAATTTGAAAAAACTAACATTAGTGAGTTTCAACAAATTAATCTATGCATAAATTAAAAGTCAAATTTCCGAGAAGCTAGCATGAGATAACTTCAACACAAGATATAACTAATCAGACCCTCAGTAAGAACAGACAAGGCACAGAATTAGCTATCAAATTTAATATAACTAATCATCCAATTCAGATTCAAATTATACTGGAAATGACAGAATTAATTGAAAACAGATTGTTTCAGCCGGAAGAAAAGTAAAAGGTGGCGGTGACCTTGGTGAGGGCTAACAAGAACATGCCGAGGCGATTGTGGTGAGCAACGGAAGAGAAAGGAAAGGGGATCGATATCTGAGCAGGCGGAGCATAGATCTTAAGGAGTATGCAGAGCGAGACTTTGTGCGGCGTGATTGCAAATGCTCCCGGCTGTTTCAAAATCCCACCCATTGATTGTCTTCGCCTGCTTTCTGTTTGATAAAATGCTTAGCTGATTCTGCAACTTGAGCACAGTGATGATGTTGTGTTCACTTGGATGCATAATCAGTAGTAAGTGAAGTGAAGGAGGAAGAATCTGAACATGATTGGAACACTCTGTGAGTGTGAGTGGATGTTTTTTCTAGGGTTTGGATTTTGTCTTTGTAAAATTGGAAAGCGCCAACTTCAAAACTCTACACAGTGTATTTAAATTCAAACAGAGAATGAAAAATTATATCTCTAATGATTTTTTTATTTATTTTTATTAAAAAGCTTTGTAATTCAAGCCTTTGTTTTATTTTTCTTTTTTTTATAACTTAAAAACTATAAAAAAAAAAACCATTTATGAAAAAATGTGCTTCAAATTACGAATCCTATTAGTTTAGTTTTTTTCTTTTTTTACTTACATAGAAGTTGCGTTGGATATCACAATTTCATTCTAGTCTTCTTTTATTTAATTTGAATTGACTAACACAACTTTACCTTTTTTATAATATTGTTTTTTTTTAATTATTTTAGTTGTGAAGGCATATTTTTAAATTTCATTTTTTTAAAATTAAAATAGGTCATAATTTTTAAAATTAAGTATAATTATTTAAAATCAAGTAAAAGAAATTTAAAATATAATTTTAATCCATTTTTTGAACTAGGAATGATTGAATACAAGTGAAAAGAATTTACTTTGTAGTTGCATTTATTCAACTATGAAATATGATTTAATACATAGTGAAAAGAATATACCTTTAATCCATATATTCAACTATGAAAAATAGTGAAACTAGTTATATAAAATGACGTAAAACCTGCGTAACTTTCTCAATGAATATCATACTAAAAGGAAATTAGAGATTTACTTAAATAAATTCGTAAATTTTTTTTATAAGAAACATGATTTGTTTTATCTATTTCTATTTTTCTTCTTTATTTAAGTGATTTAAGAATTGATGCACATAGAATGACAAATGACGTGACACGGACGGTTTTAGTTTTATTTCATTTTATTTTTTCAAGTAAAAGTTTATCTCCACATATCGAATATGGTATATCCATCATTATTTTTTATTATTTTAAATATTAATTAAATATCCTTCTTTATAAAAAAATGTGTTATTATTGAGATTAAATGCTGCTAAAACATTACATTGATAATATTCTAATGGCATAAATATTATATTCTTAAATAAAGATAAAATAATTATAAAAAAATAAAATAATCAAATATGTTTTAAGACCTGATAAAAATTAATATAAACTTTTTTAAGTTATTTAAAAAATTAGAAAAATATTTATAATTTGAAACAAATAAATATTAGGATGGAAAAGTACACATTTATTTTCGTTCCATACCAAATTTTAAAATCAGCTTTTATTCATAGTTATACATATACACACATAATAATTACGAGTTCAGACATTTTCATGAAATCAAAGTCATTTGTCATTTCTAATGACATGTTGTTAAATATTGTTTAATGAAATTTAAATAGAAAGTAGTATGTGGATATAAAAAATTTATATAAATTTAATTAAATTGATTGAGTTAATATTTACGAGATTTATGTTCACTTTAATGGTAATTATGAATATTAAAAAAATTGATATAATAAAGATTTAATTGCATAATCTAAATAACTTAAATAAAAATACAAGATAATTAAAAGTTCTTACAATTGTAAACATTTTAAGATGTATAAATACGATTTGTAATCAACTTACTTTAATTATTAGTTTTGTAGTCCTTTTAGAAATTATAAGTCTTGATAAAGACATATATTAGCATTAGGTAGAATATGTTTAATATAAATCTAGTAGAATTTAATTTGTATATATTTATATTCATATTTATTTAAATTCTTAGTTTAGTTTATGTATGTAAAGTACTGTTATTGATTTTGTAAATAAATTTTTGGAGATATGAGGGGTGAACACGTAAATAATTACAATAACAAATCTAATTACATTTTACGTGAATATATATATATATATATATATATAT
>Ga0209700_101219_pt1 | contig 52609 bp, 40 predicted proteins | sample SiratroredBW_FD_187528 | JGI IMG/M metagenome (GOLD analysis project Ga0209700, IMG submission 187528) | Root nodule microbial communities of legume samples collected from California, USA - Siratro red BW (SPAdes) (version 2) | ecosystem: Host-associated > Plants > Roots > Nodule | place: USA...
ATCTTTTTCCATTTTTTCTGTTTTTATTCTCTTAACACCTACCTATATATTTTACTTTATTATTATTTTTTACTTGCTATTATTTATTGAAAATTTTATTTTACCCGGACGAAATTGGGTGTTGACAATTTCTATTCAATTTTATGTTATGATACATATAACATAATTAAATTAAATAAATATATAAAATTTTAAAAATAATTAATATTATTTTTTTAAATAATAAAATAAATATTTATAATGTAACATTAAAACACACAAAGAGGATATATTTGATAATTATATAACACTGCTGTTATCAATTAAATGAGAGGATTCTGCTGTATATTTTTATAAATGATGGATAAATGACAACAAGAACAATTAATAATTAACAAGTGAAAGAATGCAGTTGAAAAAAAAAAAAAACTCAAAATCAAAATTATTGAAGGGAGAGAGTGTGTCCACAGTGAGCCAGTTTCTTTTTCTTTTATTTTAGATAAATTAGATGAAAAAACAAACACCTCACTCACTCCTTCAAACACGCACTCTCTATAAATTCAACCTTTTTCTTCTCTGCCATTCACTGATCTCACACCAACTGCTCACCTTGCGGCGGCGCTCTCGCTCCTTTCATCTTCATCTCAACAGAACATTGTTCTCCCAAGTCAGATCTGTTACATTTCACACTAAAAAAAATTAATATAACAATCAAACAACCAAACCTTTTCAACATTTCTTTCTGCATATTCGCAATCTCCTGAAGAGATGTCTTCATCTGTCTCGTTTTCCACGCTTAGGGCTCCTTTGGTGAGAACTCCCTGCGATACCGAGAAATCACTCTTTAACTCTCGATGTCCGGTGAGAGTGACGAAGTTTTTGGGAACACGGTTGCGTTCCAGTGGGAAATGCCTCGGTTCTGAACGGCTTCACGTCTGGAAATCGGAGGGTCCGCTTCGTAGACCGAAGCTAAGGGTCGTGGTTCGGGCCGGGATGTCCACAGTGCCGAAGAAACCGCTCGGACTGTACGATCCGGCCATGGACAAGGACTCCTGCGGAGTAGGTTTCGTGGCGGAACTGTCCGGTGAAGGTAACAGAAAGACGGTGAGTGCGACTTTTCCGTTTGCATGTGAATTTAGACATGACTTGATGCTGGTTTTTAGTGTGATTCAGCGTGATTTTTGTTTTTTTTAGGTGACGGATTCTCTGGAGATGCTGGTGCGTATGACGCACAGAGGGGCTTGCGGTTGCGAAGCCAACACCGGAGATGGAGCAGGGATCATGGTTGCTTTACCTCACCAGTTTTACAAGGAGGTATTTTATTTTATTTCAGTCTAATTTTTATAAACTCATGATTTTCTCTTCTTGGCTGGATTAAACATATTCCATTTAATATATACTGTTTATAAAATTTTATTATTATGAAGATTTATTTGTGGTTTAATTGTCCAGTTAGCATTTTACAATTAACTTACCCATAGAATTATTATTTTTATTATGTAACTACTTTTTGTTTTGGAATGTAACAAACTATTTTTTTATTGTTTTCTATTCGGGAAAAGTGGTTTCGGTCACGCTTTTGCTTTTGAAACTTTCGCGCCGGCTCTCGGTTATATTCGCTTTTCATTTATTATTTATTTTAAAACCTTCTGATAGGTAAAAATATGTAAGATAAAGTCCATAGAATTCCATAGACTTTTAAAATTTGAAAATACTAAATTCGGGTGGATCGCAGTAGAAAGAAGAGAGAAATAAAAGAGTTAAAGATTCCGTTGAACAGGAATAGAGAAATGATGGAATTCACATAAGAAATTTCCTATCTGAAATCATTATATTTTAGCTACTGATAAAAAAATTACCTCTACTAATTACATATGTTAAGTCTAATTTCAAAATAATTATCTCCTATTTTTAATTTAACTTTTTTTTACAGACAAAACTGCATGTAAAGAAGCACTTTCCGTCCCTTTTCTCCTAGTATTTATAATAACTTTTTAAAATTATTAATATTTCACATGATACTATTTTCAAAATAATCTAAATTATTAATTTATATTAATATACATATAAATATTCTATTTGTCTTGATTTTGGTACATGTACGAATATTTTCCAACTGTATAACATCGTTAATGATTCTATTGTTTAAATTCATATTAGTCAAATACAGTCTAGTAAAGTTCTTGTACACGAAATAAGTGAATTACATACCATAAGTTTTTTATTTTTATTTTTATTTTTTATTTTTATTTATTTTAACTTCTGAAATCATGAAAACAAATTCCTTCATCTTCTATGTAGATCTTCATTGTGCTTTTCTAGGGTCTTTTTACTTGAGGATCATATTAATCACTCCTAGATAGATGTTCTGGGTTAAGGATAACTAAACAGGAACTAGTTCTTAAATGCATCCATAGATGTTTTGACGGGTTCCTCAGTCTGTAACTTCTTCATGGAACATGACAATGGATAGACATATGCATAATTTTTCATTTACTGAAATTTGATGGAATGTTTTAACTTGTTGTTTCTCGAGGTTGATGATTCTAAGAGGTTTGCTGTTTGCAGGTTGTGGATTTTGAGCTTCCACCACCTGGAAAATATGCAATTGGCATGTTTTTCTTGCCTACATCCAACAGTCGCAGAGAGGAGAGCAAAAGTGTATTTAAAAAGGTAACTTAATTTTGGTTCTCTGTTTAAAATGTAATTTCATGCATTCTTACTTGAGAAAAACTGTATTTCAAAAGGTATCTCCATGACTTTTGGTATGTTATCATGCTGAACTTGTAATTGACATTTACATGTAGTTTGTTTCACTAGTGTTTATTATTTGTGTTCTGCTATTAAAATTATCGTGATAACAGGTATATTTATTTTATATTCGTGACATTTATTTTTAAATCTTCTGTGTCTTTGTTGTCAGGTTGCCGAATCTCTGGGGCATTCTGTTCTTGGTTGGCGTTCTGTTCCCACTGATAACTCAGAATTGGGCAAATCGGCCCTGCTAACTGAACCTGTGATTGAACAAGTGTTTCTTTCTCCAAGTACTCTGTCAAAAGTTGATTTGGAAAAACAGGTATGTCTTGATATGACTTCTACTTTAAAAATTAATATTTAATTGAACCTGAGTACCTTTGGAATAACATGGTAGTTCTTGGGTTAAGGGGGAAAATGAGATTCTTATTTTTTTTGTTCTGTCATGGTTAATGGATAATTTGTTCCTTTCACGCAGATGTATATATTAAGGAAGTTGTCCATGGTTGCTATAACATCTGCGTTAAACCTCCATAATGACGGCATTACAGATTTCTATATCTGTTCTCTCTCATCAAGGTACTTTGTTAAGAGGGGGCGTTTTTCTTTTTGAGAACTAAATTATGGTTACTCTCAACATCTAATCATTTTGCAACTCTAAATCATTGTCCAATTTGTACAGGACTGTTGTTTACAAAGGTCAGTTAACACCAGCTCAGTTGAAGGATTACTATTTTGCAGACCTTGGCAATGAAAGGTTTACGAGCTACATGGCCCTGGTAAATCTATTATCCATTAACCTCTCTTCTTTCTCCACTAACTTTATATACTCCAACAAACAGCATGGGGAACAAGCAGTAACTGAAGAGATGCAAGGTTGGGGAATGACTTCTGAGGCATTGAGGTTTGAATGATCTCTTAAGTTCTTCCGCTTCCTTGATTAAAGTTTGAATTTGGATGCAATGGGTGAGTTGGTAAGACAGTTCATTATGAGGATAATCATGTTTACAGAAATTTCTGCTGATGTTCTGTGTTTACTTGGCCTGGAAGACAATTTCGTCATATCAGTGGAGGGAAAACATCATTTTGGTGAAAATGAAATAGGATTTCTGGAATTTCTACTGGAAATTCAGTATATTGATGTTCTTGGGGAAAATATCCATTTATGCTCTTGATTTTCTGCAACAGGTTATATGCAATAAGAAATAGCCATAAATACTGACAACTTGGCATACATGATATGCAGGTGCATTCTCGATTTTCAACGAATACTTTTCCTAGTTGGGATCGTGCCCAACCTATGCGTGTATTGGGGCACAACGGAGAAATCAACACACTTAGAGGGAATGTAAACTGGTACGTCAGGAATAAGTATTGTTATACTGCAGTTTAAGAACTAGAAGAATGAATATTATACTGCACTGCAAGTTTAAATTGTTGTATAAGTAATATCCCGGTGCAGTTGGCATGGATGAATTGGAGAGTTAATTCATTATTATTTTTCTTTATTTTTTTTAAGTAATGGCAACCATGTTCCAGTCAAGTTTTCAAGTTTGATGCTAGTTGATTTTGAACTGGGTGCAACAACTTTGTGTTGAGTACTACTCGTTGCATTTAACGTGAAGGACTATATATCACCTAATAGCTTATATTTTATAGGATGAAGGCACGTGAAGGCCTACTGAAGTGCAAGGAGCTTGGTCTATCGGAGAATGAGTTAAAGAAGCTTTTGCCTATTGTGGATGCAAATTCATCTGATTCAGGTTATCTGAATTTATTTTAGTTTGCCACAGATATGTTCATAACTCTATATACTAATATTGTTTTTCCTCTGCAGGAGCTTTTGATGGCGTCCTTGAGTTTTTGATTCAGTCTGGAAAAAGTCTTCCCGAAGCTGTTATGATGATGATTCCTGAAGCATGGCAGAATGACAAGAACATGGATCCTCAGCGTAAAGCATTTTATGAATACTTCTCAGCTCTAATGGAGCCATGGGACGGGCCAGCTCTTATAGCATGTGAAATTCCTGGACTGATTATTACCTGCTTCTTCTGTAACACGCCCTTTTCTTATGGATTCTTAATTTGGTATTGACTCAATATTATTGCAGTTACTGATGGCCACTATCTTGGAGCAACCTTGGACAGGAATGGGCTGCGACCAGGCCGCTTTTATGTCACCCACAGCGGACGAGTTGTAATGGCTAGTGAAGTTGGGGTTGTAGACATTCCTCCTGAAGACGTGTGTAGAAAAGGAAGACTAAATCCAGGCATGATGCTTCTGGTGGATTTTGAGAAGCATACTGTTGTAAATGATGATGCCTTAAAAGAACAGTATTCATTAGCAAGGCCATATGGGGAATGGCTCAAAAATCAGAAGTTAGAACTCGAAGACATAGTCGATTCTGTTCCGCAATCTGAAAGAGTGCCACCAACAATAGCAGGAGTGGTGCCAGTAAGTATAAAATAAAAATCAGTGTGAACTTTTCATGAATTTGTAGTTGATTCTAACTGATACATTTTCCACGAGGTACAGGCATATGGTGATGATGTGGATATGGAAAATATGGGAATTCATGGTTTATTGGCTCCACTAAAAGCTTTTGGGTATGTAATATCCAACTTGAATGTTTTCTTTACTTTATCTGTTGTATTTTCAAAAGACATGTTTATAAAGTCTGCTTTATTCAAACAGATATACTGTTGAATCCTTGGAAATGTTATTACTTCCCATGGCAAAAGATGGGACGGAAGCCCTTGGGTCAATGGGAAACGATACTCCGTTAGCAGTCATGTCTAATCGAGAAAAACTCACTTTTGAATATTTCAAGCAAATGTTTGCTCAAGTGACAAACCCACCTATTGATCCTATTCGGGAGAAAATAGTCACTTCCACGGAATGTATGGTTGGTCCAGAAGGTGACTTGACAGAAATCACCGAGGCACAATGCCACCGTCTTTCCCTAAAAGGCCCCCTTTTATCCATTGAAGAAATGGAAGCCATTAAAAAAATGAATTACAGAGGATGGCAGAGCAAAGTTATAGATATAACATACTCAAAGGGTCGTGGTAAGAAAGGGTTGGAGGAAGCTTTGGACAGGATATGTTCAGAAGCACATGATGCAATTCGTGATGGCTACACTACCCTTGTGCTGTCTGATAGAGGTATTATATTATACTTGATTTGTGTATATACTATATGCACTGCGGTTCCATCTGATCGATTTGTATCTCATATTGCCTCTTGTAGCCTTCTCAAGGAAACGTGTTGCTGTGAGCTCCCTATTGGCTGTCGGTGCTGTTCATCAACATCTAGTGAAAACACTTGAGCGTACTAGAGTTGCATTAATAATAGAATCTGCCGAGCCACGAGAAGTACACCATTTCTGCACACTTGTTGGATACGGTGCTGATGCTGTGTGTCCATATTTGGCTGTAGAGGCAATTTGGCGATTACAGGTTGATGGAAAGATCCCACCAAAAGCAAGTGGGGAATTCTACTCAAAAGATGAGCTGATTAAGAAGTACTTCAAAGCAAGCAACTATGGAATGATGAAAGTGCTTGCGAAGATGGGAATATCTACTTTGGCCTCTTACAAAGGTGCTCAGATTTTTGAAGCTCTGGGTCTTTCATCAGAAGTGATTGAAAGGTGCTTTGCTGGAACCCCAAGTCGAGTCGAGGGTGCAACATTTGAGATGCTTGCTCGTGATGCTCTTCAATTGCATGAGTTAGCCTTTCCTTCTCGGGTTTTCTCTCCAGGAAGTGCTGAAGCAATGGCATTGCCAAACCCTGGGGATTATCATTGGAGAAAAGGTGGTGAAATTCACCTGAATGATCCACTTGCCATTTCAAAGCTTCAAGAAGCTGCGAGAACTAACAGCGTAGATGCCTATAAACAGTACGCTAAGCTCATTCACGAGTTAAACAAAGCTTGCAACTTGCGGGGACTTCTGAAATTTAAAGAGGCAGCAGTGAAAGTTCCCCTTGACGAAGTAGAACCTGCCAGTGAGATAGTTAAGCGGTTTTGCACCGGCGCTATGAGTTATGGATCAATATCACTGGAGGCACACACAGCATTGGCAACTGCTATGAATAAGATGGGAGGAAAATCCAACACAGGTTTGCTTTTAAAGAAAATATGGCTTTTATGTTACAGGAAAAACTGTCAAGTTTCTTTTCGAGTGTGTGTGTGTGGAAATGCTTTGGGACAATTTGTACTTGAAAAACATCTTTTTTCTCGTAGTTTATTTTTTCAATATCAGTCTCGTCCTAAATTTTCTTCTTATTCTTATGATTGTTTGTTAACTTTTTCCTAAGGTGAGGGAGGAGAACAGCCGTCTCGTATGGAGCCTCTCTCTGATGGCTCAAGGAACCCTAAAAGGAGTGCTATCAAGCAGGTTGCTAGTGGGAGATTTGGAGTTACAAGCTACTATCTTACAAATGCCGATGAATTGCAGATAAAGATGGCCCAGGTAATTGTCAAAAATATCACATTTGGATTTGATGTTCTTTTTAATTTCCTGATACAATATACAAAATCATCAGATGGTCTCGAACATCTGAGTGGCCTTTTACGTATATTTGATTTCTTCACTTGACCTTCGGGAAGGTTGAATTTCGTCATTGAATGTAGAATACTAGAATTGTACTATTTTAACCTATGTTTTCCTCAGGGAGCAAAACCTGGTGAAGGTGGTGAACTTCCCGGCCACAAGGTTATAGGAGACATTGCTGTCACAAGAAATTCAACTCCTGGTGTGGGACTTATCAGTCCACCTCCTCATCATGATATTTACTCCATTGAAGATCTTGCCCAATTAATTCATGATCTAAAGGTTCATATCTGGCTTCAATCCTTTTACATTGGATGCTTTTGGTTGGATTTCGTTGTCTAGGGTGTTAATCCTCCTTAATCTCTTTTCGTTTATATGTAGAATGCGAACCCTGCTGCTCGAGTTAGTGTGAAGTTGGTATCTGAAGCTGGAGTTGGTGTAGTTGCCAGTGGAGTTGTTAAAGGCCACGCTGATCATGTCTTGATCTCTGGCCATGATGGAGGTACAGGAGCATCCCGATGGACTGGCATAAAGAATGCTGGTCTCCCTTGGGAACTTGGCTTGGCTGAGACCCATCAAACTTTGGTGGCTAATGACCTTCGAGGTCGCACAGTTCTCCAAACTGACGGGCAACTTAAAACAGGAAGAGATGTGGCCATAGCCACACTTCTTGGTGCAGAAGAATTTGGTTTCAGCACAGCTCCACTCATTACTCTTGGCTGCATAATGATGCGCAAGTGTCACAAGAATACCTGCCCTGTTGGCATTGCTACACAAGATCCAGTACTGAGAGAGAAGTTTGCTGGAGAACCCGAGCACGTCATTAACTTTTTTTTCATGATAGCAGAAGAAATGAGAGAAATTATGTCCCAGCTTGGGTTTCGTACTGTCAACGAGATGGTTGGTCGTTCAGACATGCTCGAAGTTGATAAAGAAGTCATTAAAAGCAATGAGAAACTAGAGAACATTGACCTCTCTTTATTGCTTAGACCTGCAGCTGAACTGCGACCAGAAGCTGCTCAATACTGTGTTCAAAAACAAGATCATGGTTTGGACATGGCCTTGGATAATAAGCTTATAGCTCTGTCAAATGCTGCTTTGGAAAAGGGTCTACAGGTATACATTGAAAGTCCTATCGTTAATGTAAACCGTGCGGTGGGAACTATGCTAAGCCATGAGGTTACTAAAAGGTACCGCTTAAATGGTCTTCCAACTGACACTATCCACATCAGATTTAAGGGCAGTGCAGGCCAAAGCTTTGGTGCATTCCTCTGTCCGGGCATCACTTTGGAACTTGAAGGTGATGGCAATGACTATGTTGGTAAAGGATTGTCTGGTGGCAAGATTGTAGTTTATCCTTCAAAGGTGAGTGCCTTTGACCCTAAGCAGAATATTGTAATTGGTAACGTGGCTCTGTATGGGGCCACATCTGGTGAGGCATATTTCAATGGTATGGCAGCTGAAAGATTTTGTGTGCGTAATTCTGGGGCTAAGGCAGTAGTGGAAGGTGTTGGTGATCATGGATGTGAGTACATGACCGGTGGGATAGTTGTTGTGCTTGGAAACACAGGCAGAAATTTTGCTGCGGGTATGAGCGGTGGGATTGCTTATGTTCTTGATATAGATGGAGGGTTCCTATCTCGGTGCAACCGTGAGCTTGTAGATCTGGATAAGATTGAGGAGGAAGATGATATTGCCACTCTAAAAATGTTGATCCAACAGCATCAGCGCCACACCAATAGTGCGCTTGCCAAGGAAGTGCTTGCTGACTTTGATAGTCTTCTTCCAAAATTTATCAAGGTTTTCCCCACGGAGTATAAACGAGTTTTGGCAAGTATGAAATTGAAGGAAGCCTCCAAAGATGCCGCAGAGTCTGCTTCTAAACATGGAGAGGAGCAAGGTGCAATGCAATTAGTGGAGAAAGATGCTTTTAAAGAGCTGAAGAAACTGGCTACTGCATCACCGAATGGGAAGCCTAGTGAGGTAATTGTAACTTTTTTTTTTTTTAAGATGGGATCCACTTAAAGCAAATGTAACTCTTAGCATACTTACATTTTGAACTAAATTAAATCTTCTATAATAACTTGTATGTTTGTTAAATTTTATTAATCCAACTCGCGAAGTAAAACTTATCACATGAAATAAATCTTTTCTATAAAATTTTGTATAATTTAAAATTGGTTGAAACTTGATTATATTTTTAGTTGGCTGATGTCTTTTGATATGTCCGGACGATTCAACAGGCTGAATCTTCCAAGAGGCCTAGCCAAGTAATTGATCCTGTTAAACATAGAGGTTTTGTTGCTTATGAGAGGGAAGGGGTTCAGTACAGGGACCCCAATGTTCGATTAAATGACTGGAAGGAAGTGATGAAGGAAACACAACCTGGTCCACTTTTGAAAACCCAATCAGCCCGTTGCATGGACTGTGGTACTCCTTTCTGTCATCAGGTGTGCATTGCCACTTCCTTGAAATTCTTTCTTTTGTGACTTCCAATTTTCACTTTAATCATTTACTAAAGATACTTAAACTTGCAGGAAAACTCTGGTTGCCCTCTTGGAAATAAAATACCAGAATTTAACGAGTTAGTATACCAAAATAGGTGGCGTGAAGCACTGGAGAGGCTTCTAGAGACAAATAACTTTCCAGAGTTTACTGGTAGGGTATGCCCAGCTCCTTGTGAAGGTTCTTGTGTCCTTGGTATTATTGAGAATCCAGTATCCATTAAAAGCATAGAATGTGCCATCATAGACAAAGCTTTTGAGGAGGGTTGGATGGTGCCACGACCTCCAATGAATAGAACTGGGTATGCACTTTTTTCCTCCTAATTGACATCTCTTCAGTTTTATTTCGTTATTTCTTATGTTGTTTTTCAATCAAATAGGTGTAAATGTACAATCCACCACATGGTGTCTTTTAACTCAGTTATTATACTGTTTGGCTTTGTTGTAGTTATTATTATTAAACTGGTCAATTAGGGTTTATTGAAATTATCGTCAAGGTAATAGTTCCATTAGTTAATATCTTAATTAATACAGGAAAAGAGTGGCCATTGTTGGAAGCGGACCATCTGGCCTGGCAGCTGCTGATCAACTGAATAAAATGGGCCATACAGTAACAGTGTATGAAAGAGCTGATAGGGTTGGAGGGCTTATGATGTACGGGGTTCCCAACATGAAAGCTGACAAAGAGAATATAGTTCAACGGCGGGTTAACCTTATGGCAGAGGAGGGGATTGACTTTGTCGTGAATGCTAGTGTCGGACACGATCCTTTATACTCTCTTGACAGGCTTCGAGAGGAAAATGATGCTATTGTCTTGGCTGTAGGAGCCACAAAACCAAGGTGAGACATAGTTCAGGAGTCCTATATATTATCTTTGTTTGTTGTTTGAGTTAAATTTTGCTTGGAATGGATGTATATTAGCAAAAAAGTCGTTGTCTTTAAGAGATGCTTCAAAGGGAGTTTTACTTTCAATGCAGGGATCTCCCAGTACCTGGGCGGGAGCTGTCTGGAATTCATTTTGCTATGGAGTTTCTGCATGCAAACACGAAAAGCTTGCTTGATAGCAATCTTCAGGATGGTAATTTCATTTCTGCCAAGGGCAAGAAAGTTGTGGTCATTGGTGGGGGTGACACGGGCACAGATTGCATAGGGACATCAATTCGGCATGGTTGTAGTAGCATTGTAAATCTGGAACTTCTCCCTCAGCCACCACAAACAAGGGCCCCTGGCAACCCTTGGCCACAGGTTAGATCCATGTGAAAATTCAAGTTGTGTTTATTCTTTCAGCCCATATTGAAATGGGACATATCGCTTGACATTACTAGGACCATTCACTAAAATTAGCCTTTTAAAGTTAAAGGACTCCTTTAAATGTACACATGACTTTTTTTAACGATGTGTTTAATGAATACAGTGGCCTCGCATATACCGAGTAGACTATGGGCACCATGAAGGGGCAGCAAAATTTGGGAAAGATCCAAGATGTTATGAGGTATTGACTAAGCGGTTTGTGGGAGATGAAAATGGAGTAGTTAAGGGACTTGAAATAGTACAAGTTCGCTGGGAGAAGGATGCTACTGGGAGGTTTCAATTTAAGGAAATTGAGGGCACTGAGGAGATTATTGAGGCTGACCTAGTTTTACTGGCCATGGGATTCCTTGGCCCTGAACCTGTGAGTATTACCTTCATCTGGTCATGATACCTCCCCGAAAGTTGTCGCATACGTGTTAGAAACAAATATTTATAGTTTAACTTTGAAAAATATCAGTTCAAACTATAATATAAAATTTTTAAAAATTTATTTCTCACCTTTTCCTCGAGACTTGATATCATAGAAAAACTGAAAAAAAGGTTTTAAAAAGTGAATATATCATTAATTTTTTAGTAATTGTTATTTAACTCATTTCATTCTATAGATATTTCATAAATTGTGATTTTAACTTGAATATTACATGCCTTCTTATACAAGTTATGTGCATTTTAAAGTTGTTAATCACTGATTTTTGTGCTCTGGGGTATGGCAGACAATTGCAGAGAAGTTGGGTATGGAGCGAGACAATAGGTCAAACTTCAAGGCAGAGTACGGTCGCTTCTCAACGAGTGTCAGAGGGGTGTTTGCAGCTGGAGATTGTCGACGTGGTCAGTCCCTGGTGGTATGGGCAATATCAGAGGGGCGACAAGCTGCAGCCCAAGTTGACCGTTACCTAACAAATGAAGATATAGAGCACAATATTGCTGGGAATCCAGACGAACTTATCAAGCACCAGCAGGACCTAACCAAGAGGGGCACCGTTGCAGTGGCAAATACACAGTGATGGCTCCAAGGTTCTGCCCCATATTTTCATTTAGCTGCTGTCCCATATAAAATAGAAGTGGGGAAATAATAAAGAAGCGATTTAAGTTAGTGCCTAGAAAATTAGAAATGTCTCTTTTATGCAGAGCAGAGGCTCCGTGCTGGAAAGGTTAGTTCTTAGTTAACTGTTGCATTTTGTGGAATGAAATGTACAGTTTCGAAATTAGTGATTTAAGTTATTGTTTCCAGTTTAAATTTGCTTTGAATGAGTAGAGTTCTTCAATATGCAAGCGTCTGCTTCTCATCTCATCTGACTGCAATGTTTTCGCTGCTGAAAATTCTCAATCTGATAACAAGAGACAAAAGATTCTTTAAAGAATCCAAAACTATAAAAAGTATAGAAACTAATTAAAAATGAACCATTTCGTTTCGAAATTGTTAAAATGTTAAAACCCTGAAAGTGAATAAACAGAAAAAATAAAACTAAAATTAAAAATTGAAAACTGAGTTGTTTAAATTATGAAAATGATGCTTAAAGTGAAACTGAATTAGAAATCCCAAAAGATTTATAAATGAATTGCCAAATGAGAATGAGAAACAGTTGCGGAATTGATTAATGAGAATGGCAACATTAAATGTAGCTTAAGTCCCACACGCAGGTGTTGAATCTGGAATCGCGATATCCCTTGGTGCTTTAGTTGCTTCTCCAAGCAAGCAATAATTCAATTGACCAGTGTGATGACGCACAGTAAAATCCACCCCAGTTCGTTATCTACACTAATTTTGTTTGGGTAACCAATAGACGCAAAGTACGAGAAGTTTTATTGGTATATAATATAAATATAAATACAAATATGGTTATGCGAATATTTAACAGTGGAACACCACCACACAACATTTCATCCAAACCTGAAGTCAACACACCACTTTCCCAAACATGAAAATCCCCAATCCCATACTCACTCTCTTCATCCTCTTGAACCCTCCCCTAGCACTAGCAATAATAGAAACATGTTTAGACAGCGTTTGCCAGGGTGGTGAGCCAGTAATCCGATTCCCCTTCCGCATAAAAGGAAAACAAGCAGAACCATGCGGCTACCCAGGGTTCATAGTCTCCTGCACCCAGAACGCCCTAACACTCCTCAACCTACCAAATTGGGCCCCACTCAAAATCCAAACTATAAACTACCCCGCGCAGCAACTGTGGCTGAACGATCCCAACAACTGCCTCCCCAAACGCCTCCTCTCTCTCAATCTCTCCGACTCTCCCTTCCGCGCCGTTTACCACCAGCAGTTCACCTTCTTCAACTGCTCCGCCCATTTGGAGAACCTCGTTCATCGATACCGTCCCATAGGTTGTCTCAGCGATTCTCCCAACTACGTCGTTTTCGCCACGCCTTCTACCACTGTCGTTGGTCACTTGTCTTCTCTGTGTGATTTAGTCGCGACGGTGAAGGTGCCTGTGCAGTCACCGTTTTACGATCAAGTCACGTCGTCAGAACTCGGCGAGGATCTACGTCTGTCGTGGGATTCGCCGGCGTGCGGGAGGTGCGAGTCCCACGGTTGCCGGTGCGGCTTCAAGAGTGACGACACTTCTGAGCTTGACTGCTCTGGTATCCCTTCGAAAGGTAGGTCCCAACACCACTGCACAGCTGAAAAGTTTTAGCAAATTTATTCCTATGATTGAGCAAAGTCAAAAATTAAATTTGGGCAAAATGTGTTTTATGCACGTCTAAATATATTAAACAATTTTTTTATAAATTTTTTTACATCATTTAGATTTTGCCAGTAATAATGAGAAATGAAAAACTTTTCAAAAGACAACAATTTTAATACCGAATTTTATAATTAAAAGAATTTTAATTAATTGTATTATTGGTATTGTATTAAGAGAGTTGTTTAGGTAAGCTTTTTTTATCTAGTATTATTACTAATAAATACGTAAAAATTATATTTAAATCTTCGAAGAGCCTAAAAGGATATATTTAAATTTTAGAAAAATCTAAAACAGATATTTATATGTTGAAATGATTATGAAATTTTCTGGTAAATTATTGAATATTTTAGAAATTTTGTATGAAGCAAAACGTATTTACCTATTAAAAATAAGTTTATAAAGTGAAAATATATGACAAATGAAGAAAGAATTAAAAGGTTCTGGTTGAAGGAAATAAGTTAGATAAAAATAAGTTATTAAAATGAAAAAAAAAATATTTTATATAGTGTGAGAAGTAATAGGGTTTGGTTAAAGGAAAATAAATAAATAAATGAGTAAAAACAAGAATATGGTGGATTATATGTTTTTTAAATTATTATTTTTCTTTCTATTTTACCTATAATCGTAGCTTAGTTTTAGCTTTTCCTGGATTCTTTGATTTTCCCAAACAGAAAGTGACATTGAGACAAATACAATCTAATTAAAAGGAAAGTCTTGTAGTTACAGACCATTGTTTTAAAGCACCAATTAAAAGTTTTAAAATAATTTTTCATTAAAATTTACATTGACCATACATTAGAGATAAGAGTAAAAATGGATTTGTTTAATAAAAAATGTTTTAAAAACTCTATGAGAGATCTTGTTAACATTTGTCTAAAAGAAAGGAATAGAGAAATTAATATTTTTTTTAAAAAAATAAAATGTTAAAAAAACATTACTGTAAAATTAATTTGGATCACAAGTAAATTTAAGTACAACGAATTTAAATTTAAAAGTATATAACGTCTACATTATATTTGGTCCTTTACAGATTAAGTAAACGTGACTTTTACTTGTCAACGAAGAGTATTAGTTTTTCTTAGTCTAGTCAGTAAAAAAGCACAATTTTTTAGATTAAGATATATGGATTGTCAACTTTTTAATCTTTAGCTTATTATAAAATTGATTAACTACATATTCACTCGTTTTTATATAGACGATCGTATTTATTAGTATATTAAAGTTATAAGTAACGTTTTATTTTAATTTTGTAGGTATTATAATCTCACGTAAATTTAATTGCTCACGTAAATATTAATTTATATTTTTGGAAATATACTAATATTCAAAGTATTTTCTCTATAAATATTTCCTTTTTATAGCATAAAATCTTTTAGAGGAAACAGGGTTTGCATAACTAATTTGGTGTCATAGTTCATAGATAAATTTTATCTAGTAAGAACTCGGAAATTAGATATTACAACTGTATTTGCTTTTAGCAGATTGTGAAAGAATTAATCATTAATTTTAACACTGCAGGGATTTCCCGTGGTGCCCGTTACGCCATTGCCATATGCATAGGAGTACCTGCTCTGTTGTGCTCTTTTGGAATATTGAGTTGCGTCTGCAGCTGGCTGAAAATGGGAAACCACCATGGACCTTGGGCTCACGAAACTGTGACAGATTTTGAGGCTCTTGTGGGCTCACAGCCCATAACAGTGTTGGGCCTAGACAGACCAACAATCGAATCGTACCCGAAGATAGTTATAGGTGAGAACAGACGGTTACCGAAGAAGGGTGACAAAATATGCTCAATATGTCTCTCAGAGTACATGCCAAAGGAGACAGTGAAAAGCATGCCTGAATGTGGACACTGCTTTCATGCACAATGCATCGATGAATGGCTTCCACTCAATGCCTCCTGCCCAATTTGCAGAACTTCTCCCCGAAAGTTTCCACAACCGCGTGCTCGATCATCACCCTAGTACAGTAATACTTCCACCTTTACATATCTTTCATATCTCTCTACCAATCATGAAGTTGCCATCAAATATCATTAATCTGCCTTTTATGCCTGCAATGATAGTGCGAAAATACACTATGGAAATATTTTTTGTAATAAAGATGTTCAGAATCAATCAAATGTTAATTTAATTTTCTTAAAATATGGCATTGCTTGTTTTTATTTTAATGCAGAACTTTGGAGAATCCTTTGTGCCATGGAATGGAATTAGTGTTTGATTAAAGTTATAGGATAACAGAGCAGAACTAATTTTTCTTTTGCCCTTTTCCTTTGAAAGAAGAGCATAAATCAATTGCATAAATAACTAGGCAAAATAACTAATTTTTTTGTCTCACTATCTTTTGAATAAAGGCTATGAATCTAAGTCATTAATAAATAAGTTGTAAATTGGACATAAATAATAATTATACAATTTTGGTGAATTTAGAGAAAAATTAATGATAATCTTATGAAGGTGCCTTTTTGGTGGAAAAAGTGGCAAATATGAACAGTAGTTTCAATTTGAACTTGTTCTTTTTACTCGTGTCTGAAATTGACTTCAATACCTCCTCAAAATTTCATTTGTTAAGGTTAAGATTCATGCTTGATGATTCTAAATGTAGTACTGAATGCACATTAAATCTTAAATGTCAATCTTTTGCCTTGCGTTATCCAAGTTATTTATTAGATGTAATTTTTATTTCGAAAAGAGAAATATTTAAATAACATTGATTTTTAACTAGCATTTGAATCTTAAAAGAAAAACTAAACTTAATTGATTGTATATTTTAACTAGCATTTGAATCTTAAAAGAAAAACTAAACTTAAAAAGAGTTCCGTCCGACAACTTTACATGTCAACATATCCACTTTACAACTTCACGCGACGGTGACGTGGATTAGAATGACATGACAAGTGGATTTCAACGTGATACGGAAGATGAACAGTATCTGAGTTCACAAGAGAAACCATAACCTCTTCGTTTTGCAATCACAGAGGAAGAGTCTTGCCTTCGTTCTTTAACGCGCAAAGCCAGAAATACGCTTTGGGTCTATTTGTGTGAGAGAGGAAACACGACGATTGTTGTGCTGCGGTATGGAACCTAATCGTAATGGGTTTCGTGGTGATTGTGATTTGGGAAAAAGTAAGACATAAGACCTAATGACACCTTGAGAGACGTTGAACTTTGATCCCCAATCTTCGTTCCAACAATGCTTTATTCACATAAGTGAATTTATTCCAACAACATGAAAGTGAAATCCCTAATCTTCGGTCCAACAAATGTGACGCCCACCTAAGCTAACTCACACCAAAGCCTTTTAAATGAAACCTGGCGCAATTTCGCTCACACCCTCTCCTATCTCCTCAGCGAATTTTGTTGAGAGAAGACTTCCAGACTATGTGTTTAACCATGTATTATTATGTGATGTTTACTGAACATAACTTTCTGACCACTTATCAAATTTTCTGACCAATTAACAAATGCCATTGTTTGTCACATAAATGATTTACTACAATATATCAAATGATACATTACAAAGTCAAAATTTAAATCATTTGAAAATATGCCAAAATGTATACAAAAATAACAAACTTCAATTCCCTTACATGTTTTGTACCATGGCATTCAATAAAAGTGTGCCTTCCTTCACCGCGAAGCACCTACTAATGACATGAACCAAGGAACAGGGGTCCTGTGCCATGACCAACACTATGTTGAACTTTTTGTATACGCAGCACAACAACCAAATATGTGTCCTCCTGACCTCCATACTTCAATCCCTTACATGTTTTGCACCATGACATTTAATACAAGTGTGCCTCCCTTCACCGCGAAGCCACTACCTAAACCCCTGCAAATACTTAACCCTGTGCATATAAGTGTTTAACTGAGTTAAACTTTCTGACCACCTAACGCTGCCAGCATTTATGTGCCCCCTCACTCCATAGTTCAATCTTTACATGTTTTCCACCCTAACATTCAATACAAGTGTGTCTTGGCTTCACCGCAGAGCACCTTCCAAGGGATATCAACCAAGGGACAGTGGTCTTGCGGCCAAACTAGCATTGTACATTCATAGTGTTTAACCCTATTTATAAAAGTTTTTAATTGTGTTGAACTTTCTAACCACCCAACATAGCCAGAAATTTTGTGTCTGACACAACATGTTCTGCACTTTGACATTCAATACAACTGGGCTCATTGAACATGGAATAAATATGGCTTGTTGTCTTGTTAACAGCTTCATTTTAACACCATGTCTAAACTCGGTTTAAGTAAACAACTCATCATAAAAAAACTTGTGGTGAATAAATATGATCCTTTGTTAATGTAAATGATGTGGTTCCTTGCATAAATTTGCATAGAAACGTAAGATTAATTCTGTGGCATAAGATTAGTCAAACACAATATATGAATTTAAGAAAGATTAGGCAAATTTTGGAAAAAAAAAAGATATCAATGCAGAAAGAAATAAAGAACAAGGATCAGATTCGAGTGAAGGAAAGGTTGGACACCACAAACAATTGACGTTTGATAAGCCCTTACGATCGCCACAAGAATTGGGGAATTTTTGATAAGATCAGATGATTCAAGGTATAACCTAAACAGATAATAACTCACTCTTCTGTAACCAAAAAGTCCCTCTTTCATTCAAACCCAAATGATTTATACAAGTCTGTTCTCAAGTACTAAAAAGTATATAAAAGATAAATAAATTATTAATATTACAAACCTAGATAAAATGCCTTTGTGGTTAATAGAGACCTAAAGAAGTGAAAGGTCTTGGTCTCAAAATCAACCCTAGACATTTTATGATCACTATTATTATTTATTTATTTTTAACTGTCTAAGTAACTATTGGCCTTCAATTACTAGTATATTTTGACAACTTCAAAGATTGTTGTCACCACTTGTAATGACTCTTGTACCTTCTTAGCCCTTGTTGTAGTCATAGGACCTCCCAATCCTTACAAAAATTCTTCAATTGGAGTTTCAACTTGGACTTGGGCCTGAATGTCCTCATCATTCCCTCCTTCTACGAAAGCCTTTGGCCTCAAAATTCTAAGCTCATTGTCTGCATCATATAGAAAAAGATCAGACACATCAAAGGTATTACTAACATTATCCTTACCTAGCAAATCAATTTTATATGTATTATCATTGATTTGGGCAACACTTGGAAAAACCTATCTCCTCTTGGCATTAACTTAGATTTTCTCTGAGATGGAAATCTCCCCTTCCTGAAATGCACCCAAACCTAATCACCAGGTTCAAAAACTACCTTTCTCCTTCCTTTATTTGCATGCTTAGCATAACTTTTCATTTTCTTCTCAATTTGTGTTTTTACCTTCTCATGGATCTTCTTCACAAATTCAGCTTTTTCCTTGCCACCCTGATGCTTCAAAACAAAATCTTTAGACAATGACAATAAATCAAGAAGAGTTAGAGGGTTAAATCCATAAACAATTTCAAATGTAGAAAATTGAGTAGTACTATAGATTGTTCTATTATATGCAAATTCAACATGAGGTAAACATTCTTTCCAAGATTTAATATTCTTTTTAATTACAACCTTTAGAAGAGAAGAAAGAGTTATATTTACTAACTTAGTTTGCCCATCAGTCTGGGGATGACAAGTAGTAGAAAATAAAAGTTTAGTACCAATGTTACCCTATAAAGTCCTCCAAAAGGGCTTAGGAACTTAGAGTCCCTATCACTCACAATACTCTTAGGTACTCCATGGAGTCTTACCACCTCTTTGAAGAACAAATTTGCCACATGACAAGTATCATCCACCTTTCTGCATGGTATGAAATGAGCTATCTTAGAGAACCTATCAACCACAACAAAAATGGAATCTTTGCCGCTTTTAGATCGTGGCATACCTAAAACAAAATCCATGGAAAGGTCAGGCCAAGGGCAATCAGGAATAGGCAAAGGAGTATACAAACCATGTGGCATGACCCTTGATTTTGATCTTTACAGACAAAACACTTTTCACACTACTTATGAACATCATGTTTCATGTGTGGCCAATAAAAATGCTCATGCAATATGTCTAAGGTCTTTTGAACCCCAAAATGACCCATTAAGACCTTCTCATGTGCCTCTTGAACAAGTAACTCTCTAATAGAACTTTTAGGCACACACCCATTCCTTGCCAATAAGAATCGCAATCATTTACCCCTTTCGACTTTGACTTACTCAATCACATTCATGCTGGTAAATCCCCAAATAACAATACTAATTGTTGGAATAAATTCACTTATGTGAAGAAAGCATTGTTGGAGTGAAGATTGGGGATCAAAGTTCAACGACTCTGAAGGTGTCATTAGGTCGGGTGATGTTTTTAATGAATCAGAAGGGGTTGGAGCTCAATGTCAACTAAATAATGGAGATATTTAATACTTTTTACATGTATTATTTTGACATCTATATATGTTATTATGTTATGTAATATTTTGTGAAACAAAAATAAGTTAAATTCGGAATCACTTCGTAATATTGCCTACCAATGACATCAACCAAGGGAAAGTGGTCCTGCGCTATGACCACCCCTACACATACTAAGTATTTAACTTTGTGCATATAAGTGTTTAACTCTATTGAACTTTCTGAGCACTCACCACAGGCACCAATTATGTGCCTCTTGACCTTCATAGTTTAATCCCTTACATGTTTTCTACCCTCGCATTCAATACAAGTGTGTCTTCCTTCACCGTGGAGCACCTACCAAGGGATATCAACCAAGGAAAGTGATCATGCACCATGACCACCACTGCACATACTAAGTGTTTAACCCTGTGCATATAAGTGTTTAACTCTGTTGAACTTTCTGACCACTCACCACAAGCACCAATTATGTGCCCCTGACCTCCATAGTTCAATCCTTTACATGTTTTGCACCCTCGCATTCAATACAAGTGTGTCTTCCTTCATCGCGAAGCACTTAGCAAGGGACTTCAACCAAGGGACAATGGTCCTGCGCCTTGACTACCCCTGCACATATTAAGTGTTTAACCTTATGCATATGTTTAACTTTGTTAAACTTTTTGACCACTTACCACAGACACCAATTATGTGCCTCCTGATCTCCATAGTTCAATCCCTTACATGTTTTGCACCCTCACATTCAATACAAGTGTGCCTTCCTTCACCACAAAGCTCCTACCAAGGGACATCAACCAAGGGACAGTGGTCCTGCGCCATGACCACCCCTGCAATACAAAGTTTTTAACCCTGTTGAACTTTCTGACCACCTACCATAGCGAGCAATTTTGTGCCTCTTGACCTCCATAGTTCAATCCCTAACATGTTTTGCTCCCTCGCATTCAATACAAGTGTGCCTTCCTTCACCAAGGAGCACCTATCAAGGGACAGTGGTATTACGCCATGATCACCCCTGCATATACAAAGTGTTTAATCGTGTGCATATAAGTGTTTAACTCTGTTGAACTTTCTGACCACCCACCACATCGAGCAATTATGTACCTCCTGACCTCCATAGTTCAATCTCTTGCATGTTTTGCACCCTCGCATTCAATACAACTGTGCTTTCCTTCAACATGGAGCACCTACCAATGACATCAACCAAGGGATAGTGGTCCTGCGTCATGACCACACCTATATATACAAAGTGTTTAACCCTATGCATATAAGTGTTTAACTCAGTTGAACTTTCTGACCATCAAGCAAGGGACAGGTGTTGTGTCATGACCACCAATCCAAATACAAGTGATGAATCATGTCTATTTAACTGTGTAACTATTTAACTTAACACAAATTGCTGAACACCTAAAATTGTGACCAAGTCACACCTATTGCATCTCCAAAAGTTTAGTCGGTTGAAGTCATAAACTCAATAAAAAAACATTCGTGGGAGTAAACAAGATCATTTGTCACACCAATAATGTTAAATGTAAACAACAAAATATTAATACCAAAGGTTAGTAACAATTTGTGCCTCCATTTCTCATTTTCAATTTTTGTACACAAGGTTCAAATTTCAATTTGGTACAACAACTTCACATAAAAATTTACAAATATAACTTCATTCAGGTGTATCAAATATACATATATCTTCATTACTCATTGACAATTATCAAAGAACATATCATATAAGACCATTGGTTCACCAACTCACGCAGCAAATGACAACAAATGTTAATTGATTCTGCCATCCGAACAAGCTACTTAAATGAAGTTCTCTCCAACTTCTCCCTTTGGAAGTCAGACATCTCTCTATTCACTTCAACGATAATATCAGTTTCAACTTGGTGGAAAACTCTAATATGCAACAACAGGTCAAACAAAACTAATTATGTAAACTACTTCCATTTTTTTAAACAAAAATGAAATGTCCAAAAAACTCATTTGCCTTAGATTCGCTCATATCAACATTAGATCGTCTTACATCAGACCTTCTTCCAGCCATGGCTAGCTTCAAAGCAACCTGTTCACTAAATGAGTTCAGTTTAGGGATTCAAGTATGGAGGTTAGGGGGTCACAGATTCGATGGCTGTGCTGAGTGGTCAGAAAGTTCAACTGAGTTAAACACTTAATTATTCTAGGTTAAACAATTTGTATATGTAGGGGTGGTTAAAATTTCGTTTGTTGCATAATTTCTATGTACAAAACCAATCACAAACATTCATGCACTCTGTCAAAAAAAAAAAAAAAACACATAAACATAAACAACAAAAAATTATTCGCTGAAAACGGACAACTACTCCTAACAAATAATGCACCTACAGATGGCGATAGAATCCCAAAACTCTGTCACATGAGTCCAGCCGCAGTTCCTCTGTCAGAAATGGAGTGGTGGCGCATTTGGTATGTCCAACCACAATTCCTCTATCACACAAATAGACCCAAGGCGTACTTGTGGCTTTGTGCGTTGAAGAACAAAGACAAAGTTTTTCCTCTGTGATTGCAAAACGAAGGGACAATGATTTCTCTTGTGAACTAAGATGTTGTGCGCATTGAAGAACAAATGTAAGGTTCTTCCTCTGTGATTGCAAAATGAAGAGGCAATGGTTTTGTGAACGAAGCTGTTGTGGTGCCTTTGATGAAAACAACTGCTTCCAATCCTAAATTTCTTCGCTGTGCCACGTTGGAACCCACTTGTCATATCATTCATTTAATTCATGTCACCGTCACATAAAATTGTAAAGTGATTGTGTTGACACGTAAGGTTATCAACATATTAAAACTCTAAAAATAATCATGTAATCACTATTGTATTTGGATAATTTAGTTTTGTCATATTTATGTAATAATAATAAAAACTAATAAAAACCTTGACCAATATTTATAAAAGATGATAATATAAAACTATTATTTTCATTATTGATGATAAAGAATAGATACTTTGGTAAGAAAAACAGTTTTTTACTTTAATTTTGAAAGTATATTCCCAGTTCACCGAGTCTATAAATCAAGTACTGATACTTTCATAAATACGATTTTCAACTTATGGGTCTTACATGTTACCAATCTAAGAGCAATTTTATATTGCAAATTTTTTTATATTGTTATCATTTTACCTATTTGTCCTCTATTGCTTTCAATATGGAACGTGGGATCTGGTTGTAAGGGTATAATTGTATTCTTCTAAATGTGCCATTTTATCTCTTCTCAGGTCACTAATAACAAGCAACCTTCAAAATATGATCTAATTCAATTTCTCATTTATTTTTTCAACAAAAAATCAATTTTATGTTTTATTTTTATTTCTTTTTTCAGCTTTATATTTATATTCTCTTTATTTCTTTCTACATTATCAAACACATCGTAAATGACTGAAAAATCTTATAATTATAAATGTATTTTGAAAATACAGAAACATTAAAATTTAGTAGATTTTTGTCATTATCTTTAATGATCGTATCCACCTTTAACATTAAAAATAAGGGATAAAAGAAATACTCACAAATACAATTAACTGTAAATTGTAAAAGACTTAGCATTTGCATAAATTTTAACCCAGTACTGACAACCTTATTACTAGTTAATCTTCACGTAACTACCCATAAATTATGGTGAGGTCTAACTAATTTGGAAGCTTTGTATTTTCATCTTCTAAAATTGCATTTATATATCATTTGAGTAGGGAGGTCGTAAAACAAAATGAAAATGGAGCCCCTCGTACTGAAATTTGTATATTTATAGGTAGTATTTAAATAATGTACTATAATTTTTTTCCTCGTTCTTAATTATAAAATGTAGCAAATAATTTTATAACTTAATTAAAAATCGTTTTTAAAATTTAAATTTTACTCATAAAATAAATGATAAATAAATATAGTGAGGCACGTATCGCTTACGCTTATTTAGCTTACACATGGGTGTGTTTCGGACCCTGTAAAAAAAATGGCTTTTGCTTCTTTCACCTCCATTTTTCAACTTGCATCCCACAGTTGCATGAAATGATTGAATTGCCACATCCCATCACCGCTGCCATTAACATTGTCGTTACTATGCATCATAAGGAGAATGTTACAGAAGAAGAGTGAAAAAAAAATCGTTTTAGAAAGTTTGTTCTAGAAAGTTTATTTGAAAATATCTTTCATGTATTTTAGAAATTTCATTCTAAAGCTTTGTTCCGGAATTATTATTGAAAAGAGTGTTCCAAAATGTATTTAATGAATTTCAAAAAGTGTATTCTGAAAAATCTTTTGGAATGGATAATCTGGCACTTTAAATAAGGGTAAAATTATCATTTTAAAAATTGTGGGGATGCATGTTCAGATTGAGGGAGTTCATTAAGCAAAAGCTTAAAAACATGTAAAAAGAATACGACCCATTCAGGCCTGGCCCAAGATATCCCAGTTAATATAAAGAGGAGTATTGAAGACTGCTTCTTCTTCCTGCACCTCCATATAATTTTTGATTTTCCAAAATTGCTCTCGATTAAGTCTTGCACTGACACATTTATCCTTCTCAATCCTACACCTTCATATATTTCACAGTTTTGATCTCCTAAGACGTCACCAGCACTGTGCCGCCACTGCAACCACTGTTTGCGGCTGCCAGAGTAGAGAGGTGCCACTGTGTCCACTATTATGAGTTGAAGGTTGTGGGTTTTGGAAGAAGATGGAGTAAGGGGTGCTGTGATTGGGTTTGGGGGTGGGGGGTTTTCGCGTGAAAAATGGCTCATTCTGGAATAGGAGGTGTATGGGAAATGGCTTCCGAAATAATGTAATGTCCATTAAATTTTTGGCAATGATGGCATTGTGATTCGAACACCACCACCTCTATTTATCTTTAATCTGATTCTGATTAAAGGGGTCTTTATCCAGAACTCAAGCAACTGAGTTTAAATAAAAGCGAGCCACTTTACAAAAACCCGTCACATACCCCGTTTAGTTTCATAGTGACGGAGCATGAAGAGACACTTTGCAGAGAAAAGTTGCAGGATCCAATGAAAAAGGCTAAAAGGATCTTTTGAAGAGGTGATACACACCGTTTTTAGACTTGAAACGATCTTGTGAAGTTGGGGAATGAGGATGGTAAAGAGAAGGGAATAGAAGTGAAAGCGGTCACCACAACAACACCCTCACGCACCTTCATTTCATTGTTTCAAAAATATAACAAACTTTCGCAGGACAAAGGAGTCTTTACAGAAGGATACATTAGAAAATTGTATGGAGGTGCGGGAAGAAAGTATGGAGGACAGGAAGAAGCCGTGAGTATTGAAATGTGGAATGGTAGAATAGAACTCACAACTACGGCCAACACTTCTTGCACCCTATCTTTCTTGAACTTGCACCTATCAGCTTAAGGAAATAAATAAAATGATTTTCTGTATTTATAATTAAAAAGTTCATGGATTCAGAATTCTGAAATATGTTTTTTGGAATTTTTTTTTTTTGAATAGGCTCACAGAAATGGGTTCTGAAATATCTTTTCCAGAATTTTAATTTTCAATCGTAAAAAACGCCTTTTGAATTAATTTTTGGAAACAAATTGTACAATTCTTACAGTTATTCTTTTTCCAAAAATATATTTCAAATTTCAGAAAGCTCTTCCAAATTTCTGATTTTGGAGTTCTTCATTTGAAATAAAGTAAATATTTCAAACGTGCATGTTAGAATTGATAGGGTGCAGGAAGTAATTTCCCACTAGTAGTGTGGAAACTGCACCTTCTCAAAGTAAACTGTTCGTACACCCGCCACGTGCGACGCGAGGCCATTTCATTATTTGTTCTGTTTCTTCTTCAGTGAAACCAAAACACACCACTGAAACAGAAACAACGGTGGTGCTGATCGCATCGCATCTACAACCACCATAACAGCTATGGCCGAGTAAGTCCACACATCACCACTCACATTGTTTTGCACTTTGCGCTATCTATCTTCAATTCAATTCAATTTGTGATGGTCGCAAACTAAAATTGGGATTGACAGGGTCATTACTTCAGCTCCGGGGAAAGTGTTAATGACCGGTGGTTACCTCATTTTGGAGCGACCCAACTCAGGACTTGTCCTCAGTACAAACGCTCGCTTTTACGCCATCGTCAAACCCCTTCACCACGAAATCAAATCCGATTCCTGGGCATGGGTCTGTGTATAATTCTTCTTCTTTATTCGCATTATTGCTTTTATCTTTTACTAACTTCTCTTATTCATTTTCATCCAGGCATGGACAGATATCAGGTTGACCTCTCCTCAGCTTTCCAGAGAAGCTCTTTACAAACTCGCGCTCAAAAATCTTGCCATCCAAACCGTTTCCTCAAGGCACGTTTTCCGTTTCAGATTAATTGTACTGTGCTCTTTGTGGTTTCTCAATGTTTGATGTAATTTCTGTTATTGGTTAATTGTCTCAGTGATACGAGAAATCCTTTTGTGGAATACGCGGTGCAGTATTCCGTGGCTGCTGCTTATGCCTTGTTTGATCAGAGTAAAAAAGAGGCGTTGCACAAGCTGCTTTTACAAGGTGGTATCACGCTTCTCTGCCCTTTTGAAAAATGAATGGACAGGTTTAAACGTCCGGTTTTGTGACTGGATTGATCTTGTAGGTCTTGACATTACAATTTTGGGCTCCAATGATTTTTATTCGTACAGGAATGAGGTAATTTGCCCTTTGTGTTCATGATTTGGGCATTTAAAAGTTTTGACCAAATTATTTGTTTGTTAATAAACGCTTCTGCAGATTGAGAGACGTGGACTCCCTTTGGCGCCGGAATCGTTGGCCTCCCTTCCACCCTTTTCCTCCATCACCTTCAATGCTGATGGTGCTGATGGGGGAAATTGCAAGCCTGAAGTGGCTAAAACTGGTTTGGGCTCATCTGCAGCAATGACTACGGCTGTAGTTGCTGCCTTACTTCATTACTTGGATGTTGTGAAGCTTTCCTCTTCGAAAGATCACCGGGACAGGAAGGATGTTGCAGATCTTGATATGGTGCATAAAATTGCTCAAACTGCACACTGTATTGCACAGGGGAAAGTAGGCAGTGGGTTTGATGTCAGTTCAGCTGTGTATGGCAGTCAGCGTTACGTGCGGTTTTCACCAGAAGTGATTTCTTCCACCCAGGTCTCCCCTCCCCTCTCATATCCTGTTTAATTTCTTTTCATAGACATTCAATTTCACCAATCAAACCATTTAATCTTGTAATTTTTTAAGATAGAATCTTGTCATATTATTACAACGCTCATTAACATTAAATTTTAGATAAATTAGACGTTTGTTGGTTTGTAATCTTATGGATGACATTGATTTATATTTAAAAAAAAATGTTGTGTTGAGTTAAATTATTTGATGAAGTATCAATTAGTTTTAAAATTTTATAAATTTTCAAGTTGATTTGATTATTGTAATGAATGCTTTCAATTTGACAATTGAATTGTTTGACAATGCACCCTCCCTGGTTTGTTTGACCCATGTTTGGGTTCCATCTAGAGATCATTGACAACTAATATCTTTGAGTTCTTGAAATTCTCGTGAAAAATATTTTCATTATATACCACTATGCATTGCAACCTGTGTTTTTTCCCATTCGTTAATATAAGCATCTTAGGATTAGGACTCTTCTGTTGGTTTTTTCTTACACTGAGCGATTTTTTTTTTTGGAATTAGTAGCAATGTTCCACAAACATCAATAACTTTATTGTCTTTTGTTTTAATGACATCGTAGATTGCAGATAAAGCAGTGCCTTTACCAGATGTCCTCACTGAAATTATAAGAGGAAAATGGGACCATGACACGACTGAGTTCTCTTTACCACCTTTGATGACTCTTGTAAGCAACTTAAATCTTGCTTATTTTACTACATTTATGTCCTAAAAGTGGCTATGGGCACTTACTTCCTTGCCCCACTTCCCTCATCCCGTATTGTCTCTCTTCTGGTTGAAAGGGTGGTTACGGTGGGATACACCCAAGTCCTGACTCCATTTATAATTTTCGTTTCTATTCACAACCTTCTTTTAATAGAAAAACAATAAAGAAATATTGTTGTGTTGCTTGTTAGATAATCTTCACATTTTAGGATTCCTCTAGGCTTTTCAGAATTCCATGAATTGCTTTTCATTTCTGCAATCCACATTTTGGACTCATGATTGCCAAATGCGTCTTACAATGACTAAAGTTCTGGCCTTTTGTTTGATTAGATGTTGACTTTAGATGCGAGTACTTAGGTTCTTCCTATATGTGGAAATTCGGTGCTGTCATTTACTTAAGCATATGCGATATTTATTAAGGATTGGCTAGAGTACAGTTGCTTATGAAAATCATGCGGAGGAATTATAAAACTTATGTCAGATGTTTTGGTTAACAAGAATCTGATTTTTGGAAGCTAAAATCCAGTAACAGCTTTTTCATTTTTAACATCTTTTTATGTTGTTTTATATCGTCGTACTTTTCTATGTGCAGCCTTTGTAAACCTTGAATTGCATTTGCACATGATGACCTAATAGACAGAATTTTAATTCTTTTCTGCACTAATACAATTAAATTTTAGTTCACCAGCGTAGTTTTGAAAAGCACCAGATGCCAGTTTAACAAACAGAAAGCTTGTTGCTTCAATTTTTTTCAATATTTCCTGAATGAATATTACTTAAAAATCACTTTAGGTGGTTTTAAACTTTATATGTAAACAAAGCAGAAAGATACATACAACGATTGGATTGTTTTCTGTCCTCACCTGCATATTAAGACCAGTAAGGAAGATTATAGGGTCTATTGGAAAACCTGTGTTATTTGTTTCTTTTTCAGTATTTACCTATTACCTTTCATTGTAAATCCAGCCATGGTAGTGGTAACACAGTGATATCAGTATCTGTAGATGAATAATACTGAGGGTTTCCAAGTGTTTCAGCCAGATTCTATGACATATGAATTCTCTTGGTTCTAAGGCTGATTAATATCTTTTCCTTTCTAGTTACTGGGAGAACCTGGAACTGGTGGATCATCCACGCCATCAATGGTTGGGGCTGTCAAAAAATGGCAAAAGTCGGAGCCTCAGAAATCCCTGGACACATGGAGAAGATTGTCAGAGGAAAATTCAGCATTGGAAATGCAATTAAACTTGTTAAGCAAATTAGCAAAGGAACAATGGGATGCATATAAATCTGTGATTGAAAGCTGCAGCGTGCTCAGATCAGACAAGGTATTTCTTGGAAATCAGTTGTGACATCAATTTAATGGAAGTCATTTTAAATCAGAATTTGTATACTCATGCAACTAAAGTAAATTGCTGGACAATTCTTCCTGTCAGAATCAGATAACTTAAACGTTGTGTGTCCCTATGATATTCCTTCCTCTGGATTAGCCTTGCACTCCTTTTTGACAGTTTTTGGTGAAGTGGTACATCTTTACTGATTATATACACTTCTCTTATTTCTTTGATAGTTTATCTAGAGATACCCTGGAGAGGAGTATAGATTAGAAGCTTATTTGCAGGCAACAGCCGTACTCATTATATGTTTCATACCATAATCTGATTGTGGCTGGATTATATACAGTTCTCGTATTACTTTGTTTATCCAGAGATACCCTGGAGAGGAGTATAGATTAGAAGCTTATTTGCAGGCAACAACCATACTCATTATATGTTTGCAGACCAGAATCTGATTGTGGCTGGATGTAAAGTTGGAACCAAACTGAAATTTTGGCATCCTTATTGTACCTCTTGACATCCTTCATACTTGATATGACCTTGTTGCCTGGGAATTATGAACTTCATAGTTCACAGTAAACTCAAATCTTATAATTATGGAATGATGTGAAAAATTGTGGCCCAACTCTAATGGTCAGTTTTGTAACACTAGAAATGAAAAATGGAGTGTTCGTAAATGAGATAGATTTAAAAATTATATTGGAAATACATCTATTAGTTTTCCACCCCCAGTTTGAAGGGGAGCTGACCTTTGTGAGGGAGGGGGCAAGAGGGCAAAATTGAAAAGTTTCTTTTGCGTCAAGAGACGGAGGAGCAATCAACATAGGTTATTCCTACTTTGCTTCTCATGCCCAGAAATTAAATTTGATATTGTGACTATCGGCATAGGTTATTCTATGATTCTTGTCGACTTAATTTCAAGTTCTGTAGTCATTGTAGTCGGGATTTCAGTTTGAGGTTGTAAACTTCACAAGTTCAATTGTGATAAGATTTCTTGTTTGAGATGTCTATTTTATTTTGTCAAGATCTTGGATTTTTCATATATAGTAACCTTTTCTTCTTTCATGTGGAATTTTTTAACTTTGAAATTCAAATTGCTTTATCAGTGGATGGAACTAGCTTCTGAACCTAACAAAGAAGCAGTTATTAAAGCGCTGCTTAGTGCAAAAGAAGCCATGCTGAGGATTAGAAATCATATGCGCCTAATGGGCGAGGCTGCAGGTGTTCCAGTAAGTTCATTTAACCATTGAGAACTTATTTTTACTGTTCTCTGTTCATATGATGTTGATTTATATCATACAAAATGTCTTGGTGGAACGTATACCCTTGTACATTTTTCGTTTGAAAATTAGTGACTTTGATTTATCCATGCCTCTTTAGGTAGTAACTCTTATCTTCTTATGAATGAGAATAATCATACTTCAAGTTTCACAATTTACTTCCAAATAATATAGGCCATCCCAATGATTCATAGGGGAGTGTTAAGGTTGGATTCAATTCCATTGTGGTCAGTCTACTCAATCTGTGCATTCCATAGCATGAATTGCTATAATACACCGTCAATCAAGAACTGAAAAAAGTCCCATATCAAGATTTCTTGCACTACCAAGTGATTACTTTATTAGTGTTGGCTTAGAAAGTACAAATACCTATATCATAAACTTGTTTCAGGGAGTTAAATATGTAAATAAACCATCCATATATTTTCAGCTAACAACTTCGGCTTTTGAGATCGTTCATAGCATGGTTCTAGAGCCTATATGACCAAGTGGTCTAGAGTTCAATCCTTAGCACCTTCATCCGTTTAAAACACAAGGTTGGTGGGTTGTGCACTGTCCACGCTTCAAACCTAAAGGTCTCTTGCTTGAAGGGGCACTTTAGACATGTTAAAGTAAAGTAGCCCTCGAACCACTGCCCTCCCCGTTCCAAATCAACAAAAAGCAATGGATCATTTAACATCTTCAGATTTAGGTATAGTTGATTCATGACGAATATTTAATACCTGAACCTTCTGCGGTATATCTTTTCGTATTCAGGAGCGTCACAGCTCTGGTTCAGTTAAACTTAAAACAGAGTTGTTATGTTTCAACTTGTCAATTATGAACCCCTTGAATCAATCAGAAAATTGATGTTTAATGGATTATATTAGATTTAGAGTGTGTTTATTGAGCATAATTGCTATATTTCCTTATTCAACTCGTTCAATTGTAGTCAGAGATTTTGTGTTAGAAACTCATTTTTTTATGGGTCTTATTTAAAAAGAAATGACAATTTATGACTAAAGAGGACTTATAAGTTAATTCCAATGTGTACAGATTGAACCAGAATCACAAACGCGACTTCTAGATGGTACGTTGGACTTGGAAGGAGTACTGTTGGCTGGAGTGCCAGGGGCAGGAGGATTTGATGCAGTCTTTGCTGTTTCTTTGGGAAATTCAAGCAGCAATGTGACAAAAGTATGGAGTTCACATAATGTTCTTGCCTTGTTGGTTAAGGAAGATCCCTGTGGCGTTTGTTTAGAAAGTGCGGACCCCCGAACCAATGAAATCACATCAGCTGTGTCTTCAATTAATATCGAATAAGTTCATTTTCATCAATTTAAGTTTGCCAATCACCACAAAATAGTTCCGTGGAGTGTGGCTTCACTAGGTATTAGTTTGCTTGTTTTAGATTACGGGGGAAAATGAGTGGATCGAAATAAGCTTGTAATGTGTTATAGTTATTTTTTAAAGTGAAACCCCTTCCAATTATTCTTAGTTTTGTAAACGAGTTGGAGATTCGTTGAACCTAGTTTCTTACAGCAAGAACAGAAGAAAACAAAGTGTACCATCCACATTTCCGATTTATTGCGTAACATCTAACATGCTTATTCAGATGTACCTACTTTTCTACAACTGGTCGAGGGAATGTATTAGCTAAAACTTTCCTCGCAACTTTATTTTTTTTCCCACTAATGTCTTGTACTGCGTGTGATGAAATATCACTCTGGCCTGACATGAATCAGACCTTGAAGAAATGAAAAACAGTAAATTACGACTCACCGAGGTTGACAGATGTGAAAGACGAGAGAGAAGAAAGAGTGATGGGAGAGAAAAATAAGAGACTACACAAGAGAAGAAAGATGAATGTAAAACAATTCAAATTTTTATTTATTTTTATTTGAATTTTTACAATTTTAAAGTAAAACTCAGTTCTTATTTAGTTTTTCATCCAATCATATCATATTTCATGAAAAGTATTTTAAATTCTCTTCGAAATTTTCATTCAAACGCTGACTAAAAGCGAATCTACCGTAAACAGGTGGGTAGTATGGATTTGAGACATACAAATTACTCCGCCGATGGGTTTGTAATACTTATATCGTGGAACTATGAGCTATATATATAGACACAACGATATTTAAGCAATTTTAGCATACAAGAAAAATAGATTATGGTACTTGCTATCAGTAGTATAAATTCAGAAGATATTGCAGAATAACCATTCACTATACAATTTAATATGTAATCATGTTCATAAATATGCACACCCTAAACATCATGTAAGAAGTAGGAACTCATCAAGGAAGAAAGAAGGCCAACATTGCAAAGATGAGACAAGCCAACCAAGTTCTAGCAGCTAGTAACTCATCCAAGAAAATTAACGATGAATGATTGAAAAAATTCCTCACCAGGTACGCATTTTGATACTACATTTCCACAATAATGAATACATAGGTACTTCTCTCATACTTCAGCTAGCATTAGATTCACATTTGTTGATTTAACAAGAGCGATGGTTGCTGTTTCTGCCAGTCCTCGTCCCTGGCAAGGAACTGGACTCCTGTAGGAAATGGCCACAACCTTGATACAGATTATTTATCCATGCAGATTAGGATATTCACTGTCTACCCTAAAACTGCCACACTCTGCCAGAGCTTTTGCATTAAGCTCCCTACCATATTTCCAGACATAATTCAGACCAACAAGAAGCTCAGTGATTACTTCTTCTGTCTTATCTTGATTTGCAAAGTAAAGGGTCTGCACCAGCAGCACATTTGTCCGGGAAACAAAGCTCTGCTGCTCATAACTTCTCTCAGACTGCCATCTTATCATGTTATGAGCAAGTGGTGCCAGCCATTCCAGTATGCTTGACATTGCATCATTCCATTCTTCTGCCAGAACTGGGTCATAGATTGATGATGAGGAAGCCATGGTCTTGGTAAATGGCTTTAACTTGGTCTTAAGGGCAGCTCTGACACGTCTCGGCAACATGTTGTACAGGTCATCTCTTGCATCGAGACCAATCAAATGTGAAGAAGCTGCTAGCTTCTCAATCACAATGATAACATTTGCATAGTGCAGTGCCAGAGCAGCAGCACCCAGGGTTTCAGGTGGAGGATTCAATAGCCTGCGGAGAGGTTTGAAGACTGATTGAGTATGATGAACCACTTTTCCAGGTCCAAGAGGATTTGAATTAACATCTTTGGAATTCTGAATTCCATGATGAACACCATTTGCACTTGACTGGCAGTCAGTGACTAAGGAACTGTCCCAAGCCATACATCCTTTGAAAGGTCCTACTTGAGTCAGTCGACTAGGTCTTGTGGGAGCTTCCTTCCCACTTATAACATTAGAGTGTCCATAAAACCTCCAAATCTTGCTCTTTTTATTTCTTCCAGTAACAGGTGTTGATTGATTCAATTTCCTTCCGAGAGGACCTGAGTAAAAATTGACACTGGTATACTTTCCTAAAATCGGGCCTGACTTAGTGGACGAATCACCAAAAGGACCCGAATTAGAAACGGTTGTTTTATTTGTTGTTCTACCAATTGGACCTGATCTGGCAGTAATAGCATTAAGGGGTCCTGAAGAAAATCTGGCAACGCTATTCTGTGATGGGTTGAAAGAAGATTGCAATAATGTGGAAACCGACTGACTTCTATAAATGAAATCTGTGTTCAGGACACTTGAATTATTGGTTCCACCAACACCCATCATCTCTTGAATTCCAAATACATGATTGATCTTACAGAATATTGTGAATAAGGACCTTGCTAAAAGAAGTATTGTGTAATCATATGTCCTGTTCCACAAAGAAATATCCTGTAAGTGCTTTACCTCCTGCCTCTTCAATGCAACCTTCTTCTGGTACTCCATTAAAGTTACACCATCTGATTCACCATTAGCCTTCACTCTTGTAAAAGTTTGCTCAAGATCAGCAAGCACTTCCATCTCTTGATACAAACTTGCATTAGTTGATATAAACTTTTCCATCCTCTTAATCTTTTTTTCCATCTTCTTGCCACTGAATTCCCACCCATATGGATCAATGCCAGTAGTGATAAAGTCGTAAAAGGCATTTCCAAAACCTTTCAAAATTGGTTCGCTGCATTTCTTAGCAAGCCTAGCCACAAACTCCGCCACATGTGCCAAATTCTCAAGTGTCTCCAAACAGATTAAACGTTCAATGAAATTATCATCATCTGAGACAAGCTTTCTTATGCCCACCGAATTTGTGATTTCCTCCCTCAATTTAACAATCTGTTTATCACTCAGAGACTGCCACAAATTAACTAGCTTAGACATCAAACTTGCTATTTCAAATGCTAATACCTCAATGACCACCTTCTCGGAATTAGCATCATGCTTCCGAGGAGCTTTCCACAGACTACGAAACCATGATTCTGCAACCATTGCTTGTATAGGAAGACAAAACTGTGCTCTTTAAGATAAATCCACCACCATAACTCTGCAATGCTCAGCAAATAAAATACAAAATGAGACAGAGAAATTTCAGCCAGTATAAAAAAATTTCAAAACTCAGATAACTGTCTCAAAATAATACCAAATAAGCTATTAACACCACATGTATGAAAGGAAACGAAATAATGTCTATTTCGTTGCCACTTGACAATAAAAAAATAACCAAATTGCATAATCTCTTTTTCTTACCTGTTTTGTTTTATTATTCTGTCCCCACACCAGAAGGAGAATGATGAGATTGAGCTCGAAGTAATATCACTATGGTCTCGAGCAAACTTATTTGGTACTCTTATTTCTCCCTGCTACATAGCATCAAAAACTGAAAGTCATGCCAAGCTATTCGAAGTAATTTAACTTTAAAACTACATTATATTATCTATCTTCTTTTGCTTCAGATAATTCAGGCACAAAAATATATCAGCATTATTTTCTACCCATTCTATCTTTGTCCCCCTCACTACATATGGTTCAAATCTATTCCACATCAGCATTTTAAAAGAATGGATAGATAGGGCTCAAGTAAATATTCTTTATGTTTTACATGTTTTGTCAAGGTATACAATTCTAACAGATGTGCTAATTCCCTGCATCAAATCATCAACAGTAGACTGGTATGAAGTGGCTCTCTCACATCTTAAAAAATTAACATATATTCCAGTAAAAGCAAAAATAATGTTTATATTCCCTTTGTTGCCCTCCTTGGTGTTGGTGTTTGCCCTTGCCCTTGCCCTTATAGTTTCTGATGGATAGAAATGCTTCATTAAGAAGCAACTGTGGAATATAACTTCTCAATTATTTCAAGTAAATACAGCTGAAGAATATATACTGAAAAAATACATGACATAAACCAAAATATGGATCTTATTCCCTGTCTACTCATTGATTAAATCAAGAATTAACTGACATTCAAAGCTGAAAGGGACTGCATTTTTCTGGGCAAATGGTTTCATACCAATCTACACTGCAATTATAATAACACAAATCCATATACCCATAATTAAACGCAAATCCTACCAGCAAACCCAGATTCCAAAACTTTATTTTTTTTCTCTCCATGATAAAAATAAAAAATAAAAAAACTCAAATTTGCATACTTTTTGTCAACTTTACATCACTTCACCATCTTGTGTGCCTATATGGATAAAAACTATAGCAGCCAGAACTCAAATCTTAACACCACCAAGTGATTGCAGCAAAAGTGAAGAAAAATGGTGTAGAATCAGTTGGAGAAATGAGCATGATGAAGTACAGTAGAAGAAGACAGAGAGAGCCAGAAACTCACCGATCACGAAAAGGAGCACCCCGTGAATCTTTGAGAGAGAGAGAGAGAGAGAGAGAGAGAGAGAGAAAGGGTGCAGTGTTAGGAAATAAGGTGCACATGGAATGGAAACAAAGCAGAAACTAAGATACAGAGAGAAAGCGAGTGAAACCAATGATCCCAAAATAAATATTTTATTTCGAATTTAAAATGAAATTAGTATTTCACAACTCATTTTAAAAGTTTATTTAGTTTAATTAACATGTTTTTTTTTCCTTCTTAAAACTCAACTTTTTGCAGTTTTAGGTTTCTCTCATGGATATATAGAAAAAGGAAAGCAGTAATATGTTTGACTAAATTTTATATGTATGATTGAAAATTTTTGTTCAGCATGAATAATGAAATTATGCAGGTAATTGAGTAGTTTCTAATTTTGTATTGAAATAATCAATGCAAAAACATTATAATATTTATTGTGATATACTAATTTATTATGCTAATTTCAAATACGATTGCATTTTATTAAAAAGAATTTCAAAATTCATATCTTTTTTTGGTTGAAAAATGGTTACATATGCATTATTAAAAAAAAACAAAATTCATCACTATCCACATGAAGTTTCTGAAAAAAAAAGTACATTCACAGAGTGTTTGAAACGAAAATTTTATTTTGGTCTTTGAAGGGGAATAGTAATTCAGTTCAGACATTAATTTAATAATCAATATATAATTTTTTCACCAATATCTATTCATCATAACTCAATTTGAGTCACAATAAAAAAAGTTGCTTTGAAAAAAAAATGTCTACAAGTACAAATTATATTTCATTACTGAAAATGCCATTTGTTTGAAAAAACAAAAAGAATAATAATAATCCCTTAAAAATCAAATTGATGTTTCAACAAATTCTGAAAGACAAGTCCAAGAGTTCAACGGAAAAATTTCTTTGTTACAGCAACATACAAATAATTGCTGAGTCTATTTGCATTTCTTGCTTTGGACACACTTTTCAAAGATTAAGAACAAATCATAATAAGGGTTCTTTGCTAACAAACCTCTACCATATTTGGTACTGATTTTAGCTTTCAGAAAGTATAAAGTCATAACGAAGTTTGAGGATTGGTTCTGACTAGTTACTGCTACCATTTTTCTTCACCTGCTTTTCCTTTACCATTAAAGGAAAAATCCCTAGAAGATGCTACTTTTTTTTTCAATTTTTAATATAAGTAAAAAACTATTTAGATGATTTTCTTTTTTCAATTTAATGCCACATTAAAGAGACTGTTACAAAGCATATGACAAAAGAAAGCTGAAAAAAAAAAAAAATTGAATTTGGGTCGCAACAAAGAGGAGAGAGTCCCGTCACAATCATTAATGGAAACTACGCGGGATTCTGTCCTTTTACCAAAATATCCCCATATTTGATCCGGATTATAGACCCGGATCGGATGCTATAAAGCAGAGAAAACGACTGCGTTTAGGATCCGGAATTTCTTGCCCGATCCGAATTGCTACGACGACGTTTAGTTTGGTAAGAATGAAAAAGCATGTTTGGTAAGTGGTAGTGATCATCCTTACATCTTTTTTTCCTTTAGTAAACTCTTTTTCAGTCTTTGACTAATAAACGGACAACTTTTTTCCTTTAAAAGTTTGTTCAGGTCTTTCACAAAAACAAAAAATACGAACGAAAATAAATAATGAAAAAAATTCAGAACACATAATTGGAAATAAATTTGTATATTTTTAACCCTTTTATCATTCTTTAATTAAAGGGGCTGATTTAATGTAAGATTTATTATTATTGTTCACCCATGACTTTATTTCAATTGGATCATGAAAAGTAAAGGTCAATAAAATTAAAGATAATAAACATATTACAATAAAAGTTTTACTTAAAATACCTTAAAATATTTGAATTAAGTCTTCTAAATTTGAAAATCAAATTATTTGTTGAAAACTCAACCGAGATTCATCTATAAAAGATTTTTCAGTACTGAAGTCACTGAAAGTTTTTAGAGTATTGAGTGATGAGTACTTATTGTGACTCTTGGACATTTCTTAATTAAGCTAAAGATAAAACAAAATAAAAATTAATAGATTGCTACTATTTTATAAGCGATTATGATATATTATTGGTCATAAGTTATCAAAAAATTAATTAATAACTATTTAATTAATATCTGAATACTCTTTTGGTCATTGAAATTTGAGATGATTCTTATTTCTTATTTATTAGATAACTTTTTTTTTAATAATTTTAAAGAACTTAAAGAAAGGAAGAGAAAAGTAAAATTGTTTAAATTAAGTGAAAAAATTGAGAAGTGAAAAAAAAAAGAGTTTGTGAGTGATTTAATTAATATAATTAATTTTTGAAAAATAAAAATAAAAATGATATGTTTATAAAATAAGCAAATTATCCTTGTTATTACAAATTAATTTTAATTAAATTATAAATTATTATTATTATTTTGTTATCATTTAATAATTTTAATAACAATATCATTATTACTAATTTTTTTAATTTTTATTATTCTATGATTATAATTTTATTATTCTCATTTTTTATTTTTTATTAATGTTAATTTTCATTAATATCTTTTTATTATATTAAATTATATTATATAACTAGTTATGTTATGTTAAAAGGAAACTTGATTATGTATGTTAACGATTCCATCATATAATTATGTATATAATTTAATTAATTATGTTACGTTATATAAGTTAATATATAGTAGGTAATTTTTATATGGAAGTATAATGAACTATCATTTTTCAAAACTGTGATTTTTGTTGGAGTTTAATTTTATCTGTATAAAGTTGGAGATGTTTGTGGAAGGAAAAAAGTAAGAGATAAGTAATATGATTTTACACTGAGTTTCCTCCTCTCTACTAATAAAAGAATTTGAAAAGCAACAATCCTCCACAAGTATCAATTAAAACAAAAGCTAAAGCAAACAAACTCTTTCGTCCTTTTTCTTTCATTGCATACAGTAAATCATGCTATACAGATACTATTAAAATTAATGGTAAAGAATTGCTAAATAATTTGGATAATTTGTGTAAATTTATTGCCTTAAATTTCATATTCATCCTCATGAGGAAACAGTTGGTAATTTCTTCAAAAAGTCAAAATTATATATGTAGGAAGTTCAGGTTGTTTCACTCATTAATTTCTTATTGAATAAGACAAAATTATACATTTTTAGCTTTAATTTTTAATGAGTGTTTGTAATGATTATCCTACAGCTGTATGATCACAATGTTTAATTAGATTTGACTAGCTAGCTGAGTCTTTAACACGGTTTTTCTTGGAATTTTCCTTTATTTTAATATTAGATTAGCAACCATGTAATTTATAAAGTTATAGAAAAAGAATAAAATAAAACTTTGCATAGCTTAATTGTGGAATTAACTTAAATATAATAGATTACAGTATCTTATCTTTATCGTAATAAAATAAAATAAAATAGTATCTTCCTTTCCAATAAATTACATTACTAAAGATTATAAAAAGGCCATAACTACCTCATATTACAATATGTTTAGATAATCTCTAAAAAAATCACTGTAGTCCCCTTTGACTATAAAAATTGAAATCAAAATTGAAATTAAAAGATGTGATTAATAGTTTTTTTGTTGATAAATAAACGGCATCGGTTTATATCTTTGTCAAGCACGTGTATATGAAACATGTGAGAAAATAAGGTGAGTGGATTCAAGAGCAATAAATTTCAATTTCCCTTTCTTCATCATTGAGTACCAAACTAAGTTAAATCTGTAAGGATCTATGAATGCATGTTTGGATTAGTTGATTTAGCACATTTTATTTAATTTTTTAAGAACTATTAAGGATAATTATTTTCATTATTTGAGCAGAACAAACACTTCTACATTACTCCTAACACAATCTTAAGTTATAAGTAGAAGCAATTTTAGGACGCTAATAATAAATTAACAAAAACATGCATTTGTTATTGGAGAAAGGGGAAATAAGACAAGACTAGTAACATTGACTCCATCTTATCCCAATTTCGAAGAAAGTGCAATTGATTAAAACCTTTGCACCATTACATATTGTTAATTCCACTGTTTGGGAGACAACTTTGGGCAAAAGACTCGAAGAAAAGCTAAGAAAGTAGAGTGAAAATACATGAAAAAGCAAACTAATCTGTTCACACTGACTACATGCCAAAAGGAAGTTAAAAAAACACCTACCCTAATCTTTACCATTTTAAAAGGGAGAAAAGACCTATAAAATATTGGTTGCATCAGAAACAACAAAATTACCTAAACCTATAGCTTGGGGAGAAGATTCAAAGTGCTTCTGGAAAACGTAAATCAGCTGGGCCTGGGCCCAATATCCCTTTCTGTTCGCTTATCTTGCCCAGACCAATAGCAGGTTCTGCAGGACCATTTATTATTATTTCATCATCTCGACAATTGGTTCCCTGCTTGAACAATACCATCAAAAGTTAATACATAATTAAGGAATGCAAATGCATCTCACAAAAAACAAAAGTAACCATAATATGAATGCAAAATAATGTTGTATATTTTGGTAAAGCAAAACCTTAGAATAGAATATTTGGGAAAAGCGAAATCCAAGAGTAAGAAGTTTTTGCACGTCATTAGTGGTGTATAATATAGAAAGCTGGAGCATGGAAATGAGAAGCACTTTAGGATTTGTATGCTTGGAAAATACAAACTCGTTGGCTTGAAGAAAGTCAATTCTGACTGTACATGAGAAAGTTATGTAGCATAAGATCACCTCTTTCATCAATACCAATAATGACCCTTTTGTTTTCAAGTCTCAAATATACCACTTTCAAACCTTCCTAACATAATACAACTTTGATTTTGCTTTTAAAAGATTTATCATTTTTGGTTTGGTGCTCTATTAATAACTTCTCCACATATTGGAAATATACAAAAGTGCACCATCCACCACTTTAATGACTGAACATATTATTATAATAATAATATATAGATCATTTTTATTGTAACTTCGATGACCAACGTACACTTTTAGTCCCTCATTAGTTTATTTCGCAAATTTAGTTTCCTAATCTTTTGATTGCCTTGATAATTTTTTTTTTACTTTTATTTTTCTTAAAATTCTCAAATTTTCATTTTATTTTCTCAAATCTCCATAAATTGCATAAAGTATGAACCACTTTAATCCAAACATCATCCTTCACTCAGATTCAGAAAAAAAAATAAAAATATCCTCTTCAAAATATGCGCATTCAACAAAATTATATGCATTTCACAAAATTTTGAACAACCTTTCAAAGCATCATTTATGGCCAAACTGTTACAAATCCTAAGCTGTTTTAGTACAAAAATAAAGGTCTGAAGGTTTTAAGAACAGAAAAGCTTACAGAAAACTTTGATTATACCAATTGAAAAAATTGGGAGATTAAATTCAGACAAAAATTATCAAAAAAGTAAAATCATAATGATCACAACAGAGAAGACAAAATATGTAACTAAACATTTTAACTCATGAAAATTAAATAATAGTATATGCATTTACGGTGTAGAAAAAATTATACTATCACTAAGACGTAGAATGAGTTTATTGACCTTTATAGAAACTATTTTAAGAATTATATAAGTGGTGATTTTGAGTTAGTTGGCGATATAGAAACACATTAATAGTGCATGTCAATTAAACTAATTAAAATCTTATTATTTTTCATTTATTTTAAACTGATGTTTCCTGCAAGTATAAGCATGGCTTAATATACGAAAATGGTATTTGTAGAGCATGTTAGCTTTCACAATGCCAGTAATGAGCCCATGCTTAATGTGCAGTGTCCATCTTCCTAAAACTAAATTTTATAAATAAAACCTTTCTGCTGCGTGCATGGTGAACAACGCCAGTTGAAAGGGAAAATTATATATGGTACTGGCGTTATAGAATTAAAAGAAGAAAAAAAAAGCACCTGGCACATTCTTGGACATAAAATAAAAATTGATCGAAGTAAAAGTGGTAAATCAACGCAAAATAGTCTACAATATTATCAGTTACCTCATCGTGACTATAACTCGCATCTTGCAATAATGGAGTTGCAACTGGGGGTGCAATTTCTGGGTCTGGCTTTTGAAATATAAAAGTGGTATAGAGACCTGCATTGGAAGGAAAATACAGTATCTGAGTATCTGCATAAATAATAGGCAAAAGTGACAAAATTATAAGCAATAAAAATAATTAAAAGATATTATTAATGCATCACCTAGAGCATCGTATGAACGTGGAAGAAGTCTTCCCCTCGGATCCAAGAGGTTTGGAACATAGTGTGTTAACAGGCCAGCTAATTGTGCTCTTAAGCAACAATCACAAAAGGTATATTCAATAAATATTCTTTAAAACTCTAAAAATGCTAATAACATATTTGAAGGATCTGGGAGGATGTTTCATCAGTCCCCACCAGAGAATGTGAAACTAACCTGTTGTCGTCATAAAATTCTGTTAAGTTTTGAATCTCCACGTACTCAAGGCCAGCTTCCCTGGCCAAGCTACGGTTTTATGAAGCAAAACGTCAGATTTATTTAAAAAACATAATTGAAGATATGAGGTATGAACCAAACAAGCACAAAAAGTTATAAATATTTTCATCTTTTCCTGGATTTATTTTTACATTCCACAGGAATAGAGTCAATTTTGGCGTGTTAGGAATTTCTTTACGACTGAAAGTTAAAGTTTAATCAGAAATCTATTTAAAAATTGGCAATCAACTTTTTCCTTTTAAAATCAACACAACAATTCACAGTCATGAGTCATCCATCTTGATCTATGAGATAGAAGGTGAAAACCTGATGAAACTTGGAAAATGAACCAAGCAATTGGTTTCAGCAGAGACGTCATTAGCAAATTTTAGCTGGTACTTCTTTCCAAATAACGGAAACCTGAAAATGGTGAATAGATTCGAATGAATAAGAACATGATTTTAACTAAGATAACCAAAGAAAAGAATAAGCAATATGCAGTTGATTGATTGAGATATGTACTTTTCTTCTTCAACTTCAAAAGTAATCATGTAATTCTCCGTCCGGATGCAGTTGGGAACAATGTTTGGCTTCATGCTGCTGCTTTTGTTGTGATAGGCTTCAACATTCCTCTGGTACTTGGCCCTACACGACTACAATGTTATTTTATCTATTCTATTAGTGCTTAAAGATCTCATGCGGACAATTGAATTACCAGAAAAACAATGAAGACAAAAACCAATAGAATCCAAATTCAAATGTATAAAATGGAGGAAAGGATGCAATTCATACATAGAAAATAGATAAACCAAATGCATGTAGGAGGATAAACAAAATTGTCTAAACAAAATAAGATCATTTGTGATTATAGACTTTTTTACATTTCATCAGAAACCACTAGGCTATTCTTCTATCTTTTCCTCTCTCAGCTGGACAGAAAGGGATCCCATTATAAATATAAATTCATTTGGCTTGAAACTGCACCTAAACGTTAAAAAATAAATGAGTGAAAGAAGATGAAGAAACTAATGACTATGTTGTAAGAAATAAAAAACATAGCTAAAAGACATAATTCAGAAATCGTACACATAGGAAAGAATTACATGTCAGAAGACGTACTATCCAGTTTAGAGGAACAGTTCAAGAGATGAAACTGAAAAAGGGGAAATGTTCATGTACACCTTTAAGCATCCCAGGGCACTGTTTCCAGAATAACAGATATAGTTTTGCTTGCAGTAACATCTAGGTGGACACAGATTAGGGGAAACTCTTACATGTTTTAACCTGAAGTAATAACTACATGATGCTACAAATCGGTTCGTTTAACTGGAGTGTATAGTGGCACTTTAGTCCAAAAAAGTGGTTTCAGATGGGTAACCCTTAACCAAATCAACAAAGAGTACTTGTGCGCTATAAATCAAATGAAGTTTCATCACCAATAAACCAAATAAAAAGAATAGCCAAGAAAATGAAAAAGGAAAAATAAGAGACAATGCAACTAAACCATAGGCCTCTGATAACTCCCATACCATATGGTAGATGAGTCAGGAGTAATACCAAGAAAATAACCCCCGGGTTTCAGCACAGATGACACATTATGCAGTAGTTTCCGTGCTTTCTCTTCAGTCTCAAAACACAACTGCATTAGAGATGTTTATCAGAAGAGGACTAACAGGAAAATCTCAAAGGATTAACTAAAACCCAAATTTAAAGAGATATTGATAATCACTAAAAATGTTGAAAGGACTACATTATATTTCAAAAGGACTTGAGACTCTAATTGGGTTTACTTATCCTATTCTTGAATAGGATTTTATCATAGAAAATCAAACAACGCGTTAGAAAATAAGACACCCTCGAAACAAGCTGAACAGCAACTATACCCAGCCCTGCAAATACAATGATTCAAAACATCTTTACAAAATGAAAGTCAGACCTGCAAATGCTGCAAACAGCAGACAACATCAGCCACATTGATTTTCTCCTCCATATGTGTTTCTATATTTTCCTGTCAGAAAACAAGAAAACATAAAACAAATACTAATAATATAAAATACAATTCCTTTTACTTCAATTCAAGGCAGTCTAAGACACTAGGGGTTTCAAGTTCAACAACTTACCACACAGTTCGAGCCTCACTGGCCAAAAGTGACAAATAATGAATTAAAATATTTGAATCATACACCTTAAATTTATCATATACATTCCCCACGCAAGCATAACATCCACAGCAAAAGTAGGAAAAATCAAGATGTGCAGTTTAAAAAACCTAAGATGCTTATTGCCAAAAGAGTCTCATAAACTGAACTTATAATCACATTCTGACTATTGCATGTCCTTTCAGACTTTATATCAGAGAGTTAACAACAAGTTAAATGGGTTGATTTTTTTAAAGCGCTGTGAACAAGGAATTAAAGGCAGCTGCGGAGTCCTCCTAAACAAAACCTATGAAAATTTAGTCTCACACTATGGTAAGAGTTAAAGGCAGAAGAGAGAATTGAAGGTAGAGAAGAAAGGTTACCACGGAAGGGTCGACTTGGAAGAACTGGGCAGTGTAAGATTTCCTGTGACTCTCCCAAGCTTCTCGCATTTGCTCAATCCCAGAAGAAGACGCGTCTGCAGCAACAGAACAAAGAGAAGAATGAATTGGAATTCCAAGGAGACATGGAGAGGAAGAAAGGGAAGGAGTACCAATTCCAATGTAGTGGCCAATTTGCGCGTCGACCCATTTATCAGCGTCGGAATCAGCACAATACAAATCGCACACCTTGAATCAATGAGAGTGAGAATAAGAATGGAGAAGTAAGAGAAGAATTAATTGGATGGAATGAAAGAGCTTGGCGAACCGTGGCATAAGGGTGAGCGAATATGTTTATCAGAGCCATTTTTGCAAAATCATAGAGCCGTTGGTGTGTTGACTGACTCATTCCTCAATAACCCTCTTCTTCTTCTTCTTCCTCTTCCTCTTCCTCTGGATGCTGTTTTAGAACTTCATCAACCCTCATTTTTATTCACTGTAATTATAAACTTAGTTATCAAAAAGTCTTGATAATTAACCCTAAACAATAATTAACAAATAGAAGGAATGTGAAAGACAAGTAATAGTTTCACCCAAACAAATTCATTACGAGGTCTATTGAAAAGACAAACATCTCCTGTCAAATGTCTATTTTTTTTTTTTTTCTTACAGACAAATTTACATGAAGAAGAAAAAAATTATGCGTTGAATGTTACACCATAATTTCATTCGCATTTTTTTATTCGGATAATTTAACTTTTAATAATATTTCTTTCATTTTTTTATTCTTCATTTCCACCCCCCTCAATTTAAATAGAAAAAGGTAAAAAGTTAAAAACTTCCAAAATAATAATTATAATAAAATGGAAAATGACACTCTTTCTTCCGTTTAACACTCCGACGTGACATGTGTTGTTCCACATGACAATGAAAGAAAAAACGCAGTTATTTTTGACATTTCACTCCTGAGACACATGTGTGTTCTAAAATTACAAACAGTGAACCACTTATTTGAACTGAGCTAACCACTTAGTGTTTTCACCCTTGAGACACGTGTGTGTTCCAAAACTACACATAACGAACTACTTATTTGAACTGAGCTAACCACTTAGACATTCCACCCGAGACACGTGTGTGTTCCAAAACTACACACAGCGAACCACTTATTTGAACTGAGCTAATCACTTAGACATTCCACCTCTGAGACACATGTGTGTGTTCCAAAATTACACACAGCGAACCACTTATTTAAACTAAGCTAACCACTTAGTGTTTTCACCCCTCAGACATGTGTGTGTTCCAAAACTATACACAGCGAACCACTTATTTGAACTGAGCTAACCACTTAGACATTCCACCCCTGAGACACATGTGTGTGTTACAGCGAACCACTTATTTGAACTGAGCTAACCACTTAATGTTTTCACCCTTCAGACACGTGTGTGTTCCAAAACTACACACAGCGAACCACTTATTTAAACTGAGCTAACCACTTAGGCCTTCAACTCCTGAGACACATGTGTGTGTTCCAAAACTACACACAACGAACCACTTAGGTGAACTGAGCTAACCACTTAGACCTACCACCCTTGAGACACATGTGTGTTCCAAAATTACACACAACGAACCACTTATTTGAACTGAGCTAACCACTTAGACATTCCACCCCTGAGACACATGTGTGTGTTCCAAAATTACACACAGCGAACCACTTATTTGAACTGAGCTAACCACTTAGTGTTTTCACCCTTCAGACACGTGTGTGTTCCAAAACTACACACAGCGAACCACTTATTTAAACTGAGCTAACCACTTAGGCCTCCATTCCTGAGACACATGTGTGTGTTCCAAAACTACACACAACGAACGACGTAGGTAAACTGAGCTAACCACTTAGACCTACCACCCTTGAGACACATGTGTGTTCCAAAATTACATACAACGAACCACTTATTTGAACTGAGCTAACCACTTAGACATTCCACCCCTTAGACACGTGTGTGTTCCAAAATTACACACAGCGAACCACTTATTTGAACTGAGCTAACCACTTAGTGTTTTCACCCCTCAAACACGTGTGTGTTCCAAAACTACACACAGCGAACCACTTATTTGAACTGAGCTAACCACTTAGATCTTCCACTCCTGAGACACATGTGTGTGTTCCAAAACTATACACAACGAACCACTTAGGTGAACTCAGCTAACCACTTAGACCTACCACCCCTGAGACACATGTGTGTGTTCTAAAATTACACACAACGAACCACTTATTTGAACTGAGCTAACCACTTAGACATTCCACCCTTGAAACACATGTGTGTGTTCCAAAATTACACACAGCGAACCACTTATTTGAACTGAGCTAACCACTTAGTGTTTTCACCTCTCAGACACATGTGTGTTCCAAAACGACATATAGTGAACCACTTATTTGAACTAAGCTAACCACTTAGACCTTCCACTCCTAAGACACATGTGTATTTTAAAACTACACACAGCGAACCACTTAAGTGAACTGAGCTAATCACTTAGACCTACCACCCCTGAGACACATGTGTGTGTTCCAAAATTACATACAGCGAATCACTTATTTCAACTGAGCTAACCACTTAAATATTCCATCCCTGAAAAATATGTATTCTAAAACTACTGTGTTTTCTCTTTCATTGCGGGATAACACGATGTCAAAAGTATCATTTTCCTAATAAAATTTAGTAGTATTTTATATCTTTGCTTAGTTTTAGTTTGAACTGACTAAGTAGCTTTTTTAGTATAATTCTCTAATATATATGACAAGATTTTAGATTTGACTAAATTAAGTTTTATTATTTTTAAATTAAGTTTTTTATTGATAAAATTTTATTTTATCAGTCTTCAAAATTTGTACTCAACACCAGAATCAGGCTTAGAATTTGAGCAGCTTAACGTTTGGTGAAGGAAAGGAGATATGGTCCCCAACCAAGAAACCTTAGTGGAAGCGGCGCTCCGAGTTCTCAACACCGCCGACCCCTTCGAGAAGGCGCGACTCGGTGACTCGGTGGCTACTCGGTGGCTCAATGGAGCCATTTCGGAACCCTACGACCCTTCTGCCGGCGACCACCTTACGCTCCCTGATCGCCCCGCAAGGCTATCCTCTGTCTGCACCATTTTACTCTCACCTTCTTCCATTCTCTGGTGTTCGACGAAATGCCTCAGTTTCTTACGTGCATAGAATATTGTATTGGCAGGTGAAGTTGGTGGCGCCGAGTCTGATGCCGAAGCTGGGCAAAGCGGGAAGCTTGCAGAGCAGAATAGCCATCGTTCATAGCCTCACTCACACTGAAAGCTGGGCCATTGACTTGTCTTGGGTATTTGTGGATTGTTAATTGTATCCTTTAACTTGCCTTAATGGTTTTCTTGCATGAACACTTTATTTTTGGGTATATTTGAATTGGTTGCTGATAGTGGAAGTCAATGGATAATAATATAATGAGCAGGGATGAACTGGAATAGAAATGCTATTGCATTGTCTATATTGTCTAAAATGGAATCAAGCAAAGATTCCATCCCATGTTTTTGAAAAATGATAGTACAGAATGAGTTATATTATAACACTTTAATTCTAATATTATATATTTGGCTCTTCTAAAGTAAAGGAGGGTAAACTAACTATCTCATCGATAATGAGAAAATCAATATTTTAACACATACGTATATTTTCTCATTAACGATTGAGATTACTTGTTTAGTCTTCTAAAATAAGTCGTTCACTTTAGAGAGAAAAAAGAAATAAAGAAGATAATAATAATGAAAAAAAGCCCCACAGAAATACTAGATTACTTGTTTGTGAAGAGGAGAGGAAATGTTTCATTTGAATGGAGTATTTTTTAGAGAAAATTACACTTACCTCTCCTAAAGTCTTCTCTAATGATGCTTATATCGCCTTTAGTTTTTAAACAAACATTTACCTCTCCCATTTGTTTAATCAAGTGACACACAAACCATGTAAAATAACAGACTTTACCTTGTTAATGATAGACACCACAAGATTTCTTTTACAACTGTGCATTCTTTGACTCTCAAAGTTCTTTGTATTTTTAGCAAAGTGCTCGTTCTTTCTTTATGTTTCTCCGGAATTTTCTTTTCATCAAATGTTTTTTGTTATTTTTGGAGAAGAGATTGGTATGTGGGCTATATAGATGAAGAATACAAGAATTTTTGAGTGCTCTTCTTTAATTCTATGTTAGGAGAGGTGAGTGTTCTTTTACAAAGTAGAATAGATGTGAATGTTATTTAATAAGATCTCCAGGTAGGTCAGTTCAATTTTCTCTTCTTTTTAAACTTGTCTTACAGTGACAAAGATTGTCAAGGTAAAGGTGGAAATTTTCTGATTAAAGTGTTGGGTTTTGTGAAATTGTTTGGGATTTTAATGGTGGCTGGAAATGGAATGATGGTAATGTTGGCGGATAAGAGAATTGGAGAAGAGATTCATCTATATTTAAGGAAAAGTTAATAAAGATCAAATAGTCATTTGTTGATTTCAGTATTAGGATTACGATCATCACTCTTAGGGTTTGAACTAAACTTTAATTGACCCTTTTTGTAGTAGTGTGTTTTAATTGTTTGTTTGGAAGAAGTTTAGTTTTTTCATATTCCACCCCCAACATTTATTGACAAACATTTTTACTTATAATACATTCATGCAGGATATAATAGCACGATTTGGCAAGCAAGAATCAATGCCTAGAGAGTTCTTTACAGATTTTGTGAAGGTAGCACAGGACGAAGGGCGGCACTTTACTCTTCTTGCTGCACGACTTGAGGAGCTTGGTTCTTATTATGGAGCATTACCGGCTCATGATGGCCTTTGGGATTCTGCCACTGCTACTTCCAAGGATTTGTTAGCACGATTGGCCATTGAACATTGTGTCCACGAGGTCTGCCTTTGAGTTTTTTTGCCATTTTCATTTTTTGTTATTTATGGTTTTGCTTTTGTTCATGACAAATTGAGGTTATTAAACTCGGATCACTCGTGGAATTCAAGGGGTTGCTTACTGATGCAGGAATCATGGATTGTGATTTTTTGTGGGTGGGGTTGCGGGGTACTTTAGCAATCCTTGCAATTTTTATGCCTATCACAAGCCTCGGTTTTTTACAAAATAAAAACTGAACATGTGGAGTGCTTTATTTTATGACCATTCTGTTTTGGAAAACAAAAACACATATTTGATAGGAGTAGTTTTTGAAATAAGTTCCAAAAAATAATTTTTTTTTTGAAATTTTTAAAATAAAGACTAAATATTTAGAAGTTATTTTGACTCTTTAATTTCAGTTTTCTGCTACTAATTTTTCCTTGTCCTGTCTTGTCCTTTTCTCTCACTATATCTCTTTCACCCTCTCTCAAAAAATAAGTTTTTGAAAATTGCTCCACAAAATAGTTCTTAAAAGACAAAACCGCAATTGAACACATGTAATTTTGCAAATAATTGTCCAAATACTTGAAGCGAGAGGTCGGTTTCTCCCATCCTGCCGACTGTAGTTACTACTAACTAGTATTGGTGAAATGCTTCCCTAGTAGAGAACTGAAGAGCAAAGTTTTCTGATCGAAGTGGCAATTAGATTTTTATAGGAAAAATGCAAAGGCAATTTTAGAAAGGTTTTTATCTCTGTTGTTTAAGCTTGGAAAGTTGAAGCTAGAAACATGTTTTATCCACGTTCATTTTGGCAACTGTATGGTAGGTTGGACTGTCTACAATTATTTTAGTACTATTTTGTGGTGGGATGTGGCTTGCCCCTGGGACCTGGAGCAATCTGTGGTGTATTTTCTTATTTTAAAGTGTCCATGTAGCAGGTGCAATACACTGGAAACCTTTAACAATTTTTTGTTTGCTTTTGGCTTTCTTAATTTAATGGGATCCTTCACGTTTTCTTCATCCTCCTCCTCCTTGAAGATAAAGAGTTACTGTTTCTTTTATGAAATTGATTTTATATGTTAACTTTGGGAACACCATTTTTCTTACATGGATGCGGTGCTAACTCAGAAAGACAAAGTTGAATGTAAATTACCGTATTGTTTCTTTAAAAAGTTGTTTTCAGTTATTGTAGGCGGAAAATCTTGCAGTTATTCAATATCATAATCGACTTGATTAGCATTGGAAAACTTTAATCTTCTGTGCCAGACTTTTCACAGTTTTGATGGCCTGAATGGAATCGCCTTGTTTACTTTCAAATCAGTACATACATTATACTAAGTACTGCATATAAGAATTTCCATCTGTTCTCATCTCTGAAGTAACTTGTTTCTTGGAGTTTTCCAGCCTTATCAGTCAACGAGAGGGAAAAATACTACAATTTCATAATACTACAATTTCATAATAAAACCGTAAGAAGTTAAATTGCTACTCTAGTAAAAACTCTTGCAATGAACTCTGTTCATGTAGTGATCATCACAAGTTATTGTTTGTGAGTCAACTAATGGGAATCCAACAATCCTGATAAAAAGGTCTTAGATGTGAACTTCTAATAGTAGATCATATATTAGTGTCACTATGCCTTGGGGCATATCTTGACCTCAGAGTGAGGTCACCTCCCTCCCTCAACTCTTATACATCCCAAAACACGACAGAATGTTTGTGTTATTTTGATGCATTGTCACTCACACATAAAAATTGTGCTATTGCTTGTATCTATCTAAAGGTACCCCTGATTGAGTATGAAACAGGCCAGAGGACTTGATGTGCTGCCTACAACAATCTCACGTTTTCGCAATAGCGGTGATAACACTACGGCAGATTTACTAGAAAGTGTAGTTTATCCGGAAGAGATTACACATTGTGCTGCTGGAGTGAAGTGGTTCAAGTATCTATGCCAGAGGTCTATGAATCCAGCCTCAGAGCAAGAAGAGGGAAGTGAAAGTAAAGATGAAGAACATGAAGTGATAGCAAGGTTTCATGCAATAGTGAGAGCATATTTTAGAGGACCCTTAAAACCACCATTTAATGAGGCTGCGAGAAAAGCAGCTGGATTTGGCCCCCAGTGGTATGAACCGCTTGCTGTTAAAGAGGTAGATACTATTTAATAGCCAATAACTAATGTCTTTTGTTTAACTAGCAGTATCCTAGCTCCATACTTGGCAAATGTAATACACACAACAGCAGTTCTGGGTCTTTTTTTTTTTTTTTTTTTTTTTTTTTTTAATTTTTTCTTTTTTTTTT
>Ga0209700_101220_pt1 | contig 52601 bp, 18 predicted proteins | sample SiratroredBW_FD_187528 | JGI IMG/M metagenome (GOLD analysis project Ga0209700, IMG submission 187528) | Root nodule microbial communities of legume samples collected from California, USA - Siratro red BW (SPAdes) (version 2) | ecosystem: Host-associated > Plants > Roots > Nodule | place: USA...
AGGAAGACGGTAGGTCAATGTGTGGCCTATATGTGTGATATGGTCTATGTGTGGCCGATATGTATTGATGTGGTTCATGTGATATCTTTATGTATGACGTTTGACATGAGCACTTGAAATGAAAAACAGAAAACTTGTATTGAAACTTGATATGCTAGACTTTAAAGAAATTCTTATGATTGAGATATTCTGTTCTATTTGCATATTTTTAGTATTGAAACTTATATGTTAATCTTTTAAGAAATTCTTGTGAATAACTAATATGGTTTGCTCTTTATTTGTGTATTGATTATATTATAAAATTTTATTTTTCACTAGCTTACCCTTGCTTTTCTTGTTGTTTTGTAAACTGCGATGATTGTACTATGTACATGAGCAGATATAAATGCAGATGCAGGAGTGTGTGGAAAAGTGTAGACTTTATTTTGGAAATTTGATTCTTTTTGTTGGATTCACTGTATGTTAAACAATATACATTTTTGGGATGTTACAAAAACCTTAGTCACACTCACACATTCAAAGTCATTAGAGCATACACTAACAAGATTTTCTTGGACTTCTCTTTATTGGCCAGAAAAAAATCACACTCTATAATTCACACACTTGGGCAATATAGATTTAAATAATACTCTTAGTTTAAATGGAGATGATGAACACTTGGTTGAAGGTAAAGTCCAAGGTGGTGTGGAAGATAATGATGTTTTTGCCATCCCAACTTTAGAGGAGGAGAATGTTCTTCTTGATATGCTTTATGAAAGAGATAAAAGTAATGAAGATTCCTTTATTTTTCATTTTAATGTGAGTGATTTATATTAGATGACTTAAGTTTTATTAAGTATTGTCAAAGTAGTTGATTTTGTAGGCTTAAGTTTGATGAAGTATTAACAAATGAATTGATTAGTTATGTGTGTATATTTGGTTTGTGTTTATAGAGTTTGTGACTTTAATTTGGATCTCATTTGGGCACTAGATGTTTTTATATAGCTTTTACATTGTTATTACTCCTTCATAATATATCCAACACATCAATTAATCTTTTTAATCACTTAATTACTTTTCATGTAATACATTAAGTAAAATAGAAAAAATGAGACTATATAAACTTAAATAGTTTTGTATCAAGGTTGAATCATCCCTCAAATATTTTTTTTTTAATTTCTCTTATTTATTTATTTTTTTACAAAAATATTATTATTATATATATATTTATATATTTAAAAAAAAGTAAAATCTACTATTCGTGTTACATTTTCACGATTTATGATCTTATGAAATCTCTACGATCCTACTCAATACCTTGTTGAGACGACATAATAAATCTTATTTAGCTTCTTAGAACTCAATGTATTGGTTTACTTGACTTAGCTCATCAATGAAGTTAAAGAATATTTGTTACAATATAGATCTTTGCTTAATATATACATTCATCATTGGTTCACATATCATTCTATATTTGTTATCTCAAAATGACACCTCATACAATAACAACCCTTCACATTACATGTATACATTACAATTCAATTAAAGCAATCATTCAAGCATATGATTCAACAACTTCTACATATGAAAATACATATCCATAAACACACATGCTCAAATGAGCTATGGAAAACCACTTGAATAAAGACATAAACTAAACGATGTCTCCCCTTAAGTGAAAATAGTTTCACTAGGTGAGGGTATTAGACAAAATACTCACTGAAGTAACTTAGACGATACTTCCATTTAACTGTGTTTGCTTTCACTAAGTGATGATATCTGACAAAAGACTTAGTGAAATGACTCTGACAATACTTTCACTTAGAGATTTAGATGAAACCTCTAATATCAACACAAACATTTCTAAAAGTGTAACTATCTTCCTTGTACTTCAAAACACATTCCTATCTCAATTCACAAAATCTTTCATTTCAAGCACAAGAAGAAATTTACTTTACATTTAAGACTAAAGAAAATGTAAACTTCATGTATACTGATAAAAAAAATTCCCTAGTTTAGCATGCAAGCAAAGACTCCCAACTTACTATGTACCTGAAGGACATCAGTCACACATATCACTTATATCCTTTAGGTTCTACCTGTAATAGAAAAACATCAGATACATATGTAACAAAAATCTTTTAGATTCTACATGCAACTAAAAAAAAAACCTTAGACGCACTTGTACCAAAGTTTTTTAAACTCAACATGCAACACCATATTTCTCTAAGATATATTCAGTTAGATTAAACAATTCTTGAATATTCTAATTAGTGTAGAGTGTGAAAAGATGAGATTTAAAAGAATGAAATTAAAGAAAAACTTAAAAAGAAAAGAAAAAGAAAATGGGTGTGCATTAGCAAGAGAAATGAATGGATTGAAATGTAATCTTATATTTTCTTTGAATAGAAATAGATATGATTGATTAAATGCTTGAAAAATTACATTTGTCTTTTTTAAAAGTGATGATAAATGATATATAGATTTTTTTTTAGTTTTAAAATAAAGATTTGTGTTTTTAAAAATTTGAACAAAATAATAATGATTTCTCTTTGATTTTTAAAAAAATATAATTTTGTATCATCAATTCACTTGAGGACGTTAACATTTCATAAACAAATTTTTAAATTTGTATAGGTCACTAAAACCTAGTTAATGTTATATATCAATTATTTTGACTTAATTAATTACTGAATTTAATTATTATTTTATTGTTATTTAACAACCAAACTATTTTAATCATAATTAACAACCATTTCATCTGATAATTAAAAATTAATCTCTAAATATTTTTTTTTCTTATAATATTATTTTTATACTTCCCATATTAAAACTCTCGTAAAAACCAAACTTTTAGATTGTCAACATGAAAGTTAAAAAACAAATGGATTAATCACTTCAGAAGTGAAAATTGTAAAAATTGAAAATACATTTTACTTATATAATATAAAATTACGTTCCGAATTATACTATCTATAAACAATATTAAGAATAAATAAATCTAAATTAATTAATCGAAAACAAAATATTTAAATTTTTAACTTCCAATTGTGTAATCTAAAAACTTTTCATATCACTTAATTATTTTTTTTCCAACAAAACTACAGAGATAGATATTATTAACATTTTCCGCTGTTGATGAAAGTGCAACAAAAAAGAGCCTATAATGTTTAGGCTTCATAAGTGTTTTAGAACTTATTAATAGTATCTTCTGAGTCACCGTTGAAAGGAAGCTGACAGAAAATGCTCTTGCTCAGCAAGTAACCTTTTTCAGCAAAGGCTAAAACATTAGGTAAATGAATAAGAAAAGAACCTGAATCTGAGTTTTTGGTGTTTATTTGGGTGGGTGTTAAATCTGAGGAGGATTAGTTACGGTGTCTACACTTTAATGGTCAAGGCTTGGGTCGATGTGTATGTGAGAGGTGTAGAATTAAAGATTGCATGGTTGATTAAATAAGTGTAGATTAAAATAATTGAAATAAAATTATGAAATATATTTTTAATGATAACTTTTAAACTTAAAGTAACTATTAAAAAATGATTTTCGTTTATAAAAAATTCGAAACCATTTTTTAGTGTTTATGAAGTGTATGAATTTTCTTTTTAATTTTTGAAAAATATTTTTTTGATTTTCACTCCAATATTTTAAATATTTTCTAATATTCATTTCAAAATAGATAAATAACATGTCTTATATATATATATATATATATATATATATATATATATATATATATATATATATATATATATATATGTCTTAAGATCTTGTTTACGTGACACATTTTGACACTATATTACAATATTAATGTGATATATCTTATTTATAATTGTCATTTCAACCTTCATATATATCATATAATGGTCAATTAGTGTTCTATTACATGTAAGATTAAAGATGATAATGTTCAAATTTTAAAAAATTGAAAGCAGAAAAAAATTTACAATGATCAAAATCAATACTTAGAAACTAAAATTATATTTACCCTTAAATTTCGCTGACGAGTATTATGAAATAAATAATTTAAAACATTTAAAAATGAATACAAAATTACATATTTTTAAATATTCCCATAACGTTTAATTTAAATTTTTTAATATATTCTAGATAATATTTTCTATATATATATATATATATATATATTAAATATAACAATTTTAATTACTAAATGTACATACTTGTCTGCAAGGTGGTACTTTGTCTTAAAAAAAAAAGAGAGAGAATAAGTTTTTTGTTGATGTTTTTTTAAGATATTAAGGTATCAAAAAGTTATGCTTCAAATATTGAAAATCTTGTATATTTGTATGATTTAAAACTATTTGACCTAAAGTCTCATAATTGTCATGATGTAATAATTATTATCTATAAATAACGGTAAGTAATTTCACTTACTAACTACTATTATATACATAATGTTATGTATATTAACATTAAATCTTGATATTTTAGTGGTTAGTATGAATATAACATATTGATTCTTAAATAAAGTGTAAGATGATAAAAAATCACTTGCATCTCAAGATATTTAAGGCAAATATGTTTCCTAGCTTTTGAATTATCATTTATTGATTTAAGAAAATTTATTTAAAATTATAGTGTAATAAACAAACTTAAGATTATGAATGTGGCTACTAAGTGATGAGGATGAGGAATTGGGCGAATTGGTATTCACAGAGGTTGAAATCATATAATATATTATAACCCATCAATACACTTATAAATGATATTATTAGTTAGTGACTTATGTTAAATTAATTTCAAATTTTGTAGTTTTTCAACTATACAAAATTGCTAGACTCAAGAGTAATGGAACAATTAAGATTTTATAAAACTTTTTGTTATTTTGAAACTTTGTTTAAATTTTACTAAGTATGATTTATATACATTTAAATCTGTGGATTGATTAATCTGTTTACATCAATCAAATTGGTAAGTGACTGTGTGAATATATTTGTTTGGTATGAAATGTACTATTTGCAAGTATGAATTTTATGTAAAATAAGCTATTTTTTTTAAAAAAGACACTACTATAATTATAACATGAACCATCATCGTTTTTCTACCTTTAACAATAGTTATGACAAAACCATCGTTGTTTCCTCAACGGTTAGTTTTTATTTTTATTTTTATTTTTAATTTTGATGACAACGTCAACTTGTTCATCATTATTAAATCATTTTATGATGGTGGTTTATAATAAAATTATCGTTAAAATGGTATTTAATAACAACAATCTAGATAATAATTGAATTGTTAAACTTATAATCATCTTTTCATCTGTGACAAATTTATAATCAATCTAAACTTTTTTTTAACCGTTATTAAAACTTTATTGTAGAGTAATTAGTACAAGAATCGAGACCACCTCTAATATGATCAATTCTATAAGACACTCAAATATTAAAATAATATAATCATAATATTTTAGAGATAAAATCTATATACTCAGATTTGTCTCAATTTTATTTAAGTTTTAATAAATGAGATTAAAATCATGTTAATAAATAATTATAAACATAAAGAAAATAAAAGAGAATTAAGACATTACGAAGAAAAACTCCGCAAACACAAATAAAAAATAATTGTTCTTTTTTCTTCTCGATGACAAAAGTTAAGATTATTGTTTAAAATAATTAAAAAAATGAAAATTTTAAGTTATTTTTGTAAGTGATATATTTAAGGATGACAACATGACGAGACATTCTCATTCTCATCTTCAAAATAAAAATCAATCCTTACTTATATATTTGTTATCCCTATTTACATCAGGTTATACCTTACCTTTACTTATTCTTATTGTTTGAAATGTTAATTAAATAATTTGTTAAAAGAAAACCACAAAAAAAATAACATTATCAATGATTCAATATAAAAATTATGTTTTAAAGATTTACGCGATTGAATACACTTAAATAAATGATAAATAAAAATATTAAAAATAAATAAAAATAATCAAATATAACTTAAAAGATTGTTTAATTTAATAAAATTAATATAATAAAATTGATGTTTATATTTCTTTAAATAAAATATATTATTTAAATAAAGTAATCAATATTATAATAAAATGAAAAGTATCTTAAAAAGTCTAAGTAAACTTTATAAATATTAAATAAGATAGACAACACTTAAGAAAGAGAATAAAAAATTGTATGAAAAAAAAAATAAGAATTTTTTTCAATAAAATGTAATAAAAAAAACAGATAGAAATGGAGATAAATTTCTTAAATTACGTAATAACTATAAATGTTTTAAAAATTTAAAACAAACACAAGTATAAAAACGGGTACAGGATAGCGTAAATATACATACTAAAATAATTTAAAAATATTATAAAACAAGAACAAAAAATACATTAGAAAAAAAAAAAATCAGCTTTGAATTCCCGTCTCTTTCACGACCTTATCGCCATTTTATGATTTTACCTACTCATTTGTCTTTTCGTTGAGATGAAGGACCAAGGAAAATCAAATATATAAAAATAAAATGGACGAATAAAAATAAAACAAAAAATATTTTGTGTTAAATATTAAAATATAATGACATAAAACTCAGTCAATTTTTTTTTCTAATTTTGTATTTTTACTAAACATATTAGTTGAGAAACCTACCATTCCTTGTTTCTAATGAGATGCTAACAAAATCACACAAATTGGGATCTCCGTCAACACTCGTTGGTTAATTTCCTTAAGGTCTCATCATCAATTTAATCAAACTTCACCTTCCTACTTTAACTTTTGTTGGAATCTGTCTTCACTTTCATTCTTAGTTTTCCACCTTAACCCAAACAACAAATTAAATAGCCATTTTACGGGAAAAAAAATAGAATACTGTCTTCATAGTAACAAAGGATTATACTTTCTTACTTCAATATTTTATTGAACATACATATCTTTTTAAAATAGAGAAAAAAAATAAGGAGGGGATGTTAAATTCACATATCTAAGATTTTATACAAGGAAAAACTCAAAATTATTACAATAATTAACACAGAAACAACTTAAATAATATACAATTTTAAGGTTGAAATATAAAATTCATATAATACGAAGAATATTTCTATACAAGTTTTTTGAAATAAAAATACCTTATTTTACTACATAACTACTTTTCTTATGTTTTTATTAAAATTTGCTTTTTTATCTTTTAATTTTTTATTTATATTTAAAATTAAAGTTTTAAGCTATTTTTTATTAGATTTCACATATATTTTATCATTTATTTACTATTTTTAAAAAATATAAGAAAAAATAAAAATGATTAAATTTGATAATTTTTTGTTTCTTAAAAATATAATTCAATTCATTCTTCACCCGAATGTGAAGCAGTTAAGAAAATAACCTTGACTGGTTACGAATCTCACGCAGTTAAAAAGCAACTGCATTATTTTAAAATTATCCTTTTTCTAAATAAAAGTATTTAACGTTTTTAATTTCTATTAAATAAAACGCCAGCAGTAAAAGTGACCTTTATTGTAATTTAAATGATTAATTTTAAAATAAAAATATAATCTATATAATCATGATATTTGTTAATGAAAATGTAATATAATATAATCTATTCATTTATTTATTTATTATAAGATTTAATTACGTATAAAAACGAAAATTCATCTCTTGACTAAATAAATGATTTTTAATTAATTATTATGCATGTAAAGAATCTTTATGTGGAATGAAGTATCTTCCCACTTTATATTTATACTAAGAAGGCGTAGGAAATAAGAGCATCTTAAATTATACACAGTGAGAAACGAATACCAATAACCACCAAAACAAAGCAATGGGCGGTGTCCTTTCTTCATTCTTTGGTGCCGGCGGCGATGCGCCGTCGTATTCGGAGGAGACTTCTCGCGTGACGGCGTTCCACTCGTCGGCGCGTTGGCAACTCCACTTCAACGAGCTCAAAGACACCACTAAGCTCGTAAATCCCTAGATCACAAATTTTCCCCAATTTTTTTTTTCTGTGTGCTGGATCTGAAATTTAATCTTAATATTCTTCCTATTTCCATTGAATGTTAATTAGCTCGTGGTAGATTTCTCGGCGTCGTGGTGCGGTCCTTGCAAATTCATAGAGCCGGCGATTCACGCCATGGCCGAAAAGTACACTGACGTTGACTTCGTCAAGATCGACGTCGACGAATTATCGGTGATTTTCGCTTGCGTTTTCTTCTTTCTATGCTTCATTGAATCCAATTGTTGTTTTGGTGAATGATTCTGAATTTTTTTTTTTTTCTGAATTGGATGCTTTAGGATGTGGCGGGGGAGTTTCAGGTGCAGGCGATGCCGACGTTCGTGTTGTTGAAGAAAGGGAAGGTAATTGACAGGGTTGTTGGCGCAAAGAAGGACGAGCTCGAGAAGAAGATTGAGAAGCATCGATCGCAATCTTAGCTCTTCAATCATATTTATCCAGCTATGTATTTTTCTTTCTCAAGGAAGGAAAACAAATTGAAAGTGTTTTTTATGATGATCATGTTGGATATGTAAAACTTGAATTTGTTAGTTGCTTCTTCATTAAGATGATGTCTGTTTCATAGTTTAGCCAATTATAATTACATAACGAAATTGAAAATACTCTCACTCTGTGTGTTGCTTTTGTGTTTAATCTCTTGTTTCTTGAATGTTTGAAATGATAGTATCTTATATGCTATATTGTTTGTGATGCTTTCTAATCAGATTTGAAGTTTCACTTCAGATGACAGGTTAAGGCTGAGAGTTAGAGCTGCGAATGGAATTGTCAAAGAGATTGGTTGATCCCATATAGGTCAGTCAATTTAAAATATTGATCGAATTGACTAAATAGCCTATTGGGTAAGATGGGATGAATGATTTTGATAACTGTTTTTTTAGGACATTGCAAAACTAGTTGTTGGGAGTCCAGCATTGGTATAATTATGTCAAAAGAAGTTTTCTTCACTGTGACCTGAATAGACCATCTTTCAAAATCACTATACTTCTTTATCACTACATTGAATTTGAAGTCACTCCTTTAACTGGACAACTATAGCGATAAATTTTTAACTGTTATGAAAAGCTGTTCGATTTTAATTAAGCAAACTGGATCATACTATAAAGTTTTTTATATTGGTATGCAACTAAGAATAGAATATTGACTTTTATAAAAAGTTAAAATAATATTCTACCGCATGTGTGGATAAAAAGATAGTGTAAAAGACAATAAAGTATATGGCTTAAATATATTTTTTTGATGTGTATGATTTACTGGTCCATTATTTATTTTATGATTGTTATTTTGGTAATTGTTAGTAATTGTCAGATGGTGTTGGTCACTGGAATGTTAACCAAAAGGATTTGACCTACTTTAGGTGGAAGCATGCACTTTAGAGGATAAACTAAAGTGCACTCCACTAATGTCATATTAGTGAAAATTATCACGTGAGTAGATAGTGCTTTGTTAGTAGTGTTTAACAGCAGGGTATATTAAGGACACCATGAAGCTAAGGAACTCAACTTAAGTATGAGATAGTGTAATAAGAGTTCGATCAAAGCTGGAAACGATGCAATAATAATGGTGTATACAATAAAACTAAATTCAATTTGAATTTTCCAAAATCTAACCCACATTCACGTCTGGTCATGGGCTTGATTCCGCTGTGGGTTTTCTTTTGTTATATTTTGAGTGACGAAGTAGGCGTATGCTTGGGTTGACCTACTGAGTTGGTGTTTTCAGCTAGCAGTCCTTTTTTAATTAAGATTTAAAATATTAATTTTTTATTATATTATTTGAAAGATATAAATATGTAACAGTGTTTTAATTCAAATAATTAGTACTTACAAATTAAGTTTTAATTATTAATTATAATAAAGTAATTAATATCTAAATAATCATTTTAATTTATACAATCAGAATATTAATTAATTAATTTAAAATTTAGAAAATAGATATATGATTAAGTGTGTTTTAATATATATATATATATATATATATATATATATATATATAAAATAAAATAAAATAAAACCCGTCTTTTGGTGGCGCTAATTAAAATTTCCAATCCGTTTTGATAATATGGACCAAGTACCACGTCCCATTTTTGACAGATCCGGTTAAAACAAGCCATACTAACCCATTTTGTTACCATAATTATATTCATAAAAAATTCATATAATTTGTAAAATTAATATAAATAATAATTACCATAAAACTCAGTAAGTTTAATATTTTTTGTTTTTACAATTTTTAAGCTTTTTAGTTCTGATTTCCCTATCAATTTTTTTACACTTTCTGTTAATATCTTTTTGTCTCTATGATTAAGTAACAGCATTAATTGCTCAGCTAACCGGATTTGAATATGTTGTGTAAATAATTATTTTATATAATTTAAATTTAAAATTTATTATATCTAAAGCTAATGTATACAATATTTTTTAGTTATGATTTAAAGTTTTTTAAGAACTTATGATTCTTATTTAAATAAATTAAAATTATATTGTCAATATTATGAGTTTCGATATTAGGTTTGAATGATTTAATAGTATAATCCTAATTTATTTATACTATTTGGTTTCGAAATTATAAAACATTATAATTACGAAACAACGATAATAGTAGATAAATAATATTTTCTTTTACTTTTATATTTATTTTATCCAACACATAATGTTTTATTTTAAGTGTGAATATATAATAGAAAAAATTATATTTTTTGTAAGCTTTTAATTATGTATTATATTGTTTCTCTATTTTTTTTTATAAAGTACAATTATTTGTATATTTAAATTAGCATTTGTTCTTAAAAAATTGTTTCATTGATATTTAAAATATTGTTTTTATTTTTCATGCAGAGTGCATCATATCCTAAGCGACAGAAAAAAAAAGGTGTTTTTTAAAAAATAAAAGTTAAAAGGTTGATAGCATATATTTATACTTGCTAATATTTATATATATATATATATATTGTTATGCGTAAGTCCTTTTAGTATCATTCTATATTCTTTAGGGATGAAATTTCAAGTTATTAAAGAAAAAAATGTTTTTTTTTATTAAAATGAGTTCTTAAGATCTAAACACAGTGGTAAAATTTGAAGAAAAAATAATACATAAATCAACATTTGAGAAGTGAAACATTAATAAACAAAAATATGTTCAGTCTTGTCCCTACAATTATATAAATATGTTATATATGTACTATCAAAGTATAAATATAAGTATATTAAATAATGTCTATTATAATAATCCTTATATATTGTTAATATTTTTATCCGCAAAAGAAAAAATAATTTACAATGTCATACAGGGGACACAGTGAAATTCTAATTAATTTATTAACTTTAGATATAAGTAAAATGTGGATATATGAGTACGTTGGCATTTAATGAGTAAGAGAATGAAGATTAAAATTATTTCTCACACATTTGGAGCTAAGTATGTACGACAATTTTTTTGAAACACAGGCACGAATATGAGTGTTCTAGCATCTACTCATTGCTATCCTTAGAGTCAAGTACTATAGGATGTCTTAATTTTACCTGGAGTAATATGTAATGGTTGATCATATTTAAGTGTATGGTTCTTCCTTCTTTGATAATTAGCTTTTGAAGATAAACTTTTTAAATCTCTGGTATTCTAACTCTTAGATGTTCCCACTAGTAAATGACGTTACACCATATATTTTACTTATTCTTTATTTTGATTCAATTAAACATCAAAACTAACCTATTCATCTAAGAAACTGTTTATAAATAATTTAATTAACTAAAATTAAGAAAAAAAACATATGTAAAATTGACGGCAAGATCAAACTTAAAATTGTTAACATTTGAAGAGAATTATTAGTCTACTAATATCTAGGATTACGATAACTTGTGATTTTTTATATTTTGAATGAAAATGAAAATTAAATGTAGAAGAAAAGGTGGATAATTGGGTTGTAATATCGAATGAAGAATCTTCTCTTTCTACTTATAATAAGGAGTAGGATTATAAATAATCCCTCACAAAAGAATAATACCATACAATTGACTCAATGATTAACAAGATGACATCACGTTGCATTAGGGTCGATATAGATAAATTAATTTTCACTTCCATATTTGATAAAATGAGCACACTAGGTAAGAAAAAGTGAAACAAAATATAAAAGAAAAACAATTTAATGACTTTCTATCGCATCATAAATGTGTTTTAGATTATTAAATCCAAAATATATTTTTGGACCACACAAAGTATCTCGAGATCTTAAAATATTGAAATATATTTAAGATTTTACAATTGAAAACGTGTAGAGGGGAAAATAGCCAATATAGTATACACGTCCTAATCAATCTTTTGAAATAATATACTCTTTACGTCTCAACTTTTCTAAAATGTTGAAGTGATAGCCTATGAATAGAAATTGAAATTTATGCACAATAGTCTTCAAAATTTTGTTCAATGTTATTTTTGCGTAAATATTTTGATTGAACTCAAGATATTTCCAAACGATATTAATTTAAAGAATTGATTTTTACTGATATTTTCCTTTTTCTTTACGAGCTACTAATATTTTTCTGTACTCGCATATCTATGATCAAAATCTTGAGCACATACTTGAAAAAATTACTTAAGAATAAGCCATACCAGATCACTGCGTTATTAAATAGATCCTAAAATGATATTTAATTCAAATCTTAATATTTCTAAAATTGATTAAAATACCAATATAAACATTCTCTGAATTTTTAATCCGTGGATCAGTCAAAAACAAAAACTGTGAAAAAATTACTTCAATCATGTCTGAAGATAGTTTGCCGTTCGAAAGAGTTTAATAACACTTTTCCAAACACGTTTAAAATTCAACTAAAATCCGGCAAAGTCTTATTTAGGAAAGACGAACACAACACCAAACACTGGGGGATTTGGTGAGGATGGTTGGCAAGGTTCCATGATACAATTATTAGATTGGATTGAAATTGGGATAAGCAAGAAACGAATTTAGAAAATTGAGTCTTACAGGGGTAATGGCAAGTGCGGCCGAACTAAAATTTCAAAATTGATGTCACTTGAGAGAGCTTACTTACACTTTTTGCTGATTTCCATTTACCATTGAGTAAACAAGACCCTGAACTACGTTTTGATACTAAATTTCGTCAGTGTCGCACAGACAAGTCAATCCAAAGAATGAAACCAAAACTGTCATCAAACAAATAAAAAAATATTGACACGATTCGATGATTCAACCCAAATTAGTTAATCACGACGATAAGTGCTTGTTCTCGCTATCAGGTCTTTGCTCATCACCCGTTTTCACACCGCTTTCCTTCACGTAATCCTGTTCGTTTTTGGACAAAAGCAAAATGATAGGAGGTGGACAGGGAGTTTGATTTAAATACTACAGCTATTTTTTACAACTTCCAACATTTTTTGGCTGGAAGAAGATTGCTTCAAAATTTTTTCCAAAAGAGCCCAAAGCTCCCTTTGGTTGTGTCAGAATTTTCCCATGCACAATAAGAAACATTAAGTTGGAACATTAAAGTAGAGGGGAAAAGTACTGAACAAGTTGACTACTTCCCATTAGAATGGGCATGCTTATGGAAAGGCCAAAGGTTTACTAGACGCTCAAGTACGCTTTTTGAGAAATAGCCAGAGAATCCTGCAGGGGTTGCTGGTGGAGGGAAGTCTTCTGCAGGCATAGCAAATGGACGAATCATCATCTCCATTTTTTCCAATGTAAGACAGGACCCTACTTCTTGCAGCCTTTCAGGACCCATAATAGGCAGTGTGTGTTCCTGATGCAACGAAGATGCCTCGCTATCATTTTTCTGCAAATAATCAACTAACAGAAATAAGCTAATGAAGCAATTCAACATTTAAAATCACCATATGTTCCTCTCAACCGAAAGTCAAGGGGAGAACTTTTATCATGTGAATAAATGGAATTTCCACGAAATGAGTGACGTAAAAACTGAAGCCTCATTCAGCTGTTATGTGCAGCTGCGAGGGATTAACTTAGAAATTTCGAAGCTTGAAACCAGATGCACCATTTGTGTCCTGATGCCCAGTGGAATTGAATTGAATTGAATTTCACTTTCAAACCATACACCAGATACAGCAAACAATATAAATTGAATATCATTTACCTCCAACGGGGATAAATCAGCACCACGGCTAAAGGTCAACTCTATGCGGAACCTTTTTGGATCTTCCAAATCTACCTGCATTTGCAAACCAAAATTAAAATCAATATAACACAGATACCACAGAAATTACACATCACATAACTCCAGATAGTTATACCCAGTCAAAATGATGAAAATATCGCACTGTTCTACGAGTTACCTCTCTTTCTCTGTTCTCATAGCCTTAAGCTGCCTCTTAGTTAGCCCAGTTAGTTGGTAGTGTCTGGTTAGTTTTCACATTTGTTACTTCCAGCTGGTATATTTAGTTAGGGTCTCTAGGATTATGAACAGCCTTGCCAAAGGCAGTTAGTTTATATACCAAACCATAATGCATTCTTTAGGATGTTCTATTTGTGGTGGACTCTTTCCTAGTCCTAGTTACTCGTCACTCCTATACCACTCAACAAAGTACAGTTCAACACAACTGAACGGCATAGTTCACCTAAAGAGAATAGGGCCACTTGATTACCTTACCCTTAAGTAGGGGTGGGAAAATTGAGGAATCCAATAAAAAATTCATTAATCCAGTTAAAATATAATTAATAAATCTGATTCCTCTTGATCCATTTGACAGAAATCAAATCCACTGATTGACAATTTTTTCAAGGTAAATATTCAATCCATCCATTAAAATAATATATTTTAAAAAATTAAAAAATATTTTTAGAACGACTTTCATAAGATAAATTTCTAGAAAGTAAATCCTAAGAAAGATTTAATTATGAATGAATTTGTTTAGATTAGTTTTGATCGATTGAGCACTGATAGTAGGATCCGTTGGATTTTGAAAAATAATGGATGGATCATTAACCATTCATAGAATTATCCAGAAGGATTTGATCAGGTCCATTTTTTTATATTTTGCAATGGATGAATCAAATGAATTTACACGTGATGGATGATAGATAAATAGATTCTTTTGTCACCCATACCTTAAATGGTACATGAGTACAAGCCAAGCAACCATCAACCCAAGTCACTAAAAGGCTTAAAATAACTATCAGCAGCATATCACACCACTGTGTACACCCTCACTATCAACACCACATTGAAAATGCCAACTAGATGTAACTGGTAAACGACTGGGATGTTGCAGACGTACAGTAACAAATCAGAAACATTACTAAGGCAAGGCCAAAATAACCTACCTCCGTGTTTTCAAACATCCTCAGCACAATGTAGCTCATATAGTCCAGCTCCTTTGTTTTATAAAGGCGCTGTAGAGCGTTATAGCAAACGAGGCTCTCTTCTTCTAGAAGAGATTCATCCAGATTACAATAGCGAAGAACATTCATGAGAGAATGGATATGTGATTCCTGTAAACATAAATAATATTTAAAAGAAATTACGGAAATAAAACGAAGATAAATTCATGCAAATGTCAACGTTTTTGAACCTGAGTTTGCACCTATTTAGAAATTATAAATAAAGGATTTTATACCTGTCTGTTCAAACATAATTTCACAGTTAAACGAGATCTTTGAATGATTTATTTGAGGGAAGGGGGGAGTGAGGTCGGTGTCTAACTGCTTAAGAGAAAAAAACTCTCCTAGAGCCTATCATGTCCTTTCAGATAACTCAAATTTGAGAATCAAGACCTTGATAAAAACCAAGCTAGATGCTACAAGACTGTTATTCTTGTTATGCTACAATATAACATGAACAAAATATCATTAATCAAGAAGATTCCTTCCAAGAAAATTTCATTCAAACCCCCATTAACAAGAGTGTAAATAATGCTAGCAGGTGGACCAGAATAGCCTGTCCAACATGTTTGACTATCTTGCATGCCTTCTATTCTGTGTAACCCCTAGCATCCAACAATTGGCTTCAATATATGCTGTTTTCCACATATTTTTTTTCTTAAGCTGGTTGTTGAACCAGTTTGATATAGAGACCGCCAAAACACAAGATGAAAAAGGATCATAATCTCCAACTCTAATCCCCAGCCAACATAATGACAAGATTTTGGGAAAATCACCCGAATGACACTCATTGAAAAATACTTTGTTTCAGAATAATAAACCACTTAAAAGGTTTAAGATGTTCACAGAAAAAGTCAATGAGTAACCCTTCTCTTATTGAAATAACCAGTTTGAAAATACTTTAACATGACAGAAAGACTGTAGGGTGGGGGGTGGCCGTGGGGAAGTAAACTTCTGTTCAAGATTTTATCAACATAATATAATCTGAAAGGACTCACTGATGTGAAGTATAGGCGTGTTCGCACATGACGTTCAGGTGTCTTCACATTTGCATACCTGGTGGAGGACAATAAAAGAAGTATTAGAATGCAAGTAAATATGTACAAGATAAAACAAAGATAACATATTTACTTTGGATCCAAACGGTATTTGGTCTCCTTATCATCATCATCATCTTGATCCATCGATATATCACTTAAAGTGATGGATTTCCTTATTTCATCATTCTTATTTGAATGTTTTGACTTGGCGTCATTATCTTCCTTCTCAGCTTTCACGGAGGATGAATCACCGTCTTGGTTACTCTTTAACTCAGCAACACTAATGGCTTCCTCTTGAGTGTTCCTCAAATCAATTAAAATTTTACCCAATAATCGACGTGCAATCTGAATCAAATTAATACAAACAAATAAAATAATGTAATAACAATTTACAATTTTTACTGGCTACTAAATGTTTTCTGCCTAACAATCAATTTTGTTTTCATTTTACCTTAACCTTCCCTTCATTTCATGCAATCAATTTTATTTACCAAATTGAAAATTTAAAATAATAGTAAAGTTAAATTAATCTGTATGACCCTGAACTGTTTGGAAGTATTTAAAGGTATTGTAAAAATTTATACCAGGATCCCTAACTTATAAATCATTTTTAATTAGCCTCTGTTCCATTGAGTATTCAGAGATTAAATTTTTTTAAATAATTTAAGGGCCTACTAGATAATTACACTAGCAATTGGTCCCTAAACTATTTGAAAATTTTCATATAGATTTCTTACACCAACACTTTACCTTTGAGCCAATCTTTAGCTTCTGCTTTGGATTTATTCCATATTCATTTGGAATTACACCATCAGCAAGTGCCTGCAAATAACAAGGCATAGCAATAAAGGTCATATCTTCATTGCTCAAGGTGATGATGCACAGGAACATTACATGTGGTACGTTGTTTCCACAACGGAATAGTTGACAGTGGGTATGTTGTTTCCAGAATGGAATACTTGACAGTAAGTTTTTCTTTCAACAAGGATAAATACAATAACAAACAAGAACAATAATCTTGTCCAACTACATGACGTTTGCTACAAGGACACAAGTATAAAGGCAACAAATTACATGTGAATCGAAGTTGAAAACAGTATAAAAAAGTGCAGATGGAGTATCTTAATGAAATAATATCAGCAATGCTACCAGTATGAAATTTATGCTCAACCCCAAGAAGCATGGAAACATTAACAATAGTTAGGCATCCAAAGTTATATCTCAAAGTATATCTAGTGGATACAAATTGGGTCTAGTCAGTCAGGCTTATACAGGTTCAAGCTGTTCTACTTGAGCAAAAATTTCCCCAATAGAACTCATACCTGGGCAACCTTAAAAAGTTTATCCAATCCCTCTAGATTAAGGTGCGCATTATGTAAAAGATCATATCTGTAATAAGAAGGTAAATGTTAATTTCTCAAACATAAGGAATAAAAGAGGCTACATAATTTAAATGAAACTGCCAATTTTTTCTTCATATTGATAAAGCTGCACATTATATACAGATATATTGAAGACTACTACGTGTTTGCCTGTTACCTACTCAACATAGAAATTTCTGTTAAACAATTGTGGCTATAGTGGGTTTCCCAAAGTTCAATGACTAGTTAGTAGTCTCAACTTCAATAAATACATATACACATCACACATTAAACTGGATGGAGGGACAGTTGAAAATGTTGGAGATCTCACTCGATTAGAAATATGACTAAATTATAGTACATAATCGAATGCGAACCTCACCTTGCAAACCAGTTTTGAGAGGTTAAATTAAGCATAAATTCTGCTTTCTAAGATGGTATCAAAACCTAGTTGGACATATCATATCACCCACTATCATACCGCTATCAAACCACCAACAAATATCTATTTCCACACTGAAGTGCCTAGTCATTGGCATGAGAGGTGATAGGTTGGAGATCTTATATCAACTAAATCAAATTATAATATATAAGTAAATGGAAACTTCACTTGTACTAAAAAGAAGGAAGATGAAGATAATTGGGACAAAGAGACGAGAACCTAATAATTAGTCAAAGCTGAAAATTTATAGGTAAAAAGACCAACTTGGCCCAGTAGAACAATTCATCAATGGAAGCCATGATCTGATATCTCGTAATATGCGTGATAGAAAGTTTTACGGTTAGTTTTCTTTTGTGTATTGTTATTGTATTAGCTGATGCAGCTCGGCAGTGTTAGTAACGGCCGGCTGTAGCCTTTTTTTTTGCACATCAATGTACAATATAAGTACTGGCCTGTGAGTACAGAAAATCAGAGGTTAATAATAACAGACTCACAAGTAATCAACTTCTCTCAAATTCTAGGAATATTAGAATTCTTCATCTTGCTATAAGTACTTTTTTCTGCCAGTTACTCAGACTTTGATTGGTTGTTCTTCCCAACAATGTGACACCAACTACACTAAATTTTGAAACATGATATCATATTATTTCATTTTACTTGCTTCCATTTTTTCAAACATTGCAACATTTAGGCTAAAGGAGGTGAAATCTAAGTTACCTGATATATAAACAAGGGAAAACGAATTTTCTTTTTTCAATAAAATGGTAGTGCTAAAGCATCACAATGTTAATTGCCATCCCAACTATTTTAGGACCACGGTTAATGGAAAAGGGGAAGATAAAATATAAACTAGTAAATCCATCTGAAAACTCAATAGTTAACATCATATAAACATCGCCTTGAAATCTACAATCAAACTGACAATTGCGATAATAACTAATTGCAATTTCATTCATAGAATGAAATTTTCTCACAAAAGGTATCTAATCAATCTCCACTGTTGCAGCATTCCACAAATATTGTAGATCTGGAAAGGTCCTACTGTGTTATCATAAAAACCAAAGGAAATAAATAACTTACTTGCATGAGTCGTAGACATCAGGAATTTGGGTGATGTCAAAGCGCCTATGAAAGTAAACCACCGTCAGTGTGTCAGCCAAAACAATAAGCAACTTTAAAAGTCATGATAGTTTTCTGAGCGATCTTGTCACAGGAAAAAAAAACGTAATTTGAAAAGGCTACAGAAAAATAACAATCATTCTAATTAAGGAAATGAAAGTTAAATATTCTTACACACAAGAATTATTTTACTTTTCAAGAAGCTACAATTACAACGGAAAAAAGTAAAGCATTCTCTATTACAATAGCCAGAGAAGAAAAATAATTTGGTTGAAATGATTTAATAATAAGTTTATCTACAAATCAAGGAAAGATACAAATAGTGCCCACGTACAAACTACAAGGGTTCAATAAGTTTTGATTTCAATAATAAATAGATTTAAAATATTTAGTCAGGAATCCTTTTATTAAGTACATTTCATGTAACTAAAAACCTTTCCTCATGTGTCGTACTATTTGGTTTACTCATATATAGAAGGAAATACAATAAAATCAAACAAGATTAAACAAAAACTAAATGTAAATGCTTACTCTTTGCGTTCATTATACAGATCCCTTTCAAGCTTCTTCCACCGAGCATACATTAAAAGAAACCCTTCACTACCACAAGGTAATCCAGCAGCTATACGATCAACATCAATATTTGTTTTTCCAAGTGCTTTTGCTTGATCATAAGGAGGAATTACATCATATAGGCTCGTTTCTGCAAGATTCTCATCCTCATCCGTGGCAAGTAGTCTTACTTGTTCAGTAACCTTCTTAATCAAGCTTACCTATTCATTAGATAGGCACAAAGCAGTTTTAGTACCATTTCACACAAATAGTTTCATGTTCAACAGTAGTCAAAACATATACGAGAAATAACTTGTGACAAAAACACTATCCTATGAAGAGTAATGAACTCAGAATTATAGCAAACAAGTTTTGCCTACATAGATAGTGAGATGGTAAGAATATAAACAAAAGTATTGCAAAAAATTAAAAAAAAAAAAAAATAGTATTACAACTCAATCAATCTTTGCTTGACATAAATGTACCCATGTTTACATATATTGAAAGAACATCTTGTGATTGTGTATTTTGCACTGTGTGCACACATGAGTATTCTTATTTATAATGAAAAGATACAATAATAAGAAACAAAATCGATATTTAATAATGAGAAATATTTGGTACAATATTTCTCTATCAAATCATATCATATGAGACAAGCTTGGTACAAATACCATTAATACAAAACCCCTCAAGAAAATCATGTTGGTCAATTGGTTGTTATGAACGTAAATAATGACATGACATGACATCTTTGACACTTCCCCTCAAGTTGGAATACATATTATTTACACATGTGTTGGAGGACACGGCAACTGCCGAAGATCGAAAAGTTCTTGAAAAACTCATCCGCTGCAAAAGAGCAAAATAACTTGGAGCGTGGTGGCTACCGCAAAGAGAAAGTGTTTGGAGAGTGCAGCAGCTAATAGGGAGCAAAAACACTCGGAGTATAACGACTGTCAGAGAGCAAAAAATGTTTGGAGAGCGGGTGCCTGCTGAAGAGAAAAAAAGGCTTAGAGGGCCCAACAGCTGCTGCAGAGGCTAGGAGAGTGCAGTGGCTCAGAGAGTGTCAAAGAGCAATAAAAATGTCCGCAAAGTGCAGTGGTTGCCAAAGAGCAAAGATGCTCGGAGGCTGCTTCAGCTGGTGAGGACAAAAAAGGTTTGAAGTGCACAGAGGCTAAAAAGCAGAGTGGTTGCCCAAGAGCAAAAAATACTCCGCAGGGCATAACGGTTATTGGAGAGCAAAAAAGCTTGCATTGGATATTTTTGGTAGAGGTAGTGACAAAGTCATGGCCTAACAGGGAATTAGTGGAAATATAGGCCAATGAGGATCGTACTACTCTGATACCATATTGAAATGATTGCTTGTAATTGCATATTTTGTAGCACATGAGTATTCTTATATATAATGCAAAAGAGTTACATTAATAAGGAACAAAATCAATATTTAATAATAAGAAATATTTGATAACATATTTCGCTATCATATCTCTCAATTTAATGTAACATTCAAATCATATCTCTAACAACCAAAACATGAAAGCAATCATATTGACTTACTCATGGTTGTTTGGGGGGTGGGGTTGTTCTATTTTCAGTTTTAAAAGAAATGTTTTATTTTTAATTACACAAGGGAATGGTTCTCCCATTTTCCCATTCACTCACCCAACAATTATGGTGTGTTCATTCTTTAGTCTCAGCTTTGTTTTTTAGATTGGACAGCTTTGTCACATTCTGGAGCTCCCTTGGTCTGAGTTTTCCATTAGTGTGTTTGATCAGAAGATATCATGATAAGATCCATTGTCAATTTTAACAATAGGAAATCAATCTAGTACTGTTTCATTCTTGCTTCTTAATTCAGGGAGTTACATGTGCATATGTTTTAAAGGAGGAGCAAAATATAAGCACTAAACCACATCTTTAGTCAAAAAATGTAATAACATTCCAATGAATTCCATTATCCCTTTATGTTTTATTCGTATGACACTCATCTTCCATACTATCTCGACATATGTTGGCAATGATTATTTTATTTTACAAAACATGTGCCAATAAGTACTTTTAAACAATTTTTAAGTTATACACTAGAGTCTTCTTAAGACAGCACAACAAGATAACCATATTATTTTGCCTCATCAAAAAGGATTTTTTAGCTTCCCCTCTGAATCATGCCATGGCAGGAGAGTTTAATGACACAACAATGCATTACTATATTTACAAAAACATTACCAACTTGGGAAGCAATTCTGACGCGTTAGGTGGCAGTCCAGCACCATCAACCATCCAAGAAAATTCAGCTGATCCGTTGCTAAGGATTGTCTTTGAACTGGAGGTTATGATTTCGTTTAGCCGAGCCTGCAGAATATTCAAGCATGACTATAATAAGTTAAAAAGCATAACAATGTTCCTGTATTACTTTCTGAACCTCACTTGATATGCATGAGTTGTTTAAGCCAAGGGTTCAGGAATCATTTCTAGTTGCCCTTGACTCTCCACACAAAATTAAAGTTATGCACGAGATCTAGATCAAGTGTCTATGCATTACCCATGCTTTAGTCCCAAAGCTCTAGTATGGTGGCATCTAAGCGATATATAAAATTATTCATAGGCCTACTAATAGATCAAGATTTGAGAATATTTTGGAGTAAATGAAATGAGAATAGGAAGGGATCGTTTCAGTTCCGATTAATATTAAGGTAATTGGAAAGGAAATGAGCATTTCTACAATTATAGGAATAGGGGTTCCATCACAAAGGTGCAAGAATCCCCATTCAATTTAAGAAAAATATACAGGTAAAAAAATGGATCAACCCTTCTACTGTTTATCCCAAAATAGTAAACAAGGATGTGGGTCAACAAAGAAAAGTCAGGATACCAAATGATTGTATTTGAGAAGAGATTGTTGTAGCAGTGATTGAGGAAATGATAACAGAAAATCAATTAAGATGGTGTAGGGTCTGGATATGTATGAACAAGGCCTGAGGCATCCATGAGAGAATTGCATTATATGATTTCTAATCCTATGAAGAGGAGAGGGAGGCCAAGCAAGAAACTGGAGGAAGTGGTCAAAGAGGGACTTCTGGTAAATAACATTGCAGAAACTTTGGTCTTTAATGAGCCAAACGGTGTGTGTAATCCATGTAGTTGATGGCCTTACCTAGTGGGATAGATTTTGTTGTAGTATAATGTGTTGGAAAGCATTTGTTATAGTATGTTGCTAGCATTACTCATAATCCCAAAAGCTTAACCTCTTAGACAAAAACAAGTGAATGGTTTCCATCTCTAATAACTCTACAAGATAAAAGGGCCCATGCATGATGAGGGGGTATCTAAGAAATAAAACAATTCCTCAGCCTTAACAGCTTAAGCCTTTAGGAGTTGGTCTAAGACGTTGAACAAATTTTCAAGTTTTCATCACTACTGTAATGCCTATAAACAAGAACACATAAATCAACGTACACACTTCAAACCTTGGCTTCTTCCATTTCAATACTGGCATTGTCAAGCCCGTCCAACATGGAGGAGTCCTTGCTAACCAGTGAAACCTAATATTACAATTATTTTAGTCAAACATATCCAACGCCAAAAAATAAATAAAAAAATTTCTTTACAAAAATTTAAAAAACAAACAAACCAGGATTGGTGTTAGCTGCCCTTCAAGGTCAAGAAGACCTTTGGCAAAAGCAGCTGCAGACATCTGTTAACACAGATCAATATAAAATGGTTCACAAATAATGCATTTTTGACAGCTTATGCCAGTTAGCAACATAATCTCGACATTAAAAGAAATTTAATAACAAGGGGATAACTGCTTTCAAAACCACTCAGGAAGTCAAGGCCTCCTTTTGATTGCAGGAACTAAGTGAGACAGCCAATACCTGTACACGACCCTCATCAGAGCTGTATATCTTAAGATCATGACGGTATGTGCTATGGAGTCGAAGCAGCCCTGTACCTTCTCCTACAACATTTAAGAATTTAAGTTGCTAGTGTGTACAATCGCTTGTCATGTCTACAATTACAAGAAGAATGAAAGGTCATATTTGAAATATACCATAATTAGCACTCTCAGTTTTTAAACATGACAGTATGGTGTGTACACACATTCACAAACTGTACATGTATGATGCTGGCTTTTCTTCCTTTTTTCCCCAAATTGGTCAAAAACAGAAATCATTTTAAATGTATAAAAAAATCTGTTTCAAAATGCAAAGAAACAATTCAAACAGCTAAAAACTGATTTTGAACTCAGTAAGATGGACTAAAACATTTCTAAAACATCTAATAATACATCCTGTATTTTTTAAGATGCAAGTTCGTGGCACAATATCATCTGTTACATTTTTCTTATGTATAACCCAGCACATATGAACATCAAATTGAAGTTTATCATTCAATCACACCAATTACATTCTCATCCTCTCTATTTGTAATAATCAAAACCTTATTTTTTATCTGATTACTAAGGAGATATTGGGAATATTTTTTTCCTAATAATCAACTATTTACATCAGTTAAAGAGAAACTCAAATAAAACAATTGATAGCAATATATAAGTCAAAAGAAAAGGAACTTTGATATATTCCATATGGTTTAAATACAAGTTCTAGTCAATAATTTATAGGGGAAACAGCTAAGCCTAAAAAGGGAAATAAGGAAACAATATAAAATAAAAACAGATATCGAGACTAATTTTTTTTCATATCCTAAAATGTCTACAATATGGCACACAGATATGATACGGCAATACACTCATTCTAAAAATAACAAGGTACGATCCATAAAAGATACATATTTTAAAATGTTTAAAAATTCATAAAACCTATCAAATATATAACTAGAATTCAGCAGATCCAAAGTAAAAACAAATTTCTTAGACATTGTTGAAATAAAAAAACTATAAATCATCGTCATCATAAATTACTTTTTTTTTATTTACATATAGGAATAACATTATCAATCTCATTAATTTTAAAATAATTCATAAAGAGAACAATTTACCCTCTCTGGTTTATGAAGAGACATTTATATGTTTCTATATTACACATGTGTGCATTAGAAGTGTGGACAGTTCATCCAATACGCATATGAAATACGTGAAACATAAAAAGGTGTTAATGCCTCGAGGTTTCGATACTTCATTAATATGTATTGGTGAAGTATCCTCGAGTATCGTTATTCAATACGTAACAGATATTGATATGTGAAGCAAATTGAAGTACCGATGCTTCATACTACCCCTCATGTTGGTGAATAGATATCATCATTCCAGACTTATGATAAGTTCTTGGATATTGTTTTCAGAAGCTCCTTGGTGAACACGTCCACCAATTGAAGCCCCCCAGAAACAGGTGCTGTGACTATAAGATCAAAGAATGCTTTTACATACGTGGGTAGCTACATAATTTTACGAAGCCAAAACCATACAACCCATCGGTATGAAATCTATAAAAAGCAAGTACGCACAGACCCATAGGTAGTTTTATATCTCTTACAGCACATTTAGGCAACCACCATTCCTACTTTAAAGAAGAGTTTCAAATAATCTACACACATATCAAAATAGAAAATCGGTGATACTACTTCTGCAGTTACTTCCAGAAAAAATCTGCTGTAGCATGCCTCATTAGTTTAAACTTCAGAATGCATTGCTAACAAAAAAATTATGAGTTACCTGGATACATATTATTCCGGAAATATCTTCCTAGTTCTTCAGCCTACAAAGTAAAAAAAACACAATTAACACAACTGGAAAGAGGATCATAAATACAAATCTCACATTTACTATCAAGTCTCAACAATAGCAATACAAGCAAACTCAAACTAAGCAGAAACATTCTTTGATGTTTTTATCAATCTGAACCTGCTTTCTGCCAGCATGTGTAAGAACACCCCCATATTTAAGAACCATCAGAGCTTCAACAGGCCGTTCTTCCTCTCCTTCACCACTGCTTTTGGCCACTTTGATCCACTTTAGTGGCTTCAGTTGAACCTTTCTATATATGCCAGAGAAATGCCCACCCTGATATTGAATAGAAGAAAACAAAAGTACACTAAACATCTCAGGACTTTTTTATTAAAATTATGAAAATAAAAAATCAAGATGTTGTTATTCAAACATTAAAAGTCATGTATATAGGAGTTTTGTCTTCCTCTTTTGGAAGTAACACGGGTAGAATGTCACAACTAATAATAGACAAGTTTCTGTATGTGCAACACAGTACCTGTGCTCTTTTATCTAGATAAAAACACAGAAAGAACACCAAAAGCCTTTCCCACAAGACAGGCTAGCTACATGATCAAAAAATTATGTTCTATAACAAAACTACCATTCCTTTATAACGATTTCACTTTTTTCTTGGCCTTCCTTAACCTCTATTGGGTTATTACTTATCATTCATCTGATCAACTCTTCTCAATGGCTTTTTGGTCAGTCTTCTTCTCACATGACCATATCATCAAGCAGAAATATCCCCAATCAAATATTTGCATATTGCCACATCTAGCAGCTGTATCTTCAGTTTTCCTTTCTTTGCTGTATATACAATCATGGACTTAGCAAAGCAAGGAAAATTGGATTTTATACCACATACTTATTCATGAGTTCGTAGCACGCAATCAATGTGACAGTGTAGGCTATTCTCTGTATCGGTGTTATGTTACTATTAATTAGAAAGTATGATAAGCTGACATCGAGTCAGCACCGTGTAATAGTTAGTAGCTATCTGACATTCTTTTAGGACAGCAAGAGTCTGTCATTGTATAATTAGATCGTAACTGAATAAATAGCAGCTTAGGCAATCAGATTGCATATATTCATGACCGTAACTTAAACAACACCAATGCAATTCATTTTTGTAGATTACAAAAATCTCATATTTCTGGATTCTTCACAGTGGAATATGGACTTCCGCTATGAGAAAATACTGCATTCTTTTTCATATAGCTTTTTAAGAGATATCGCAAAACCACTCTAGTCCTTACATGTAATTTAGGTTTTTGGCAAGTACATTCATGACATGTTACAAAGTGGTCACGACTTTGATAAAGTTTTCCCTCATTTTTCTAAATAAATTGAGGAAAAAAGGTTGAAAGTCAGTAAAAGGTAGGTGAACATATGGATCATACTTGCTTGGGCATATAAGAATAAGGTTTTGAGAGTTTGGCTCTTGATACCAGAAAAAATAAAAGTAAAAATTTTCTTGTCCTTTTCTTGTCATGCATTATTTTCTTTTATAAAAGGTAGGTACGGAAAAATATCATTATATATAGTTTACAATCCAACCTAGGTTGGTACCCTAAGCTATATCAATCATTTGCAACATACCAAAATGATATAAAAGAAATAGAGAAAAGGATTACAAGATAGTGGGGAAACTAACCAAAACCCACTCAATTAACAAAACTTAAAAAAAGTAGACGAAACCTATCCCTATAAAAGTCATAGCTCATGAAATCCAGAATGGAATCCCGCCGCCTATGACATTGGTGACTAACCCCATAGCGAGCAAGTTTGTCCGCACAAGAATTTCCTACTCTACAGATATGTGATAGATCAAAAACAGGAGAAAAAGATCTTCCAGGTCACTGATTTCATGACTTTTCCACAAAAGTTAAATGACTTCTGCAAAATAAAAGTTCTATGCCTGGTGATTTAAGAAAAAACATGCTTTTTTGCAATGCTATGTTTGAAATTCCAAGTCCTTGGCTCAGTAGTTTAATAAAAATTAAAAATAAAATAAAGATACACAAGTTCGTATCCAACCAAGTCTTCCTCACAAAGTATTGCAAAACTTGAAAAAAAATTCCCTCAGTTCAACAACTTCAAAAGAATTCCAGACCACCTTTGACTTCATAACTTATAAACTAGAAACAGAAAAGAAAAAATTGAAGAGCGATAGAGAAAAAAGAAAGCAAAAAAAAAAAAAAGAAGTTTTAAACCAAACTAATGTGATGACAAAGATTTAGCAGAGGAGACTCAAAATCCACTTAAATTTGTATACTCTAGAGCAAATACCCTGAATATCAATTGAAGGAAATTGTAGGGGGACACACAATAGAGACATAAGTTTTACTAAACAAGCAGTTAGAAGCAATCAGTTGAATGAGTGCCAAGAAATAGTCCTAGGCCAAATTTATCATGTGACCCCTATAAGATTCTTTGCTACATAGATTAAAAGTGAATAAAAAATAGAGAGAAGAAAAAGTGAGAATACGAAATGACAACAAAACTGTAAGGAAAAGAGCCAAAGAAGGGGTAGTGTATATACTTTCTAAACTAAAATGCAATGAATATTTGAGCTGAAGATCCTTAATAAATAAGTGCACCTGTGTGTCAGTCATGAACTGATGAACTAAATCTCCCAAAAACTTATATAGTGTGTGTAAGCACATGAATGGTTTTGCTACCATTATAAATGACTTGAGCATACCACAAATCTAAAAACTATCTCCAGGCAGGAGGATTACTCAGGTCTTACTAGAAGTAATTGAGCCATAAGTCATACAACACACTTAGATCTAGACATCCAAAACATGAAGTGTGAAAAGTTGAATAGGCTCTGAATTCTATACTATTAGAAATTGACTAACCCAAACTCAATCTCAAAAGATACCTCAAGAGGGAAGGAATGGTTGGCCAAGTCACTTGAGAACGCCAACCATATTTCTAGCTGATACCAAATATCTTAAAAATAATGTCTCTTCACATTCTCTCATGCTATAGTCCTTCGGGCTAAAGCATGGATAATATTTAGAAGAATGGGAGCAATAATAATCAGACTTCTAAATACTTCATGAAGGAAGCTCTGATACCATACCACCATGTCAAGAAGAACCAACTCTCCCAAAAGCTTAAGTTCTTAGGTAAAAACTCATGAATGGTTACGTATGTAATATGCTTAATTTTACAATAAAAGAAAATAATGTTTCATCATTTATTCTTAAGAGAGATAGGGATATTGTTTCCTTCGTTTTTTTCTTTTTCCTATGAAAATTGGCACACCAAAATCTCTTGAGGTGAAGAAGGTTGTTTCAATTAGTAAAGTTATATCCGACAGTTAATATAGAATCGAAACTTGAAAGTTCAGTCAATAACTTCATAAAGTAAACCCAACCAAAGAGATACAAGCCAACAACTCCAGAGTTCACAAAAATGTAAATTTCAAATTTCAATAATCATCATGTTGTTAATACAATAAAAACTTATCACCATAACAAAGTTAAGAAAATTAAATACCTCCTCGAGAACAGCTTTAACTTGACGGAGCTTTTCAGCGTGCTCCACTTCAGCCTCACTATCACTTTCTCGATCTGGTCTACATAGTATATACATCTATAATTAGTTTAAAACCCTTGCTTAACACAAATAACAAATATACACTGGTTAGAAAACCCATGAAATTACCTGCTAACAACAATAGTAAACATGTGAAAATAGAAAATTACAAATTTATTATAGTTCAATCAAAAGAAATATTGAGAAGAAAACTGACTTTACCACCCCAACCACACTTCCAAAATTTGATTAAACTTTCGCATCAAATTATTGAAATTGAGTTGCACGTGATGCTAATGTGCAACAAGTGTGTGAATAGTGAAATACCTGGTACGAGGAACTAGCATGCGTGTGGCATCTAACAGATCTTGAAGTTGAACTGCGCTTTTAAGTTTTGTCTGCAAACAAAAAGACCATCAATCAAGTAAAAGAGAGAAACAAAATCAGTGACTCAAATAAAAGTTGGCATATATTACATTGGCACTAGAAATTCATATCACCTCAGCTCTAGGTCGACCACCATTGTATTTCAACATTAGGTTTAGCAGTTTTTCCTCAGTAACTTTTAGCTTCACCTTCTGTTTGGGAGTTCTATCACCACTGCCAAAACAAAATAGTAAGTAGCAAGGAACAATATCATTAACCAATTTAAGTTACAAAAAGGGGAAAGAACATACTGACGAATAACGGCAATCACACAACGTAGTTCTTCAGATTGTCCAAAAGTGCCAATAATACCACTACCCTGACGAGTGAGTCCCTCAGAAGGCTGGACTGGTTCATTTACTTTCCATGGTAAAGTTGGTGGAATTGCTGAAGAAAGATGAGGTGCTTTTGCATCTAAGAACATCTTCCGCAGCACACAAGCAGTATCATCATAATACCTTAACAAATTGCAAATGAGATATGATGAAAAGTTCACCAATAAGATTAATGTAAATGCCACATAAAATAGAAAATGTGAAGAAATTATTTCTTATCAAACAAGAAATGCCATGATTATTTCCATTGATTCCTATATTTCAATTCCTTTTCTATAATTCCCTTGGTATTGACAAACAAGATACCTATTTTGAGCTTGAGCTTGAGGAAAAGAACTACATACATTACTTTGTACTAGCATTGCTTTGTTATATGTTGTTTTGAACCCTTGAACTTGAAGAAAATGAGGTTGTTAGTTCATGACACTGTTCTTATGAGACTTATTTTCTCAAAATGTATTCTATCGTTCTTGATACATTTATAATACATACATATTTATAAAACATACATATTGTTTTATTTAGTCTGTAATGAATTACTCTATAGGCCACCAAATCATCCACCATATGTATATGTATATTTTTGCCTTACGATCATAAACCACCATTCTCCATTGATAACACTTTAATTAAATTTTGCTAAACAGCAATGTATGGGTACAAGAGATTCTTGAAGACAGTATATATGGTACGATACTTGTTTAAGGATTCTAGTCATCTACATGCCTATTCACATTTAATTCTCTTCAACTTAATTTTACAAAAATATTTTATTTTCTTAACTCGTTTCATTGTTCATAGTTTGGTAAATTAATTTATGTAGGTGTTTTGAGGAGAGACCTTCTTTTAGGAAGGTGCATATGAGGAGAAGTAAAGTGTTGAAAATCTCACATTGACTAAAAATATGGCCAAATTATAATATATAAATGGGGTGCAACACTTAACCTACTAAGTCGGTTTGTGATGTTGCGATAGACTTAAAGTCCACTTTCCAAAATAGTAGGAAAGCATATTAGTGTCTATCCTAACTAGAATTATTGAGTCTATTGTGCCACCCACTATCAAGCTCATATTTATTTCCACAAGCCTTATTTATTTCCACAATCGAGATGTTCAATTCTTGGCGTGAAAGGTTGTGTCGGAGATTCTATATTGACTAGAGATATGATCAAATTATAATATATAAGTGGGTTAAGTTAAGTATTAGGCCATACTAGTGTCAATCTTAACCAAGTTTGCTGAGCCTATCACGTCCCTGCTATTAGGCCCCCTCTATTCCCGCATCTGAGGCATCTGAGACCTCCAGTTGTTGGCATGAAGGGATATGTTAAAGATCTCTCATTTATTATAGATATAACCAATTATAATATATAAGTAAGGTACAAACCTCACCTTACTAGTGAGATTGAGTTTAATGTCACTTTGTAAGAAAAATATTGTAGTTCCGAAGCACAACTCCAAATTGAAAACATCTAAACTGACTAAAATAACTAACTTGGACTAAGGAGATGCCAAGACAACCTGAAATTTCACCTTTGGGGTCTAGGGTTCTATCAATAAAATTCTAGATGTTCTAAGATTTCTGGTCTAACGACTATAATGTTCTTCTAATAAAACAATTTTTCATATAATATCAAACATAATGATTGGGAGACTGGGCACGCTCCAATTTAACAATATATCACAATAGATTCCCAACATCAAGATAAGCAAATTCTTGGCAATATTAACAAGACGTAAAAAATGCATTTTAGGTACAGGTCTAGTGGTACTTACTAATTGCAAAAGTATGTTATGCGATGGGATCAGGTGATGTGATTAAAAAAATTCAACATACTATGCAGTGTGCAAATTGGTAATCATCAAAGAAAATCACAAGTTACCATTTATCAGAATATCTTTCAATTTGCAAACAGCAGGGATTATTCTTTTGTCATGTAAGCTTATGTTATGAATAGAAGGACCAGACAAAATACACAACTCATAAATATCACAAAAACAGAGTGGCAAATAAGATTTTCCTATTGTAGTTACAAGTAGAATGAATAACTGCTGATGTACTTTGAACCATATAACAAAGCCAAAATAATAAAATCACAAAATATTACTTGTGTGAGTTTTTGACAAAGCTCCATCCATTCACGTCACAAACATAGGAGCGTCCCTCACATCTCAAGAGATCAAACCCACAAACCTGAAAGCAACAAGAATGAACTATAGTAGGAGAATAAGAGGAGCAGAGTTTGAAATATTTTTTTTCTTCAACAAGAAAAACCCATTTTTAAAACCTCATCATCAAAGAGTGTCATATGCATTTGAGCTGAATGCATAAAATGTATAAACTTCAATTAGCAGCCACTTATCAAGGCAATCAAAGACAGGGCATTCTAATGCTAAGAGTCCATAGGATAGGCAGCTAATAATTATCTGAACTTTCTTATTATTATAACCGCTTTACCATCAAAGAAAGCAAGTTGCATCCCAAGACTTCTGGGTTTTTACAATTATAATTAGCAACTTAAAGTCTGTTTTCCCTTAACCAGAAAGACTCTCCAAAGGCACTAAAGGTAAGAAACACACTAAAGAGTTAGTTCCTCAGCCAACAAAAGGTACCGAGTGTTGCACGCACCTTGCCTCAGCACTTTGGTACCCCTTCAACTACACAAGCCCTTATCAAAATATTATTAGCTACATAATCCAAGACTTAAAGAAGTTAAATGAAGTAGAAAATAAAACAACTATTTCCCTTAGGGGGAAAATGTATTTCCAATTAAATAAAGAGTAATGATAAAATAAAATCATTTACAAAATATTTAATGATAGAACTTGTTAAGGTGGTTACTTGTCAAAAAACGGATTTACATACTTCTTAATTTACCGGTCAAACTTCTATTATAAGGAAAATAAACTACAAAAAGAAAGAGTAAGCCATAATGTATTTGAAGCACAGGTATACAGGGGACGAAAGAAACAGAAAAGCAACTATTGGCATGATTCAACAGCAATTCTAACTCTGAAAACCCAAACTTCAAAATTGAATAGGTCCAACAACTCTAGGATTTCTAATCAATTAAGTATAATGTAAATTAATCTATCTATGCAAACTAGGAGCCAGATAGCCGGTTTTAACAAATTTTCAGAAGACAGACACTGAAAATAAGCCATAGCCCAAAAAAGGATCATCTTCAAATGACACGCACTACTGTGGTTGCCACATTCTTAAACATACCGCTTGCCTGAATGCAATGCAAACTTCTCTTGCCATTTCTTTCTCAGCAGGAGTCAGTAGGACTGGATACCTAACCTGCCAAATGAAATTGTAGATATTTTTCAACAAGAAAAATCAAATTATTGTTGCACACCAGCTAGCTACTCCAGCCTGCTTTTGAATGTTAAATATTTATTTCTTCTCAAATCCATTCAAAATCTACAACTCAGACAAACATTGAATGTTCATTCAATTAAAGAAGTTCTTACTAAAACCAACAAAAGAAAATAATTTAGGCAACCAAAAAGAGACTGTTAGTTACTGTTTAGGAAAGCTCTGATGTAAGGCAGTGGTGCAATGAAAAATATGCAAGGGGAGACGCATTAGCAGAAAAGAGCTGTGAGAGAATACCCTACAAACAATACTCCAAGCTGCCAACTCTAGAACACGATTTATACCACTGACTACTTAAAAAGATGCACAAGCATTAAACAAAATAAAAATCATATTATCTCAATTATTACACTTTAGTTTAGATCTAGAGGCCAACTGTGTTATTTAATATTATAATTTCACTCACAGTTATTTAAGTAATTTTTCCATATTCTGCACTAATGACTAGGGAATATTATTTAGGCAGTGCTGGATGTAAGAAAATAGTGGAACAGCAGAGGTGTGATAAACATGGTTGTGTAAGGGTAGGGACACAAGTGATGTGGATAGAAATGATGTCTTTTCTATCTATGTTGCAAGAATGAATGAAGACAAATCGTTTACATAATATTCTAGCCAAAACATGGGATTATTATTGCATTCCTAGCAATATAATAAACTACAGCAAGTTTCCAAGGATTCAAATATGACAATGATTATATATTTTCCAGGAATAATAAAATACACCATGAACAACCCCCGAAAATCTCTTTCATTTATAGCTTAAAAAAATAAAATACAACAAATTTCATTACAATTTTATGAGGAGTTACTAGAGTTCCTAGTAGAATTGGATATATACTTTAGTTACTTTTAACATGTGTGTCTGACAACAGCAGCTTTTGACATGAAAATCACTTTTTTGGTTTAAACTTATTTGTTATAGCAGTTTACTTTACAGTGTACAAGCACACAGTCATACAAGCAATTACTAAAAGGAAACTAACTGATGTTATCAACGTCTTGTCTTGTAAAACAAAATGAAATTTTCTGTTGACAACAATAAAGAATACTCTATTACAATAAGAAAACCTGAAAGGAATCCCTTTTAAGTAACAAAAATAGACACTAATTATTAGAAAAATAATGAATAACTGATGTTAAATACAAGAATAAAACGGAGCAAGTGTAGACTGTAAGAATCGAAAACTGATATATGGCAGAAGGGCCTATAATGTTTGACAGGCTTCTTACTTCCTTCCCATCAGGATTTCTCATCACAACACCATCAACAACGGGAGACTTCCTTGCCTCAGCATGAGCATACTCAGGGCCAACTGTATATACCTACAATCATGTCAAAATGTTGAAAATCAATTTTGTTGTGAAAAACTATGTAGAAACATCGTATATGTTATGCAGAAACAACAAAACAAACATAAGCAACATAAACTTCACAGCCAAACCTTCACATCTGTCCCTCCAGTTGGCATGAATTCCTCATAAATATATGACCCTTCACGCCTCACTCTTCTCACCTCAGGATGGAACTCACTAGACCTGTTGCCCACCTAAGATCATAAAATACCCAAAGCAGCCTGAATTACTTGAGTACATTTAATCATAAGACTGAAAAACAGAAATGATAACATCAATTATCCCAGAAGTTCAATGTTGCTTTTGGGGCATAGCAAACTGATTTCATAGAAGGAATACAAACGAAATGAAATGAGACGGAATGTAATGGTCATTCTAATACAACAATAGTCATCTAGCATTGTTTGATAGAATGAATTAATTTTGAATGGAATTGAAATTGAACTAATGATATTTATAATAATAATAATAATAATAATAGTAATGAAACAACAACCTCATATGCCACATAAATACTATTATTGACTATCAAGCATCATTCCAGTTTATTTCTACTTTACAACTTGGTTACAAAAAAAAGCCACTGAAAACAGAACAAATGTTTTATTTGTGATGGCCGAAATGTTAATTGTCATTTGCTCTGGATGTAGAATATACAAATTAAACTTTACTCATGTTGCCCATGTAAGTACTTTAGCAGTAGCATCCACCACTGATTAAGGTGTTAAAAGCAAATTAAATTTAACAAGAATAATAACTACAGTTTTTTTAAACTACTCAGGCTATGATGGGAAAAGGAAAACTAAATCACACTTCATGGATGGAGCATGAAATCAGTGCAGTTTGGGACATTCATCGCTTTTATTTTTTGGTGAAAGAAAGACAAAGAACATGATCAAATAACTGCTGTCTTCTATGACTTACTATGTGCTCTAAAATGTTAACTGCATTACACCTGCCTCATTAGGGAGAATGAAATGTCAGCCTAAAGCTTACCTTCCTAAATAATTCCTTCATACCTCCGCCAGCTGAACTGGGATAGTATATCATTATACTATGATTATCACCTTCACAAAATAAAATAAAATAAGGGTTATACCACATCCATAAAAATATATGTCTAGTTAGTTATATATCAAGTAAACAAGAAAATAAATATAGAGGTCTTCATGAGAACTTAAATCTTGATTACTTTTTATAAAGAAACCCATTGGTAATTATGCAACCAATACAGCATTCTGCATATAATCAAATAACCTATGAGGGCTTAACTTCTATCAATTAAATATATGGCACAAAAGTATGTTAGATAACTTAACTCTGCAATAACCACAAACTTAAGAAGTTTCTCAGTAGATAAGTACCAGTATAGTATTTAGAGCCATACCACAGACATGTAATGCTAACGGCTTTCCAAAGAATCATATATCATTCTCGTATTAAAGCAACCCAATGCAATGTCCATAAATCAGTTGTATTCCTAGGCAGACTATTAGATCACACAATACATTGCTTTCAACCATGATAAGAAAGAAACGTGGAATTGCAAAACAGCTTCAGTCTTAAATACAAGAAATAGGCTCACCATCAATAGGTTTCTCCACAAATGGCTTCCAGAAACGCATACCATGAACCTCAACAAAATCTTCTTCCTCAATGAAGTAATCCAACTGTTGGTATGGCACTTCTCTATTTACAAGGGCATATCTTGGAACAGGGATTTCAAACTTCTCAAGACGCTTGAACCACAAAATTGAACATTATAAGGAACTATTACATGAGAGAAGTAATAGCAAAAAGTATTTGGCAGTAATAGGCAAAACATTAACATACAGACACATACAATATTTTTTGTCTAAAACTCTGTAAGTCCTGAGCATATGGGTGGCCTCCCCCACCCCAGAAAAAAACACTTGAAACTAACTCCAACTAGAATTTCTTAGCTAGGTAAGACTTTACACTAAAAAAAAACAGATTTCTGATCAATAGGAGCTAGTCAGACCTCAAGAAATGTCAAAGGTAGGTTTGACCATTGCCGGTGACCAATTTCCTAAACGCACAATGCACAAGCCCATTTTACCTTGTGAATTCAAATGTTGCAAGGATTAGATTCCTATGTTTGGATTGGTGGAAGATGATTGAATGAAAGGAAATGAAATATAATGGCATTGTGACTGTTTAGATCATTAAAATGAGGGTGGAATATGATGAAGATTAGTTGAACCCATTTCACTTTAGCTTCTCATTTCCCCCCACCCCCAATTTGGGAGGAATGAGATAGAATGGGAATTTTATTCTATTATAACATAAACAAACAATGGAATTGAGCTCTTTCTTCATTATGTTCTTCTTTTCAATTCCATTTTATCCAATTTTGTTTTCTAATCCAAACATAGCAAGTCAAAAAGGCTCAAATAACATTTAACAAACAACCCAAGATTGCATTTGTTATCTCTAACATCTGTTTCCTTACATCCTTTTAAAAAGAAGTTTTACACAAAATAAATTTACAAAAAACCAAACCATGCCCTAATACATGCAAATCAATTATTCATCATCTAACTTGTGCTTAATATGCGAAACAGATAACATGGCAATAAGCTTGCAGCCAGATAATATAATACAAAGCCATCAAGGCTTCAATAAAATTAAATCTTCTATATACTTATTTCTTAAATGAAAATCGGAGATCGCTTAATGTAAACAAAGTGAAATGACATGAAATCTGAAAACAAAGCAATTAGAACATGGCCAAACAAAGAAAAAGACCCCACCCCGTTTTACCTCGTATACTTTTCTTCGATCATGAAGAAGGTGTTGCGGCTCCAGTTCATTCACTAGAAAGGGTCTGGATCACAGTGCACAGGTTCTAGATCAATAAGCATTCTCATCCAATAAACTTAAAGAAAACTATGACAAAAGAAGTAAACACCAGGACACTATTAAAACAAACACACAATGTGAATAAATTATTCCTGTGCAAGTACGTATTTAGGTGAACATCATCATTGTCTTGGGGGGAAGGGGGAATATAGAACAATGTTATCAAAGGATTTCCAAATTATGTCAATCCCACACATTCTGCTTTATTTATGCCAGAATTGCTTAACTTATGTGAAGAGGTTAACTTGTTATAATAGGCTAACTCATCTTTTGTATTACCTATCTTGGAAAAGCAAGAAATAAATGTGATTGCTCGATGGTGCCAAAGTTGAATATAGAGCAATGGCATCACCCATCTATGAGCTTGTGTGGATAAAACAATTTCTTCAAGAGCTTAAATTTATTTAAATTTATTGGTAGATACAAGAAATAAGCATGTACTATGATAATCAGGCAGCTCTGACTAACATATGATATTTACATACAAAATATAACTAAGTTCGTACTCAAATAAAATAAAGCAAGGAAAAGAGAAATATACATAATTTCAATCAACATTGTGGGCCTATGTACACAAACAAAATAGACAAAATCAATATGAATGAGAATTAGATTAACTACCCCTCCACACAAAATCCCTAATCTAAAAATATGCATAGCCACTCTAAAATATTGCGCGGTGAACTTAAAACTGAAGTTACAAGATATATATCAATAACCTTATGCCCTTCTCCACTCCACTCTCCTTAGTGGCTTGCTCCTAATTGTTACTCCTTTACTTTCCACCCTTGCCAAATGGAAAAGGTTGTTACATCCTAAATCTCCATTATGTCGCTTACATTATGTCCACTGTCTTAAGTCCTTTGTCCCTCTATTAGGCTACTACCCTCCCTATTCCTCCTATCATAAGAAATTGCAAGAGATCTAAAATTCACACTTCTCATAACAAACCACAGAAGAGAGTGGTAAATGGAAAGGAACATTGGGCCAGATATAAAATGCAGCAAAAGAGTTAAGCATGTCAAACAAAATTGTAGGACTTTACTTTATGCAAGGCCAAAGCATGAATAAATTTATCTCGTGACAAACGTGCATCCAATGAGGCACAACTGAAAAAAGGGACATTATCTGCAACTAGCAGAAAATAGCATAAACTGTGCAGTGTTATCATTTATAAAATAGTAGCCTCCTTATTATTGCCAAAACCGTGAAAACATGGTTTGCTGTACCAAACTCCATTTAAACACTCATACCAAATTTGTTAGATTGATTTCTTCTAGAAGGGGGATGTCAAGAAGCAAGCATATAATTATCCTCATATTACATCAGCATTTTTCCATCCTAGATGTAACTGGCCTAGGCTCCAATACATCTTACAATAGCATCATCCAATTTTTGATAATAATATACTTTACTGGGGTTTTACTTATTTATATAATTTATGTGACATACAGATCAAATATACCAGTAAATAAACAAGCTTACTTTCTTAAAGCAGCATATGCTTCAGCTTTTTCGAGAGGATATCCAGAGGAATGAAAAGCAATCAAACAATCGCACACTGGCCAGCTGAAATAATAGCATAATATATAAATTTAGTATGCTAACACTGAAACTCCATTCACTTAAATGTTGACACCAAGAAATATCTGAGTTATAAAGTCTCAGATGTAAATATTATTCATGGAACATGCTGGAATATAATAGGCAAAAAACAGTTTGATCCCTTCTTTGGATTCATTGTGATAGCATAACAATGCATGGTAAGGAAATAAAGTGTTCTCTAGGAACAAAAATGCTACAAGCTCACTCTCAAACATACCTTTTTAGATAGATTATCTCTAATTGGCTGAAATTTATTAGAAATTACAAAAACAAAGTGTGGGACTCACCTCTTATTTAATGATTATTTCTCTGGGTTTTGTAGTTTTCAATATATTTCATGCAGTGAAAGAGAGTGTATCCAAAAGAGTATTTTAAAGAATATGCTCTTGAGTATTTTAAAGAATATGCTCTTGCATTGTCAAATATACATATGCAAATTTCTCTGCTTCCATGAGGTAAACCTCCAGAACAAAATAATTATGCTTGACATCATTACCATTCTTTTATTTTCTTTGTGCAACCAGACATACAGTTTAAGACTCTTTCGGATCAGCTAAAAAGGTCTACTACTGATGACAAATTAAAAAAAAAAAAAAAACCAGAAAAAAGAAAATCCTTCAATTTGGAATTTTAAGTTCTGCTAACGTCACATTTAGATAAGTCTTTTTTCTTAAAGCAACCAACGTTCCATGCCAATGTGCAAGTAAAATGTCCTCAAACTTGACAATAAATTCTCGTCTACTGGTAGAACTTGAGGACGGTATATCATATCTTTTCAATCCACTGGTCAATGAAAAAACTAAAAAGAAAAGCTAATATAAATTAGGAAAGCTATTATAGAACAGTATGTAGGTAGTCGATCAAACAGATACTAGTTTATTAAAAAAGGACAATAAATAGATCAATATTCGCTTCTTCAAAATGTAGAATCAAACAAGTTCCAACTGATATTAACCATACTTCTCAATTGGTTCTTCAAGAATAACCTTGTCCCCAAAATATACGACCTGCATATATCACAACGTACAGGTGAGCAAAGGTTCAAAAAAGCACAACGGTGGACCATTTGTGTTACTATACAACAATAATATAATAGAAAAATATGAAAAAAAATAATAGTCGTGTTTTTCATAGATTGACAGAGTAATTTATATATATTATTTTTCTCTCTTCTAACTCTTTCCATCATATCATTAATGACATCTCTCATGGTTCTCTCTCCTCTCTCTTTTATTATTTTTTTTTTCTGTCCCTTCTCTCCCTCTATTGTAAAAATAGCATTTCTCAGAATCAATGAGAAATGGCCGAAAAAATAATAGCATCAACTACATAATTTTATAATGTATTAGTATTCCAAAATAAACAAAACGAACGGCGCCATCACCAGTACTTTCATGAACAAGTCAATTCCAGATCAATGTCGTGATAACCAGAATGTCGGAAAAAAATAGTGAATATTCACCTACCTCGAATTCACCAAACGCTTGCAGCCTCTGGAGAATCTGCTCCATAGGCGCCGAGAAAACCTGCAATACAAAACAGAGGCACTGAATCAAAACATTCACGAAACTCGTTGCGAGTGAAAGCAAAACCACCACGCAACACAGGATCCATCGTGAAAATAATGATACATAATAAATTAGAGAAAGAACCTCGTAGCCACATTTCACCTTCTTTTCCATGACGCAGACTCCAATAGTTATCTTCTTCGCCGCCATAACTACTTCCTCGTCCATCTCCTCCGCCATCGCGACCGCAAAAACACCGAAACTCTTAAGATCGACGCCTCTATGCGAACACAAGGAGAAGTGACGAGCACGGAACTAAAGACGAAGGTGCGAGAGAGAAATGCGGAGCAGAAAAATCTGGAGAATGCCGAAACGAAGCAGAGAAAACAAGAGAAGAAAAATGACGGAAACTTGGGCCGCCGACTTGGATTTGTATTTATAGTGGAAAGAGGGCGGAAAAACGAGTCAAAAAGACTAGTACAGTAGCACGCAACTCACGAGTTCTCACGGGGCAAAGCGCGGAGAAAAGAAAAGATAGACGAAAGAGTTGTTAGTTACCTGAACCCCTCCACCACCCAAGTTAATGCTTCGTTTCGTTTTCTCAAGAAAAAAAAAAACTTTTTCCTACCTCTTTCAAAAACATTTAATAAAAAATTAATAATTAGCATATTTTTATAAAAAAAAAATCATAATACCGTTCTCATAACGTTACCTCCCAATCAAGCGCCTCTATTATTTTCCCTTGTCGGAAAAAATTGTATCTATGAGAAAAAAATTCATAAATTAAATTCCATTTAAAGTTTGTGGAATTTCTCTTATCTACTTAATATAGAAACATTGATTATTATGGAATTCTACATATTGTATGAAATAAGAAAAAATTGGAATGAAATGTATTGAAAGGATGTGATGTGAGTTAGTGAAAGAGCAATTTAAAAAAATGAAGAAAGGGTGGCGCATGCGTGCGTGGATTGATGTGGAAACTGTTGGAGGGATTGTGGAATATGCAACGGAAAGTGAGGTGGTAAGTTTGGACGATGGAGTGGGATATTCTGTATGGCATGTATTTGTGAAATGTATTTTATCTGAGTGCGAAGGATCCAAGTGGAACCTAACTTTTGGTTGCTGCGTAGCTGCTTTCTGTGTCGCTGTCTCAACGTGACACCGCGATTATATTTTTTGAGGTGATCGGCTTTCGGGTAACTTTGGAGGCCTGAAAGATGGATAATTATTGGACAAGTGGAATCGGAAATGTTGGCCACCTAGTGGAACATGACTTCAGGTCCCCCACATGCACCACAAACAATCATTCACCAATGTCTCTCTACTTCTTCTCCCTTTCTTTCTTTCTTTTCATTTTTGTCCCCTTAGATTCACTTTAAGACCTACTGGAATCCATCTTCTGAAATTATTTTATTCAGGTTTTGGTAAACCAATCTTCACGCATTTTGTCGAGTGAGATTTAGAAATTATAAATCAAGTGCGTTTGTTTGTTTGTTGCTTAACCCTTTGTTTTTATGGATACCATTAGCCAGAAAGCAAGTATCACAGAATATAGTAACCTTTCTTTTTTAAATATTTAACACGGTAATTATATATACATTTAAGTTGAAACCATCTTAGGTTAGGTTCATTAACTTAAATACACGCAATATATCATATATTCTTTGTACAATTTTTAACATTTAAATTAGCATCTTAATGGCTATTATATTTAATTAAACTTGGCAGATTTCTTGCATTTTACTATCCAAACACATGTTCTTCAAATTCTAACTGCCTTTGACTTGTACTAGCCTTCGCGATTAGTTGAGATTTTAGTCAATATTTGATTTTTTTAAACCACTTTTTCCCATTTTGACTGCTTCTATGAACCTTATTCTTCTTCTACTCAAACTTATATTTCCGTTGAACAGATACAATTGAAGGTTGTTTGTTTTGGTTTTGAGCTTTTTATTATTTGACTTCATCGTCTAGCTTTGACAAATATCAAATCCAAACTAATAGTTTAATTAATAATTTTGACTTTAAAGTTTGTCTTAGTTGTTTAAAAAATTGTTACTTATTATAATTTGAGTCATAATATTTTTCACAGCCCATTCAAACTTTAAATAACATTTTTTTGATTGATTTGTGTATGATTTCATTTAAATATAACATCTTAAAATAAAGTTGTGTACGATGAGTTGGGAAAATTTGATAGTGAACCTTACAATCTTATTCAATTCAGTTTTTTCACGTGGTCAATCCTACGTTTTTAAAAAAAATATTATCTAGTTTAAGTTAAGATAGGACAACATCTTGCTTAAAATTAAAGTATGTTTGAAATAGATATTCTTAAAAGTAATAACTTATTTAAGAAATAATTAGAGTTTACTTATAAAAGTAAATAAATAAATATTTTTTTTAAGATTCAAAGATTAGAGAAATATATAAAAAAAAAGTTATTTTATTGAATAAACACTTATTCTTAAAAAGTACAAACAATTACCGAAATAATAGCTTAATTATATGTATACTCTAACTACACGTTAGGAGACGAAATAAGATCATTTGATGAAAAAACAAATGATGATTTGATTAAAAGTTAAAAAATCAATTCCAGGTTATTAGCTGAAAATATAAGTTAATTTTTTAAATTAAAAATGTTCAGTCAACTTAGTTATTAAATTAGTTAATAAATGTTAAACTATATAATATACATGTGTGTATATATATATATATATATATATATATATATATATATATAAGAGATAAATATATAAGGGATAACCTTATAATATTTTCATGTCACTTTTTAAGTGAAAATGCTAGTGAATAAATATTAGATATTTTAAACTCTTAGTATTTAAAAACTAAAAAATGTACGCAAGTTTAAAAGTAATTCAAATGAATCAATTTATTTAGATTAACAGTTGTGATTTTAAATTAAACTTTAAATGAAAATATCTTTATAAATAAATTTGTAGTGATTTATTTTTTATTTATTCTAAAAAAATATCATTTTAAAATTAGATATTCTCTGCAATACCTTTAAAATTTAAGATTAGAAATGACAACGTAGAATAGAATATAAACAAGTTCGCCTTACATAACTCATAGGTTTTGCATTAATTATTAGAAATTTGAAGTACCAGCACAAAATTGTATGTAAGAATTATTATTGTTATGATTAATTTTGTTATTATTATTCATAATATATAGTAAGAGATATTTGTTTCAACTAATGTAACATCTTAAAAACTCTCTCACATCTCGTCTAAATATAAGTCATCTCGTCTAAATATAAGTAATAAAAGTGAAACGAGTATTATTATATTATATATTATTAGACTGAAAATATATATTTTTAAAAGAAGTAAATAAGTCTTATTTTTATTTGAGCATTATTCTCCCTAAAATTTCTGATTTTAAGTCTTTACTTTCGTCTCTCTTCAGTTTCTTGAGCGAATAGCTCACCATTGGACTTGTAGCAGAGAACAGAGCAAATTTACCAGATCAGAATCTCCGTTAGAGTAAGTTCGTTTTCTGTCCTCTTTCCTTAGAGCCAGTTTTAAGTTTTCATTTTCCTCTGCCTTATGAGCTTGCATTTGGCCTCTGAGTTATCAGACAGTACCCGTGTGAGCTCAGTTCCCTAGTGTTTTAGTCTAATTGTTGATCAGAGGTCATCTGATGCAGATTCGAGTTCTTGAGAACCTTAGGATGTTGGGACTGTTAGAGAGAATTTCTACTGCACGATTCAGGTAAGACAAGTTGAGTTGCATGTTGTTTGATTCCAATTTGTTTGTGAGTTAGGGTTTTATCAAAGTGTGTCTGTGAAAATGTATTTGTGATAGTTTCTCTGCTGGCATGAAGCTTAAGTTGAGTTTTGATTGTTTAGTCATTCTTGTATGCATGATGAATATGTGGAAATTGATGGAATGCAAGCTGAATTTATGCATAAGTTAGTCATCTGAGACATGTGTAGTAGTTCTGCGATAGTAAAAACTACATGAATAACTAATAAGTCGTTGTTTTCTGCATAATTCGCCTAGGCGACAGCATCTCGTCCAGGCAAGAATGGTTTCGAGGAGCAAGTATGCTCTCTGGACTATTTTCGCCCAGGCGATAAGTGTCTCGCCCTGGCGAGAAAGTAGTTTCGCCCAAGTGAGTCCGCTCGGGCGAAATTATTCTTGCCCAAGCTAAAAAAAATAGAATTGGCTTTTTGGAGATTTATATTATGATGGAACTAATAGTGTCTATAAGTTGGTCAAGGTCACAGACATAGTATTTTTAGGAAAGGAAATACCCGTGTCTAGGTCATATAGGATGTGCATTATCTAAATATCTGGTTAACGATTGATATTCTGACTCTACTAGTAATAGGAATCAAATAGGTGATTATTTTATTATTAGGTGGTGAGAGTCAATGAGGTATGAACTAGGTGACTGTCACTTGAGATATAGCTGGTCAAAAAAGTTTTAGGATGACTAACCCTATCATACATAATTGAGGATTTATTAGTGTGGAGGCTATGTGAAATCACAGTTTGGAGATGTATGATAGGTGCATATCTCAGAATTTATTCAATTCACGAGTCTTCCGAAAGTAGAGTCAAGTCTGTAGTGTGTCAGCTTCTTCTATTTTGATTATACACGAAATTGAATGTTTTTGTTTTGTTAAAATTTTGTTAGCTTACCTTTTGTTTTGTTATATTGTGTTTAATTTCTGTTTATGATTATCGTGTCTTAACACTGGTGCTGCAGATAAATCTTTAGAAGATTATCTAGGTTGAGGGATGTTGTTAAGAATAGTGTTATATTTTGAAAAACTTGTATATGATATTATAACCATGTTTTAAATTTGCAGCTCAACAGGTATTTTGATGTCTATTATCTATGTGATTATTATAAATTATCCATGATCATCTTGTTTTACTGCATTAGTAATTTACTTTTGTGGGGTGTTAGAAGTAATGTATCTCTAATTTCAATTATATGTTTTAAAAGTATAGTTGTTTTAATTTTATGTATGTGTGTTATAATATAATACCCACATAATTATTATATTAAGATGTATATGATGATTAAGTTGAATGAAAATACATGAATTGTCTATATGATAATTTGGCTTGTTTTAAAAGATGCGTGAATATAATAAATAAGCATGACTTAAAAAATACAATGCCTTAGGTGGATGAAAAAGGATAAACATCTAATGAAGTATATGGCTCCATATGATTGTAATATTGAGTACAAGCATATATTAAAATGTAAACACCCAATTTTAACAGCGTACTTATTATAAGAAACATTAAAATTATTTATTTACTTCGCTTGCTTTTATATTTAAAAAAAAATATAAAGATATTTAATTTATATATATATATATATATATATATATATATATATTCACTACTAGTTAGATATAAATTTAAGGCTACTTACTCATTAATAAACATTTTATTGAAGGATAAAAGAATAATGTTGTAAATGCTAATGTCAAATAATTTCTTAAAGTAGTAGAAATGAGTAAAATAAACTTTCTTTTAATATCTCTATTTTAATCAAGCAATTCTGCATTTTACTTTTAGTTTATGTTTATATATATATAATTAGGTGTGTATTAACACATATGAAATTACTTTTTTTTTTAAACGCATACAATAATTATGAAGATAGGTGATGAATTGAATTTAACTTGTTTTGAGAATACAATAAATGGGTATAACTTAGATGCATGCTGAAGAAAATGATATATATGCATCATCAAATATACATTTTATTAAATATATCAAAGATATAAAAATAACATCTTAAAGTGGTACAAATGAATAAAAAATAAACTTTTTTAAATATCGATACTTTAATCAAGCAATTATATATTGATCAAATGAATTAAAAACAATGAAAATAACTAATCTATAATAACATTGTTCCACGTAGATGCGCACACAGAACCATAAAATGAGTATTTAGCACTTGTCTTTTTATGTTTTAAAGATATAATTTAACGAAAAAAGCTTCACATAACAAATTATTTACTTCCTCTCAAATATTAGTTTTAGCTAATTATTATGGGCTTATTTTCTATTATTAGGTGTTTATTTTAATTAGTTATAAATTATTGTTATCATGGTTACAAAATAATATTAAATATTTTTTATTTTAAAATCCATATTAATAAGAAAAACCCTGTAAAATACAGCAAATACTTCCTAATTCACTATAGACATATGCATATTTACTATTTAATATTTTCGCATTTATTTGTTATAATAAAAATAACTTTTTTTTATTTTACATCCTCCAATTTCTAGCAATAAATTGATAAAAATTCCTAATAATTCATATTATAGTAAAAATAATTAAAAAATCTTGTTCAACCCAATTTTTATAAGTAAACAACACTTTTAGTTTAGTATTTACATAAATATCTTAACACAAGGGTAAAAAAAGGTGAAGCAACCTTTTTCTAGGAAGGAACAGTATTTACCATTAATGACCACTAATAATTAAAGCAACTAAACAGACAGATGGATTGTCAAAAGGAACAAAGATGGGGTCTTGTTTTAAAAGTATATTGATATCATCTTATCAGTGACAATGAAATTATTGCTTTGATTGAACGATGAAAAATAGGGAAGTCAAAAAGAAATAAAAGATAATAAAAATTAAAATTGTTTAAATTTTAAAAAACGAAATAGAAAGTGAAATATGTTTATTTGTAACAAATAAGTTATATTTCTTATTTTAATTATTTATTTTATTATAATAAATATTAATAATAATTAGATAAAGATTAATAAAGTATTAACAATATAATTGATTATTTTATATTTTTTTTATTATCTGTTCTTTTTTATCGTTTTCCAACTTTGCCTGAAAGAAACAAGACTGATGATAATTATTACTCTATCTTATTTCAAGGTTACAATCATTTGAAACATTTATGAAATAAACTTATGTAAAAGGAAATTATATATATATTTTTTAACTTATATAAGTTATTTTTTACACAAAAATTAAGTTAATATTATTTTATTTTATACTATACTTTCCATCCTAAAAGTTTTATAAAAACTATTCCTATCTCGTAAAAAACTATTAATAAAAAAGTACATTTACTATAAAAACTTATTACTTTACAAGAATTAGTAGAGGATTATGAGAAAAATTTACGATTATTTAATATCAAAATGCTTGAACTTATTATACCTATATATTATGCTAGAAGGAATGAAATTATTTTTAAATATTTTAAATAAAAAAACTTTTATGTTAAAGTTTTGTGGATTAACCAAAAAGTATTGGAAAGGAGGACTCTGCTAAATATAATAAATTGGATTTTACTACTAAAATTCATTATTCATAAAACTAGTGTATCAACAATATCAATAATAATATGATTAAAAAACTCTAGCTTGACAAATAAAAGTCCTGTAATTAAAAAATTATTAAAATTTAATAATTAATTTTTAATAGAGATTAATAATTAATAAAACCAATAAATACTTCACATTGGACCCAATATTGATTTGGATTACTTCAGTTTTTAAACCAGTTCAGTTATATTTTAAGAATGAAGTGAAATTATTTGCTTGAATCATTCCAATCATATTAGATTAAATAATAATAATAGTAATAATAATAATAATAAAAATATTGAAACTTTTAAATAAAAATAAAGAAAAGTGGAAATATTTTTAAAATTAGTTTTCTTTAAGTAAAAAGAATCCTAAAAAAAGGAAAATTAGAAGTTTTTTTTTTATGTTTTTTTTTCATTAAATTAATAATATTTCTCAATGTTTTAACATTTGGGTTGTCCTTCTGCTAACAAATTAATATTACATTATTTTAATCAAATTAATATTGTATTAGTTTTAATTAATTTTTATTTTTACTTTCTCAATTATTTTATTGTACACTGTTAATTATATGTGTATTTTTAACTTTCTAAATCTTTTTATTTTTTTTTTCTGTTATACCAAATTTGTTAGATTGATTTCTTTTATAAGATGAATGTCAAGAAGGTAGCATATAATTATTCTCATATTACAATAGCATTCTCCCATCCTAGGTGTAACTGACCTAGGTTCAATAAATATTTCCAGAAGATCTTACAATAGCATCATCCAGTATATTTTGATGATATTAATATACTACTGCAATTTTGATTATTTATATAATTTATGTGACATACGGATCAAATAGTCTGTAAATAAACAAGCTTACTTGCTTAAAGCAGAATATGCTTCAGCTTTTTCGAGAAGATATTCATAGAAGGAATGAAAAACAATCAAACAAATCGCACACTGGCCAGCTGAGATAATAACATAATATATAATTTTAGTATGCTAACACTGAAACTCTAAACACTTAAAATATTGTTGACACCAAGAAATATTTGAGCTATAACTTACAAGTATCAGATGCAAATATTATTTCATGCCACATGCTGGAAATAATAGGTAAAAAACTCTTTGATTCCTTGTTTGAATGTATTGTGACATGAGCGAGGGAATAAAGTGTTCTCTAGGAACAAAAATGCTAAAAACACACTCTGAAACATTATTTTCTAGACAGATTCTCTCAATGGTTGAAATTTCTTAGAATTTTTTTTAAAAAAAGTGTGGGACTCACATCTTATTTCTCCTGATTTTGTAGTTTTAAATATATTTCATGCAGTGAAAAGAGTGTGCCAAGAGAGTATGTTAAAGAATATGATCTTGTGTTGTCACATATACATGTGCAAATCTCTCTACCATAAAGTAAACATCCAGAACAAAGAAATTATTATTCTTAACATCATTACCATTCTCTTATCTCATGTGCAATACACTTAAAAACTCTTTCCGATCAGCTAAAAAGGTCCACTACGGATGACAAATTGAAAAACAAAATCCTTCAATTTGGAATTTAAACTTCTGCTCAAGTGACATTTAAATAATTTTTTTTCTTAAAGGAACCAAAATTCATGCCAATGTGCAAGTAAAATGTCATCAACCTTGACAATAAATAACTATCGTACACTGATAGAGCTTTTTTTTTTTTTTTTTTTTAATTTTTAAAAATATTTTTTTTTTTTTTTTTTTTAACTTTTCAAAATATGTATTTTTATATTAAAGATTTAAAATATAAAATTAGAACATGAATTCATAAAATAAAAATTATTTTTATATGAAAATTATATATTTCTATTAATAATCAAATAAAATATTAATTAGAATATGAATTTATAAAATCTTCTAAAAATACAACAATTATCATAGAAGTGTATGAATTATAACAGTACAAAAACACTTAGTTTAATAGTTTATCTTATTATAACAAAAATAGAATTCTGCAAAAATATATAGATAAAAGATATTTGTAAAATATGATATCGTATGTAATATTTGTAATATGAAACAACAGCGGAGTGAAACGTTTCCCTCTTTTAAAGTTAACACCTTTTAAATTTAGGGTGATTTATAATGAAATTACTGATTTCCACCCAGTCTCTTAATAAATATTGTGGACTCAAAATCTTATCTGCAATTAAAAGAAAAAGAAAAGTGGATGGTGGTATAAAAAAAATTTGTTTCAACATGTAAGCATAAACATAAAGAAAACAGAAAAAGATATAGCATGTCACTAAGAAATATATCAACCATACGTGTACTCTTTTTCAACAACCCCAAAGTGGTAGTAATCCATAATAACAGTTCCAGCAACAAATCATACCATCACCAATCATTTCACTAACTAGGTTTCCTTCACAATGGAAAGTGGAAAGATGAACCCGTGAAAAATAACAGATGATGAGTGATAATTTTAATGAGTGGATGTGTGTAGAAAGAAAGACAAAAGAAAAAGGATAGAGTCAAAAAGCTTTCAGTGCAAATATACTAAAAGAAAGTCTAGCAAAATTGTAATGTATCGTGCATATGTATATAGTTGATGATGTGATATTCATGAATAACTGTAGTTGTATGTTTTCTATTGCAATAATCAATAATTAAAAAATTAATAAAACAAGACTAGTATATGAGTAATGTTTTCATTATGGTTGTCAAATACTGAATGTGAAATGTGTTGATCTAGTTTGGTCTGACCTAACAGAATCAATATGATCCATTAAAAATTGGTTCAAATGACTATCTACCTAATCTATTTGGTTTCATATAGTTCTTTTTTTCCAATTTGAATAGAATTAGCTAAAATATAAATATGTTAATTCAGTTTGTCCCAAAGTTTAATCCACAAGATTGTAGTATGTAAAAAAGTTGGATTGAACAACATGTTTTTCACATTTTTAACTCATCAAGTTAATTCAAACAAATTGACAGTTTCAATGTTACCAAAAGAGTGAGCCAATAACATATACACTTAATTAACTTCTCTAGAAGTGTGGTGAAACTGATCATGTTTATACTTAATGTTTACTACTTTTTCTAGTTAGTTACCTAATAAAAATCACATCATAAGTATAACTAAATTAAAAAAAATTAAAAGTATTTGATGAAATCATAAAAATATCAAAATGTATGAAAAAGGGAAAGGATAAAAGTATATTAAAATGCTAAATACTAAAAACTAAAATGTATTATAATACAAAAATTTAGACATTGTTGTTAGTGGGTTGATTGATATTTAGAAAAGATAACTTGAAAGAACAAATCAATTATAATTAATTTGGTTGGTTGAAATTTGAAGTAATAAACCACTTAACAGGACTATTATGAACCGGCTAATTTGTTTTGGTTTGTATGCTTAATTAATTATCACATTAGTTTGATTCAATTAATTTAAAGGATTGAATTCATTAATTTAAAAATATAAACATCAAACACAATATAGGATCACAGATATATATTTTTCATATTAATAAAATTGTTATATATAACATTTAAAAGCAAAACACTATAACTATACAATATGTATTTTACTGTTTTAAATGATAAACATGTGTATGCTATATAAAGCTCAGCAACTAATATGTAATGTTGGGTAAACATCATATGCATCATTGGAACAACTTTGAGATAAAATACTTCTTCCTTTTTCGTAAGTGGTTGGTGTCTTATTCGTTAGTGGGAGTTACTAACACTCCATTTGTGTTATACTTTTACTTTAAAAGAAACTTTTTATTATTTGTGATGTATATTGACCTTTAAAATGAAGAAATAATTGTGTTGTGGTTGAAATTTTAGTTGACAAAACTCAAAGTTACCAACTTTCTATTGAAGAGGAGTTTGACCACAAACTGGAGATTATCACATGATATATAGATTTGACTCCACTTGATAACTTCCCTTTTGGAGGCTTGTGCTGTGGCCATAGGGAAAAGAGTGTTATGTGATAAGGATTAAGATTGTGCTTGCCAAAAGTTAGTCCTCTATCTTTTCCGGAAATAATACAGATTATTAGCCTTTGATGCAATAATTCAGACATTCTACCTTTTCTTGTTTGGAAGTGAGGACAAAATTGTATAATGCCAATTTAGGAGAATTTTAAAGCTACATTCACAATATTAAAAGGGTATGATATAGATTATTCTCTTGTATTTTTTTTTTTCACCTCTCAACGTTTTTCTTATAAGTTTAATATTCACATAAAATAGTTTCCGTCATTTATTTATGTATTAATATATTATCATTTTTTTTAATGTATTCCTTTTATCACTGATGTTCTTGAAATTATATATCTGAAATTATTTATAAAGTTTTTACTTAAGTGCCGGGATTTTTTTTTTTCATTCTGGTTGTTTACTATTATCATTTGAGTCCCTCGATTAGGGACTAAAATAAATAAAAAAATAAAAACTTATATACTACTACGAAAATTTTCACTTTTTTTATTAAATTTAAAAATTAATATGGCAGTCGGGCACAACTTATTATTTACTTATATTTATTTTATATATTAAATGAATTAGTTTCTATAAAATTTAAAAATTAAATTAGTTTATATTCTTTCCTTGATAGTTTTTATAAGAATTCTTATCATTGGAGCTTTTTTTTATTACTTTCTATATCATATATTTGGAGCT
>Ga0209700_101222_pt1 | contig 52589 bp, 38 predicted proteins | sample SiratroredBW_FD_187528 | JGI IMG/M metagenome (GOLD analysis project Ga0209700, IMG submission 187528) | Root nodule microbial communities of legume samples collected from California, USA - Siratro red BW (SPAdes) (version 2) | ecosystem: Host-associated > Plants > Roots > Nodule | place: USA...
ATATTTGTCTGCAGTGCACTGATTCTGTTTGATTGGTTTTCATATTTGTAAATTGTTTGAACCTTTGCAGATTGCATTCTAAGTTTCTTTAAAGATTTTGTATTCTCACATTGAAAAGCAAATTTGAGAAAAGATTATAAAAGGGTTCAATTCACCCCCCCTCTTGAACTTAGGCCAAACACTTATTTTAACATCTGCAATTTTATATTTTCGGCATTTTTTTCTATACTTGCATAGATTCATTATATCTTTTATTATGTTCATATAGGATATTTTCTTTGTTCTAAATTTTATAATCTCCATTACTAATTCAATATACACATGCACACACATTTAAAATATAAATTTTCTTTTAAAGCATCTAATCATAGGTTTCTACTCATTTAATATAAGCATCTAACTAGCTTTGGTATGTTCAGGAATATTTATGTGTATGTGGTGCACGACTAGAACAAATGTAGGAGAATTATATTTATTGGATCCAAAAATTATACATACCATAGGCTAGCTAGACAGTCTAGGTTGCATAGTCTTTCGAATGACAGAGTGATCAGAGCTATATCCGATAAAAAATAATTGTAGTTAAATGCAGTACTAGGAAGTGACTCCTAGGTCATCTTCCAAGGACTTAGTTCCTGTCAAAGGATGAAACACACGAAGAGAAAAGGGGGGGGGGGTTGTTGTGAAATAACTAGATTTAATAAAATAAAAATAAAATAATAACCGAATTAGATTTTTCTTAACTGAAATTTAAATTACCCTCTTGATTAGATTGCAATTCACTTACCACAGGATACATAAATTCATGCTCAACTTATTGAACCCTAATTCCAACCCGAATTAATTAACTAAGCGATAATTAACACAAGTTTTCCTTATTCAAATTAAGTATTCACATACATCATTCATTCTACCTAAACAACCCGTGACTCACTCCATTAAGCATGAACAAAGACATGAAATTCATATTAACTGAAATATTAAGCATGAACCAGTAAAAGCATTAAGCACAGAAATAAATTGATGAATTAAAAGGAACGGAATTAAAAAGGAACGAAATTGAATTGAAACAAAAACAGAATGTAATTATAGAGGAAAGAAAATAACACAAAACCAGTTTTTCCAGAGAGAGAATGAACTGAACCCCAAAAGCCGAGTGTATCCAACTCATTTGGCTTCACCTCCTTTAATAGACGGCTAGACCTAGGTCAGTCGTGAGCACTAAACCTAATGCGCCCAAATCGTTCAATTCTGGTTCAATAAATAAAAACTAAAAATAAAAATTGAAAATGAAAACTGATAATGTGGCAGCTCCTCTTCAATTCCAGAATTAATATCCAAGCCCAATAAAATTCTAAAGTTGCCCTGAAAATAATAATAAAATTAGCTCAGAAAATTCGAATTAAATAAAATTACGAATTTCTGGTAAATGAAGCCCAAATAGTAAAATAGAGAAAATAATAAGTAGTTAAACACAAATCACTAATAAAAATAGGTACATAAAGACAAGTAAATAGGGGAAGATAATTACTCATCACAGAGCGTCTGATTGCTTTTCATCATCTGTTTCTCTTGATTTTAACTTTGATACTGACAATATGGCTAAAAGAACTCTGAGAGAACATGTTGCACCTGATGTGAATATTCAAACTTTGTGTATTTGATATCCTGATTTAGAAGTGGAATGTGAGCTAAAAGCTAGTTTCATTCATTTTTTGCCAAAGTTTTATGGACTTGCAAGTGAAGACCCACCCAAGAACCTTAAAGAATTCCATATTGTATGCATCATCATGAGAGCAACTAGAGTCCCAAAGGAACACCAAGCCAAAGGCGTTCCCATTTTCCTTGCAAGATACAACGAAAGATTGGTTGTACTAACTATCACCAGGATCACTAACTAGTTGGGACAATTGAAAATGAATGTTCTTAGAGAAATTCCTCCATGCATCCAGAGTAACTGTAGTCGAGAAGGAGATATACGGCATCAAAGAAATGGATAAAGAGAGTTTGTATGAGTACTAAGAGATATTTAAAAGACTCTATCCAAGTTTTCCCTATCATCAGATTCATAAGTAACTACTCATCTAGTATTTTTGTGAAGGTCTAATGCCTATAGATAAGCAGATGATAAATGTAGGCAGTAAATGAGTTTTGGTTGATAAGACTCCAATTGCAATGAGATAGCTAATTGGAAACATGACCTCCAACAATCAGCAATTCAACACCAGAAGCAACACAATAGCCTTGAGTAGAGAATTCCATGAGATTAGGACCAATTATTAGTTGATCACGTAAAACTAGACAGCAAACTAGATGATCTAATAACATTGGTTAAACAACTGGCCATGACTCAGATGGTTGCTAAACTATGTGGGATCTACACTTCTATTGATCATCCTACTGATGTTTATTCCATGCTGAATGAAACTATGATGGAAGACCATCCAACCACCTTAATAATAGAATAAATAGGTTTAGAGCTAGAGACTTAATCAGAAGCTTACCAAGAGTTTAGGCCTATTTGAACTTATCTGACTCTCGAATAAGGCTTTTTGGGCCCAAGTTTAAACATTGAAGAGATCACTTTAGAAATATAAAGCATCAAAGACACTAGACTTCTATATGTAAAAATCGTATAGTGTACATTAGGAATTTATTTCAGGCATTGTATTTATGCCATACATAGATTAAGGGTTGTAAGAATCCACATAAGATGCTTGGGTGCCAAGCTAGGGTATATAACCTGGCTTACCATAGGGTTTGGGCACATCTAACACAAATTTCCACATGGCAACCTCTCATTTGAGAGGCTTTATGTTCCAAGTTAGGGTTTGTAGAAGCTTCTACTACAACCTAGACTTCCTAGGGTGTTATAAATAGGAGTGCTATGCTCTTATTTTTTATTAACTTTGAATGAGTAATGAAATTATACCAATTTGGAGATTCAACATGTTCTTAAGTTCTCTCTAGAGTAGTCTTCTTTCTCGACCTCTTTTAGACTCCTGCTAGTAGTGTTGGCTTAACCTCACTCTAGATTCAAGCACTTTTCTAACTTCAAGCCTGACACACTCTACTTTCCTACATGTTTCCACCAATCTTCATTTAACCTCTATTGAAGAAATTCAAAACACACAAAACAAATTCTAGAAGAGCTTGCCATGGAAGGTGTTCTTCCATCAAGTGGTATTTAGAGCCAAGGTTCTTCAACAACTAAATCCTTCTTGTATTTTTTCTGAATTTCGTGTTGTTCATAATATGTTTTTCATGTCTTTTTTGTTAATTGTAATAAATCATATGTTGTATATGTCTCATTTTTTGGTTCAAATTGGTTAGATCTTAATTGAACCATCATTAGTTGTGCTTTAGGTTTTGTAATTGAGTAAACAAGATTGCTTTTGAATTTTTAGTCTTAATTCAAATTTTGTTTGATCAAAATGGTTTATATTTGATTCATTTTGATTTTATGCTTATTATATGTTTGTCATAAAATCATGTGTTTCTAAACTTGTCATAAATTTCATTAGTATGTTCTAGTACGATATTTGTGAAATTGGTTGGAGTAGTTAATCATTTGTGTTGCAAGTTATATGCCTTTGAGTGCTTGAAATTCCATAGGTTTACTTTCTGCTGAATGCACTTTGTTATTAGTCTGGACTGAAAAATTTATTGAGAAAAAAATACAATAATAACTGAAGTGTAGATTTGAATAGTTCAACATGTTATTGAAATTGTGTTAGAAAGGCACACCCAAATTCAAAAAGGAAAAAGATTGATAAGTCACAAAACCCAATATGTCTAGTTCATCACTAAGTGAAATTGTTGTCGCTGATGTGACGAACTATGTGTTTATTCACTGTGCACATTAGTTTCAACTTTTTCGAGTAGATTTTGGACAAAATTTTGTTATGGCCATTTCATACATTGTTTTTGTTTGAAAATCTAATCTAGAATCTTTTTTAGGATTTCATTTGTGTGCCTACTATTTTTGTAGCTTTAATTTCTTGATTGTTTCTTTCAATTCAATCTTTTTAGCTTGTCACACATTTGCTCTTGTGAGTTTAGCATTTCTAGTTTCGAGCTTTTCTTGACTTTTGGTTTATTGACCCCTTGAGATGGAATAATTTCTGGGCTTGTAATCTTAATGTGAAAAGGTTATCTAACTTACTAGGTAGCATTTTGGAGAAGAAGATTATGTTAAGGATGACTCCTCTTGAGAGAACAAACAAGTAGAAGGTTTAAAAGAAGAGTGATAAAAACTTGAGAGGAAGAGTTAGAAAATTTCAAACACCCAAAACAAAACGCCCTGTACACAACTTGTTGTCACAAAACTTTGTGAAATGATTTTGTTTATTTGTAATTTTTTTCTTGCTTTAATGTTTTCGAAAATACCCTCTTGAGCAATCCCAAGTTTTCACACTGCAATAGTAAGAGCAATAGTCTTGTGTTAAGGGCTCGAAGTATCACTTGCACATTTACTTAGGTTCTATCTAGTTTTAATTGCTTTCATTTTATTGTTTGCAATTTTACTTTGTTATTTCCTTTCTTAGGTCTCCACGATAATTAGGACTTAATCATCTTGAAGTTAATTATAAACCTTTGTATAGTCTTTAGGATTCCGTTGCACACACATTTGGACAAGAAACTTTTTTTATGTTTTTACTAAGATTTTGTGAAAGTGATTTGAGAAAATACCTGGCTAGGAAAGACCCGGTACTAAGCATGTCCATTTGTGACCTACTTCTCTTTCTTAGGAGTCTATGTTGTTAACTTTTAACAACTTTTCTTTATAGAAGCTTCACCCATAATATAAAACCCACTTGTGAGAATCTTTAAAACTCAGTTTTTTGAACTTTGGAAAAACAACTTGCGAAAAACTTTTGGATTGAAAAGGAGTGATCATTCTCATCCTTCTAGTGTGCGTGGGAGTATGAGGGATCATGAGGAAGAATTTTTAAGAGATGAATTAAGAGAAACTAAAAGAGACATTTCAGGGTTGAGGGATATGTTTACCTTTATGCAAACTCTGGAACAAGCTAAAGATAAATATATTGAGGGGGGCAGTAGAAGAAGTCGTTATCATGATGAACCCCACTCCCAAAGTAAAGAGTTGTACAGTAGTCACCACAACATAGACTACTATCAACAACCTCCTAGGCACAATAGGCCTTGGCATTCTTCCTTTCCTAAGGAATCTAAGGTCGACTTTCCCCCATTCTATAGTAAAGAACACGTTGAAGAATTTTTAGTCTAGGAGATGAAGGTAGAGAAAATTTTTTTAGTGTTACCAAATAGACCAAGAGAGAAAACTATCTCTCGCTACTCTTAGCTTTCAGGGATCAACAATGTACTGGTGGACATGATTGGTTAGAGAGCTTAGGGTTCATAATAATCCCCAAATACAATACTGGAATGAACTTATGGCTACCCTAAGGAAGAGACATGTGACCTCATACTATGATAGAGGGTTTATAAATAAACTCCAAAGACTCCTCTAGAAAGATCTGAGTGTCGAAGAACATAGTTAGAAAATAGTTACTTTTAATGAGGGTGGGGATTAGAGAGGGGCTTAGGATCACCATGGCTAGGTTCCAAAGTGGCCTTAACTATGAAATTTATATAGGGTCAAACTTCTTTCCTATAATAATTTGAATGATCTGGTTCACTATGTATTAGGGTAGAGCAGCAACTGGAGAGAAAGACTAGCTCTAAGAGAGACTACCTTACTATATCCTCTTATTCCCGGAAGGATTCAAAGAGGAAGGCCCCGAATCTACGTATGAGAGCTATGAGAAAAGGAAAGGGAGATAGAAAAACAAAAAGAAGAGGTGTCTAGTGCTATAAGTGTCTTGAACAAGAACATTACTCTTTTGAGTGTCTTCCCCAAAAGAAATATGATTTTTGAATGATGAAGACTCACGAAGCTTGGACAACACTCATTCTTCATTAGTGAAGAAAAATTTTTAAAATCTGAAGACGAAACCCTTCCTTGTGAACAAGTTATTATTGATGTGAAGGCTTATTCAAAACCATCTAGTTGAACTAAAATAGTCAGAATGTGAGAACCTTTTCCTCACAAGATGTAAAAACTTTAAGCATATATGGTTTTTTATTATGGATAGTTGAAACGTTAATGGTGATGGTGGTATAGTAGTTAAAGACCAAGTAAGTGTACCTATTTCCATGGGTAATTATTTTGAAGACGTTTTATTTGACGATGGAAATTGGTCATATTATACTTGGTAGGCCATGACAATATGATACATGTAAGTATGAGGCACCTGAGGAACAAGATGAAGAGAATCATGAAGGAATTAAAGCAATGAGCATGGCTAGGAAATACAAAGAAGAGTTTTCAAGGATAAAAACAAGAGGAAGAATTAGAGTTTTAGAAGAAGAAATTAAAGGAATAAAGCAGGTAGAGCTCTTGATGGAGGACCATGTCTAAAACTGCAAACAAGAATAAAGAGGTCACTAAGCTAGAGCCTTAATCAGGAGCTTATAAGGAGTTTGGGTCTAATTGGCTTGCTTGGGCCTAATTAGGCTTGTTTCGGCATCAAAACAAACTTTTAGGCCCAAGTTCAATTTGGAAAAATATCACTTTAGAGATTTTGGAGCTTCAAGATTATAAGACCTCTACTTGTAAAAAATTATATAGAATAATGTAGAATTTATTTTGGGGCTTGCATTTTAGACCAAGTAGAATAGGATTTTGGATCAAGTAGTGTAGGATTTTAGGTGTTAAAGCTCACAAGTGGATGACCACCTTTGGAGGAAGCATCTAAAAAGGTGCCACTTAGGAAGATAGAAGGTGTCACATGTGCTTATGAAGCTTACAATTAGGCGCCACATAGGGAGCTCTTTTCCAAGCTTCTTTTTCCACTTGTCCTCATCTCATTGGAGAGGATATGAAGCTTGAACTGCAAGTCACCTTGGACACAGGAAACTGTCCAAATGAAGAGGGTCATATCCACTCATGGATTGCCACTTGTCAAGCTCTTATTGGAGAGTTTTTGAGAAACTTGCAAGACAAGTCATCTTTTAGCCTATAAATATTTAATTGCTAACCAAAATTGGCCAATGTACTTGTTCCTAAGCTCTCCAAAGAGTAGTTTGCTTCAAGACTCTTCTCTTGCTTCCTTCTAGTATGTTGGCGCAATCTCACACTAAATTTACTTTTAACTCCATCTCAATCACGTCCAAACAATATTTCAACTTCATCCTTCCACTGCAAAAAATAAATTCAACATAAAAAATTACAAATATCCATGGAGAAGATATTTAATGCAAACATGCATGACAAGAGTCCTTCATTTGGCATCAGAGCTTGGTTCTTCATGAGCTAAGTGTTCTTCCATTTATTTTTCAAAACAGTGTTGTACACATATCATTCTTACATGTCTTGAATATTTTTACAGTTTAAAATGCTTGATATTGATTTTAATTCATTCAAAATAATTGTTCTTCCTTTAACCGTTCAAAAATAACAAAATATAGGTGCTCTAGTTGTTTCATTTTTAGTACAATTAAATTTTTGAGTTTTGTTCATTTTAATCGGTGAAATCAATTTGTTTTAAGTATTTTAAAGTTTATAATCTGTTATTATCATTTTCTAAGTCATGTGCTTCCAAATATATCATAAACTCCATGTTTAGAAACTTGTTCACAAGGTGTTTGTAAAAATGTTTATACTATGTCTACTATGTGTCTGTTGAAATGACTTGTGTAATATGAATTGGATTGAGCTTTGTTTTTTTTTTCCTTTTCTATTTCTTAGTTTATAAACTTTATATTTTATTATTAGTGAGTTTCTTAGAGTTAGGCTTCTATTTTGTCTTGATGTATTGTTCAAAACCGTTGGGTTCTTATAAGTATCAAATTTCTGAAACTGTTTGATAAACTGCACTAGATTGGAAAATTTACTGCAAACAAAATACATAATATTTTTGAATGAACCTTTTTATGTCTTTAATGTTAAAAACATACTATAAAAAATGACCATCCAAATTCCAATAAACACAATGAAAAGATCGTAAAAGCCTGAATGTCAAGTGTTGAAAAAACAAAGTTCTATGCTCACAGTTTTCTCTCGGTTTTGCATTTTTTTTTAATTTTTTGCATTCCCTTTCTTGTGAAATTTTATTACTTTGTGCTTCTATATTGTGTTGTTGAGTTCAGAAAATATTTTCAAGGTCAAATATCCTGTAGAAAAATTTTAATAAATAAAACAGTCACAATTGCTAGTCACTCTAGATTTTTTTTTTCATTTCGTAATACATTGTAGAACCATTCTTAGGTTTTCTTTTGTGTACTAAGATTACTTTCTAGATTTAATTTCTTGATTTTGTGTCCTCTTAAACAATCTTCCAGTTTTGTCAAATATAAATTCCTCTTGAGTTTAGCATTTAAAATTGAGCTATTCTTGATTTTTTAATTCATTTAGCTCTTGAGATGGAAATACTCATGCGCTTGTGGATTTTTGTGGATGGTTATCCAACATTTTTTGGTAACATCTTGGAAGAAGAAGAGCTTGCTAAGGATGACTCCTATTTGGAGAGTCTACAAGTGGAAGGCGTAAGGAAAAGTGAGGAACAAAAAGAGGGAAAAGAAAAGTCACAAAACAAGACCAATAGTTTAGCAAAATTTTGTAAACTTGTCACAAAATTTTGTAGTTTGATTTTGTTCAAATTGTAAATTTATTTGCTGTTTTGTTGCGTTGGGAAAATTTACCAAGTGTCACTTGCACTTTCACCTAAGACATCTAGTTTTACTTATTTTTTTAATTTGTTTTACAACATTGGAAATTACTTTCACTTTGTTATGTTTCCTTCTTAAGTCTCCATGACAACTAGGATCCAAACTCTAAAGCTCTTAAAAGTTATAAGACCTTCCTTTGGTCTCTAAGATTCACGTGAGCACACACTACTTAGGAAAAACTGTTTTGAAGTTTCTTCTGAGAGATTTTTTGGAAGAAGATAGGGGAACACTCCGACTAGGAAATATTTGGTACTTAAGTTGTCCAAGTGATGCACCTCTCTTTCTTAGGAGTCTACTTGGAATTCTTTCATTTATATTTCTTGTTAAGAACTTTACCACAAATTTAAAATATTTTATTTGTGAAAACTCTTTCTTCACTAAATCTTTTTGTTTATGTTTTCTAAAATCTTTATGAAAATATTTTAAAACAAAAGATGAATGATCATACTCATTCCTCTAGTGTTCAAGTGAGTGTTAAAAATAATAAGGGATAATGGGTGAGAGATGAGATAAGAGATACAAAAAGAGAAATATCTAAGATGGTGAGTGAAAAATGGCTAAATCTATATGAGGGTGATGATGGAAAGGTTGATGAATCAAAATAAAGATAAACATAGTGAGGGATCTAATAGGAGAAGGAATTATCGTGATGACCCCATCAACAACCCTCACGAGAGCATAGGAAAAGAGAACATCATAGGGACTTTCATTACCAAAGAGAGGAAGAGAGGTGTAGTTATTGTTAACACTTTCCGCATTTAATGACAAGTGCACCTGTTGTTCATGTAGCAACTCATAAATATATTGTTCTCTCCTAAGAAACTTATGCAATACACAACAATAATTACAATTATAATAGAATTAGATCAAAGAACATTTCTATAATTTGAATAGCTTGTGTGAGAATATAAATTATGAAAAATAAATTAAATATTTTTATAATTTTATGTCAAATCTTAGATAGCTAAATAAGGTTAAGGATCAATGATATGAATATTAGGAACCAAGTTGAGCTACTACACTATGATAATTTTGTAGGAACAACTGACTCTAAAAGGGGGGTTGAATGGAGCCTAAACTCAATTTGCTCTAAACAAAATCACCAAGCAAGATCGTCCAAGTTAAGAATATAAAAGCATAAATGAAGCAGTTTTATACAAGTCTGTCCTAATTTCTTGGATTACGTCCAATTCTCCCTTGAACAAATTGTTCAATAGGTTCCACTATACCGTAAACGTTTACACTCGGTACACAAAAAACTTCAGGTTACATTGACTACGCAAACCTCTTCAGGTTACAACGAGCACACAAAGCTCTATAGGTTATACCAGTCTCAATCTCCCTTTGAGATCAAGATCATTCAAGCTTTAAGGAAACTCTCTTAACAATTAAAGCTCACGAGAGTTACTTCACAATGGTGAAAAATTACACAATGGTTTCGTACAACCCAAAAATCTAAATGCTCTCGGTAGTATATTGATAATAGAGACTTAATAAATAGTCTAATTCTTCAATGTAATGCATAATGTATTTCTCTTTTTACTTATTGTTTTGCTCAAATTGAAATTGTTCCTCTATATGTAGCTTTGTAAAAACTAGTCACTGGATGCTTGAAAAGCATAATCTCGACTTCTGATGTACTGAACTTCAAATTGGAAATTTCTACTTTTCCTATTATATTGTTGAGACTTAATTTTCTTGCACTTTATTTTCTCTCAAATATATCCATATTAAAGTTAATCAAGAATATATTAATTAAAATTTAAACTTTTGATTTTAATTTTTACAGAGCATATTGATTTGAATTAGTGACCAAAAAAATCGGTCACTTTTGGTGACCGAATCAGTGACCGAAAAATTCGATAACAAATTTGGTCACTAAAGATAATAATAATAATAGTAATAATTATAATAATAGTAATAATAATAATAAATAGTAACAACAACAACAACAATAATAATAATAATAATAAATAATAACAATAATAATAATAACAATTAATAATAATCATAATAGTAACAAAAATAATAATAATAATAGTAATAATAAAAAATAATAATAATACCAATAATAATAACAATAATAATAATAATAGTAATAATTATAATAATAGTAATAATAATAAATAATAATAGTAGTAGTAGTAATAAAAATAATAATAATCATAATAATAGTAATAAAAATAATAATAATAATAGTAATAATAATAATAATAGTAATAATAATAAATAATAACAATAATAATAATAATAATAATAATAATATTGACCGAAAAAATCGGTCACTCATTTGGTCACAGATTCGGTCACTAATTTCGGTCACTGATTAAGTCACTGATTTCGGTCACAAAATCGGTCATAGATTCATTCATAGAATCAGTTACAGATTCAGTCATAGAAGATGATGATGATAATAATAATAATAATAATAATAATAATAATAATAATAATAATAATAATAATAATAATAATAATAATAATAATAATAATAATAATAATAATAATATTAGTAGTAATGACAATAATAATAGTAATAATAATAATAAATAATAATAATAATATACAAAATAATATATCTACATTTCAAATAAAATGAATTTCTAAAATATGATAATATTTATGATTTATAAGAATAATATACAAAATATCTCTTCCTTCGTGATTCTCATTTCAGTGTAATTATCAATTTGTAAGTTGTATGCCTAGTTTGATTACTTTTGAGATGTTGAAACTGACAATACACTTACTATAGGTTGAATCAATAGAAGGAAGAGTTGGGGTGCATCATTTGGATGATAGTCAGCAGGGTAAAAACTTCACTTTTAAAGGCCACAGAGAGGGGAACGAAATATACTTAGTTAACTCGTTAAACTTTCATTATGTAAGATTTATGTTCCACCTGAGTCATACTATTCTATTTTAAGTTTGTATGCTTTAAGTTGTTGGACTGCTATTTTTGAATTTCAATTGGGTCATTGCACTTTTTTTATAATGAATGATTGGTGTTACAACCTTTCTCAAAAAAATTATCTTATTGTGTATAGTTGTATTGTATATCATTAAAAATTAGTATTGGTTGATTATATGACAGAGTATAGATGTTCATGAAAATCGTAGTTAGATGTATAATAGGCTCTTACCTAGTCTGTAACATCCCATATTTTTCATATGATAGGAACTTTATTGCATAAAATTATATAATAAACTTGGATGTAAAAATCCATACATTCATCATATATTTCAAAATATACTTCTCTAAATAAGATTTAATAAAAATATTTTCTTAAAATTACAAATAAAATAAAATAAAATCAAGCTTCTCCAAAAATTCACTTAGGACTCACACCACCTGTCAAATCCTCTGCTCACGTCTATAATATACACGATCATCACAGTTTTAAAAACAAAACAAACAACACACAAAAAGAAGGGTAATCTAGAGAGTTTAAAAAAAAATATATTTTTTCATAAATTGGATTTCTATCTCAACAAAACAACAACAATTCAATCTTTCATAATTCATCTCACATCATACATACACTGACTCAAAAACAAAGACACTAGACTCTCTACTTTCGGAAGACACTCGTGCATTGAGTTAGACTCAGAGGTGCGCATGTCATATACCACCCAACTATTCCGATCGGGCTCATATTTCAAACCTCAGAACAGTCTATTCCGATTGGGCTCATATTTCAAACCTCGGATCCCATATACACAGGGTTAATCCATATGTCCTATTCCGATCGGGCTCATATTTCAAACCTCGGACAAGACCATATGAACCTTCTTCAACTCTTCACTAATTGGTAATCTTCATCCATGTGAATCCAATGTACTAGTAGAGTTAGGATACCTCTCTAAAATCCCCAAACAATGCACATCCTAATAATCTCAACACGGGTATCTCCTTTCCTGAATATACTATGTCTTGATCACACACCACATCATTCACAACCATTGATACTACATAATACAATACACAAACATTCATCCAATTCATTAATAAACAAATAATTATAATATTTATGAAAAATAATCAAACTAGCTTCCCTTACCAAATATCATCATTCTAGATAAATTTATATTTCAAAGGAGACAAACATTTATAAAAATATATGCAACTAGCTTCCCTTACCTCTATAGAGTAGAGATACTCAAAAACCCTAAAATCATAGGCAACATAACTTTGTTCAACAATATGATCGGACACTCTTGATCTACTCAACGCTAGGAATCTAGGGATGTGCTCTGATTGTCAATCTGATAACTTTTGAGATCACAAATCTAGAGAGAAGGTAGAAAACTTTAAAGAAAAATTGTTTGAGAGATGGTGGTTTTCATAAGAATGAAACTGCATATCTTCTTAAGAAAGAGAGGGAAAGATTTGGTAGTTTTTATAAACAAAATATCTTCTTAGAGATAATTGATTGTTTTTATTAGAATAAAACATAATATCTTCTTAGGGAGAGAGTTGATAGTCTTTATAAAAATAAATCTGAATATCTTCTTAGAGAGATAGAATATCTTCTGAGAGAGAGTTGGTGGTTGTTATAAAAATAAAATTAAATAACTATCTTTTATTTACTTAAACAACTTTTCTGTTAAAAAAAAGTGTTATCTTATTTATATCTAAACTAAATTCTAGGTTAATTTTTATTCTATAACTATTTTCTAGGGCATTACATGGTCAAAAGGGGTACACTGAAAACATTTCTAAATGGTGTGGCTGAATTTGTGTCTTTCGCTCATGGAAAAAGAAATTCATCAAATGGAAAAATTATATGTCGCTGTACTACATGCAAAAATCTTAACTTCTTAGATTCTGAAGATGTTAAAGTTCATCTCTGTCGAAAGGGATTTATTCTTGGTTATTGGTATTGGACATGTCACAGAAAAATTGATCCAACTTTGAGTTACGTGCATCATACTTATTCAAATTTATCTACACATGTACATGAGAGTCATAATCAAGACTTTGACCGCATGATTCATGAAGCAGTTGGTGTAGAGTTCTCAGTTAATTATGATGAACAAAATGAAGATTTTCTAAATACTGAAGCAAAAAATGTTTTATGATTTATTACATGTGTAAGAAAATGTTTTGGCTGAAATAAAAGAGGGGGCGAATTGGATTTCAAAATCTTTTTCAAAACTATTTTGACTTTTCAGAAAATGCAAGTCAGTTTGATAAACTGGATCTTTATTGACTTTACTGATCAGTGCAGTAAAATGAATCAGTAAATAGAACACAATCAAGTCCCAACACAATGCAACAAACCAAACAGATTTATCAGAATTCAAATGCTTTAGACAGACTTGATTCAAATGCAACTGCGGAACCTATCTAATTCACTACACAGAAACAAAAAGAAGATAACAACACAGAATGAACTGGTTAGATTCAATCCAGTTAACAATTTGAATTATTAAGAATGAATCAAAAAATAAAATTGTTTTTATACAAGAAACAATTATTAAAAGATGATTAAGTCTTAAACCAAATAGAGTCTAGTTATTGATTCTGAAAACAGTTTATACAGTGAACAATTCAATTAAATCAGTGATCAAGAAAGAGAAAGAAGATTCAAGAACACAAGGATTTTTATCCTGGTTCACCCAACAAACGGGCTACGTCCAGTCCCTCACACACAGTAAGGATTTCACTAAAAATGATTAACCTGATCAAGTTTACAACACTTGCCCACAACAAGAATACACTGCACACCACAACAACCATTGCTGAACCTACAACAGACCAAGAAACCACACAGAGTCCACTGTGTGTTTCAAGAACACCCTTGCTGAAACCTACAACAAGTCACAGTTATACAGAATCCACTGTATAACCCAGAAACGCCTCACTGCTCCCCGCAGTAGACCACTGCTGAACCTACAACAGAACAAGAAACCACACAGAAACCCACTGTGTGTTTCAAGAACACCCTTGCTGAAACCTACAGCAAGTCACAGTTATACAAAATCCACTATATAATCAAGAAACGCCTCTCACTGCTCCCTGCAGTAGGCAAACCACTAGTACAGACTCACTGTACCACGAATTACACTCCAGTAATTCAAGAACTCAGTAGCAATTTTAATACACTTGAAAGATTTACACAGAAATCAACTAATGAAAGCGACTCTATACAACAGATCATAAATGTAAGAAGAAACAGGTATAGAGTGCTTAGGCTGAGGTCAGATCAATGATGTAGAAATGCGCAGTCAGTTTCCAAGCTCTAGCAGAATGCAGAAAATTAGTTCTAGATGAATTCTTGAAAACTTCAAATGATCTTTATCTCAAAAAGTGTAGTAGCGTTTTCTCTTGCTTGCAAAATCTCAAATCAAATTAGTGTAGTATGTTTTAAAATTCTCTGTGTTCTGTTCTTTTGAAAACGCACCAGCTATATATAAACAGCTGTAGTGACAACTGTCAAACTTTAGTCGATTGATTTGACACTCAGTCAACTAAATTTTAAAAGACATTTTAAGCGGTTTATCAAAATCTGAAATCTGTTTTTAATGATTTTTAAAACCTTGCTAAAGCCAATTTTCACAATGAAGCTTATCAATGATCAACACATTCATCATCATAGATTTTAACCTCAATCTAGACACACCAACACCATCTAAAGCCTAGACCCAAAAACTCCAATCTTCATGCAAACTCCATACATCTTCACTTGAAAGCACTTGGTCTTGACTTGGTCAACTTGGCTGGTTTCTTTAGATTAACCCAGCAGCTTTAGTTGTAATTGCTTTGGCTTTATCAAATCAATACAGCAACTCCTGGTGCTAACAACATGCTTCATAGAAACCACTGTGGCCAGGATGTACTAATCACACTGAATTATCTATTGCTGTTAGATTATTAACAATTAAATCAGAGAGAAACATGTCCCAACGATCTTTTAATCAAACGTTGGCTCTTTTGAAAGAAACACATCCTGCAGAGAACTTTATACCTGAAGATTATTATAGAACCTTGAAACTAGTTTCAAAACATGGTCTGTCTACAATAAAAATTGATTGTTGTATTAATAGGTGTATGTTGTTCTACTCTAATGAAGATAAACAATTAACAGAATGTAGGTTTTGTCACAAACCTCGTTACAAGACAAAGAGGGTGGGTAGGGGTAAACATAAAGATGTTCCTGTGAAGAGAATGTATTATTTATCCCTCATTCCTAGGGTTAGGAGATTATATGCCTCAATGAGTTCTGCTCCACATATGAGGTGGCATTTTGAAAATAAAAGGAAGGAAGAACTGTTGTGTCATCCATCAGATAGAGAAGCATGGAAACACTTTGATGAAACATTTCCTAATTTTGCAGTTGAACCAAGAAATGTAAGGTTAGGGTTATGTGCTGATGGTTTCACACCATATGGTCAATCAGGAAAACCATATTCTTGTTGGCCAGTGATTGTAACTTCCTATAATTTACCACCTGAATTGTGCATGACTACTCCATACATGTTTTTAACTTTGATTATCCTTGGGCCAAAAAATCCAAAGGAAAAAATAGATGTGTATTTGTAACCATTGATAGATGAGTTAAAACCATTGTGGAATGAAGGTGTGTTGACATATAACATATCAAAAAAATAAAATTTTATGATGAAAGTTGCATTAATGTGGACTATCAATGATTTTCCTGCATGTGGTATGTTGTCTGGTTGGAGTATATAAGGAATATTGGCATGTCCATATTGCATGAATAATTCGAAGAGCTTTTGGTTGGACAATGGCCGTAAGTTTTCGTGGTTTGATTGTCATCCTCAATTTTTGACTATGGATCATGCATATAGAAGAAATAAGAATGCATTTTTAAAGAATCGAATTGAATGTTCTCAACCTCCATTGATGTTGTCCGGGGATGATGTGTGGGAAGAAGTTGCTTATTTTCCCAACGTAACCAAGGAAGTACAATTTTCATGTCATGGTTGTGGTGTAGCTCATAATTGGATAAAGCAAAGCATTTTTTGGGAGTTGCCATATTGGAATTCCAACCTATTAAGGCATAATCTTGATTTGATGTATATTGAAAACAAATGTGTTTGACAATGTCTTTAATACAGTGATGGACATCAAAGATAAGACCAAAGATGATATTAAAGCAAGAATGGATTTAAAAAAATATTGTTTGAGAAAAGAGTTAGAATTACAAAATCTACCTGATGGAAAAGTTTTGCAGCCTAAACCAAATTTTGTTTTATCTAAGGAGCAAAAAATTGTGGTGTTTAAATGAATTACTGACTTGAGAATGCCTGATGGTTATGCCTTAAATTTGTGTAGATGTGTGAACATTGAACAAGGAAGAATGATTGGAATGAAAAGTCACGATTGCCATATATTTATGGAGCAGTTGTTGCCTATTGCTTATAGTGCATTGCCAAATCAGGTTTGGAAACCTATAGCTAAGTTGAGTAAATTCTTTAAAGATTTGTACTCAACTATTTTGCGGGTGAATGATTTATCACTGATGGAACATAATATTGTCATTACATTATGTAAATTGGAACGATTCTTTTGCGCCTGCATTCTTCAACTCAATGGAACACATACCTATTTATTTGTCTTATGAAGCAAGAATAGGAGGTCCTGTTCAATATCGTTGGATGTATCCATTTGAGAGGTAATATATTTAATTTATTAATTTAACAAGCAAATTGGTCTTGTATGAAATTACTTATTAGTGATATGATGATGTTATATTAGGTACTTGAATAAGTTGAAACAAATGGTTAAGAACAAGACACGTGTTGAAGGGTCAATATGTGAGGCATATCTGGTGCAAGAGACTTCTCAGTTTTGTTCATATTATTTTGAGTCTCATGTGCAAATAATGAGAAATAAAGTAAGTCGCAATGATGATGGTAGTGAAAATGAAGAAGTGGACCAAACATCAACAATTTTTAATAATCCTGGTCGCTATAGTGGAACTTCTTCGTGTAGGTATTTAAATAAGAAAGAATTAGAAGCTGCACATTTGCATGTATTGCTTAATTGTGAAGAAGTTCAACCATCGATCAGGTAAGTTCTTTCATTTATGTTAACATACATATTTTAAGCATGTATATAATAACTAACATAATGTTATGTATAAATGTTAGAATATTTGAACAATTTCTACAAGCAATAAATCCAAATATCACTCAAAGACAAATCGAGACTAGGATTGCTTCCGATTTTCCTAGATGGTTGTAAGTGTTGAGTAATAGTAAATTTTTAACACTAATAGTATATGTTTTTACACTTGTGACTATATTCGATTTCCTCTTGTCATTCATTTAGGTCCATGATAGGAACAATATGGTTCAAAGTCAAGTTTTGCATGACTTAGCATGGGGTCCAAGGAAAAAGGTTTTCACTTAGCCTATCTATTTTGTCAACGGTTTCAAGTTTCATATAGAAGAATGGAGTATTGGAAAACAAACAGTCAATTGTGGAGTTTGTGTTAAGGGTGAGCATAGTGGAGATGAAGAAACTCATTATTATGGTATCATTAAGGATATTATGCAACTTGAATACATAGGGGAACCAAGAAAACAATTAGCTTTATTCAACTATCAATGGTTTGATATTGAAAGGAATCGTGGTGTAAAAGTTCACAAGGAATATGATATTGTGGAGGTTCATCATCGTAAAAGATATTTGAATTATGATCCTTTTATACTTGCAACAAATGCAATTCAGGTATATTATATGCCTTATTCCCAAAAAATTAAAGAAAAGGTAGATTAGTGGGTTGTCATTAAAACAAGAGCAAGAAGTATGGTTGAAGAACAATATACATTGGAGGTTGCATATCAAGATGGTCTTTCTAATACTAAATATGTGTCAAATGATGAGCTACTTGATCAACTAAGAGATGATGAAGGTGGATACGAAGTAGTACAAAATGATGTACAAAATCATAGTGAACATAATGAAGACAACATGGAAGATGACACACAACTCACTAAAACAGAGTATGAAGAGGAAAATGATTTTGATGATGAATATATATCTAATGATGATGGCATTAATATCAATGATGATCATGAATTTTTTGAGCAAGATGATGATGATGATGAATTATCTTTGTATTTTAATTATGGTGACTCTTTAATAAATGTAAGCAAATATTTTATTGTGTTAATCAACATGTGCTTTTATTATGTCACAAATATTTTAATCCATGACCTTTTGTTATATATATATATATATATATATATATATATATATATATATATATATGAAATTTGTTTTAACACTTTCTTGTCTTATGTATAGATGTCAGACAAAAAGCGAACAAAAGTAATTTTGAGAAGTTGTTTATTAAAGCACCAACTAAATTAGTTACCAAGTAACAACAAACATGTTAGTTCTACTCCTTCAGTTAGAGGTCATTTTGGTGAAACCCCTTCGGTTAGACCATATGTTGGTCTTACTGCACAACATGGACCAAATATTCATTCAACTAATTTTGGACCACACTTTGACTCTACTACATATATTGGTTCTACTCCACCAGTGGGACTAAATTCTAGTACTCCATCTCTTGAAGCACATGGTATTGCACCACTTGAAGCATTAGATCCTAGTCCACCTGATATTTCACCACAAAGTATTCAAGGATCTAACCCTCGAACACATGAAACATTTGCTTCTGAGGATGATCAAAATGTATCAGATGTCCAAAGCACTTGTGAGAAACCTATTTTGACACTTGATGAATATGGGTAAATTGCTTAAATTTTAACAATGTTAAGTTTTGTTCAAATTTTATATATAACATGTGTTTATAACTACATATTTGTGTAGATTCTTGCCTTCATACTTTGTAGCAAATGCCATTGGTGATATCTTTAAAAATCATTATATTGAACCATGGCCATCATGGAAAAAGGTGCCAGAAATCAATAGAGACATGTGGTTCATAGAGTTCATTGTATGTATATGTTTGTGTGTCTGTGTGTGTGTGTGTATATATATATATATATATTAGTCTTTAACCTTAAAACTAAATGTAATTATTGGTTTTTGTATAGTTCTAACTTGTTTTATTTTATTATAGAGAAAATATACTATTTCTCTACCTGGCCATAGGTTGGCAAGAAGGATCTTTGAAATGCGAGGTTCAAACATATTGAAAAATTCACTAAATAAAGCTCGCAATACAATGAAGAGGCCAAATTGGCTTGAAAAAGATGTATGGGATAATTTATGCCAACATTGGAGATTAAAACCATTCAAAGTGAAAAGTTTAGTCGCGAAAGCAAATGGAGCTTCAGATTGTCAAGGATTTGGAGTGTCAGTCCATACTACTAGCTCTATTAGCATTTCTCAGCATTAAGAAAATTAGGTAAACTTTTTTTCTGATCTTTGTACTTTTGAAATCCTACTACACCATCCATGTCGTATTACAGTACACAAGTACTACTTAAATTTTTTTGGTTATCTGATGTAATGTTATAGTAGTTGGTGGTTTGTTTACTTATGTTCATATTAAACTTCTACATATATATGGATTATGAAAACTTCAAGGCATTTAGTTGTTGATAACATACACAACATTAGTTAGTCCAATTTGGTTGCATGATAACATGTTGTCAAACTCAGTCAATTAGTAAAATCTACAAGTTAATATACATTTGCTTTGTATTTATGGTTTAATATTCTTTATTTCATTCATATATAACTTGAGAAACTATCTCTTTTGTTTTTGTGGTACATATTTTAGTTTACCTTATTTTAGACAAAGTTCAATGGAAAACCTCCTATCCCATCAGAGTTGTTCCATCATACACACCAACAAAAGAAGGATAAAATATGGGTGGATCAAAGATCAACACATGTGGATGTAAGTCATATAAATGTGATATGTCAATTTGTCTAATACTAGTGTATTTTTTTATATTTTTTTAATGGATTACCAATTTTATTTTGATGTTTATAGGAAATGTTTACCCGTGCATGGGAAGAAGCATCCCAATCAGCATCTGCTACAGTAGTGTCTCCATTCGATGAATTACAAGTTTGGTGTAAAGTTGTTGGAATTAACAAAGGCAAGGTGTATGGACTTGGATCTGAGTCAATTAATGCAATTGGAAGACAACTCTATCAGGATTCTACATCTTCATCTGTGCAGGTCATGAAGGAGGAGATTGAACAATTAAAAAACAAGTTACTTGAAGTTGAAACTGAAATGGATGAACTTCGTGAAAGAATGGTTAACAATGAGACACAAATTGAGCAAAATAACAAACAAATTGAGCAAAATAACAAAATGATGGAAAAGATGGATTTTCACCCTCCTGATATATAATTTGAACTTTATGTGTCCTTAAATTTGATTAGCACTATTGTATTGTGTGTATTGAATCTTAGTTATGTCACATCATTATAAACTTTTTTGGATGATTGACTTGAAAGATACGTCAAATTTGATCTTTTATTACTATTGTATTGTTTGCATTGAATATTAAATCTTAATTATGTATTGTTTGCATTAAACTTCTTTACATGATTGACTAAATAAAAATTATCAATATCAAACTTTTGTTATTCATTTATAAGATTTATATTTTTCGAAAACAAAACTCCAAATTGGAAAAAAAAAATATTAGTGACCGATTTAGTGACTGTTAAAATCGGTCACAGATTCGGTCACAGAGTCGGTCACAGAATCAGTCATAGATTCGGTCACAGAATCAGTCACTGAATCAATCACTGATTCGCTCACAAAATTGGTCACTGAATCGGTTACAGATTCAGTCACAGATTCGGTCACAGAATCAGTCACAAATTCGATCACCATTTTAGCGACCAGCAAAATAGCGACTGATGCGTTTGGTCACTAAATCGGTCACTATTTTAATCAGTGACCGGTTTTGATCATTTAGTAACCGATTTTTCAGTCACTATCAACGATTTTTTTGACTAGTGTCATTTTTTCCTAAAATTGGCTCATTCTACATTTTGTGGGACGTCTTGTTCCATGCTCTTCTTACATGCTTAGACATCTTGTTTTATGGCTTTGACATCCCATACAAGTCTCAATTAGAGGCCTAATTAAGGCCTAAAGCTAGCCTATTTATGTCTCTACAAAATCATACAATTATAAGGAAATATGTAGACCTAAATAACTTTTACAAGATTAAGAAAATTGTAGAAAAGTAGTAATATATTCTCCAAAATAATCAAGTCTTCTTCTTGAAAACTTCATATTTTTCATTTCTTTTAGTCATGAACCTTATTAAGGACCTAATATGTTACTTCAGAGATGGTCCTCCATCAAAGGGGTTGTTAAAAATGAAGATTGTGAACAAAATATAATTTAGAAGATATTTTATGTCTAAAATCTTTTTTTTTTCAAATTTAAAATGGAGACCATAAATTAAAACATAATATTTGTTTTATCATTTTTTTATGTTTCTTTCTTTTAAGAGAAGATCAATTCAAAAAGTAAAATTGTAAATGGTTATCAACAAAATGTATGCATATAAAAAAAAGTAGCATTGAGGATAGTAATCTTTAATGGTTATGATAAAGTGAAAACCTTTTAAAATTGCAAAAGGTGAATTTCCATTGAATGAATCTTAATCAATGATGGCGACAAATAAAAAGAACTGTAAAACTTTTGTAAATCAATCTATAATTTGATTGAGAGGATGATTCCTAAATTAAAAAACTTTCTACGAAAGGTAAATTTTCATTTAATGAATCTTAGTCAATGATGATGAAAAATAACAAGAACTGTAAAAGTTTTGTAAATCATTCTATAATTTGTTTGAGAAGATGATTCTTAAATTAAAATACTTTCTTTAAGAAACATTCTCTCGAAACATCTTTAATAGCACAGTAAAAATTAACTTGATAACAAAATAATGTTAAGCATAAAGCTTGAAAGAGATTACTTTTAAAGCGTTAAAAGTGGAGATAATAAAAATGAAATTTACTTGAAACTATAATAGGTAAAAAAGATAGTTCACTAAAAAACATGGAATGTAAGATAAAAAAAATCTCAAGAGATATCAAGGATCTATGTATTAAGATGATTATAAATTTCGAGATTCTTAAGTAAAGGAAATTATCTCTAAATATTGAAATTACGATGTTTTAGACTAAAAAACAATAAAGCATTGCTTAGGTGAAGAGAATTATTATAAGAGTAATGTTATTTTGAAATTGTTACCGTTGCTTTTTAACCACAATTTGATATCGGGGTATTTTTGTCAAATGATCTTACGTGGTAGGGTCATTTTTTGGCAAGTAAGGGTAGCGTGTGTCCTAAGGGCAATTTGGGTTTTTTGCCTTTGAAGCCTGAAAATGCAGAAGCTTGGAGCATGCTCGTCATTCTCGCCTTTTCATCTTCTCCTTCCACACACTCACTCTCGTCACCCTCCGTGAGCGCTCGTCACTCTCTTGTTCTCGTCTTCTCCTTCCACACACTCACTATTGTCTCTCACCTTCTCCGTTGTGGTGCGTGATCTTGTCTTCTACGTGGTTGTTTTTCTTTTTGTTCTCAAGAGTGGTTCTTAGAGGTTCGTCTTTTATGTGGTTTTTCATAGAAAAGAAACTATTTTTTATCGTTTAAAGATTCATCTTGTATGATTTCCATTTGGGGTGTAGGGTTGTGGAGTAAATGTTGGTCTTTTATGGGGTTTTTTATAACAAGGGAAGACCTTTATTTGGTTTCACGATTTAGGGTTTTGAGGAGGTATGATTTTTGTAACGGGTTTAGGGTTGTGATGTTTGAATATTTTTTTTTCTTCAGTGTATGGTGGGCAGAAAGACGGGCTGTGAAGGTGTTTGTCCTTTTAAATGTATTGGTTGTTTGAAAGTTTGAACACATGAACACATCAACACATGAACATATGAACACATCAACACATATGACCTGAAAGTTTGAACACATATCTGAGTAGTGGGCTGGGGATTGATTGGGTTTGGAAACACATGAACACATGAACATTTGTGACTTGTGTCGCCAAAACTTGAACTAAGGTATCCCCCATTACAGAAGGGGTAATCTCTGGTGTTTGTAAGGTGACAATGACTTAATTATTTTACAAAACAGCTGTGGTTACCCCTTTTGTAATGAAGGGACACATTCGTTCATGTTTTGGCGACTAATGATGTTTTGTAGTAATGGGTTGTGGATTGATAGCAAAAATGGTTTGATGTTATTTGGTCTCATGAAATTGTTTTGTTTTTTGTAGGATTACAATGGCGTCTTCTCATGTTCTTATGGTTGATAGATCCGAATTGGAGAATAAGGTTTGATCTGTAGTCTACATAATTGATTTTGATCATGAAATATTTTGTCATATCATGTTTATATTGATTGGTTTAATTATATGTAGGAGTGTTTGCGAGTCTACCATTGTTGTAGGACTAAGTATCTCATAAAGGTCAATAGCATGTTAACTGATGATTAGAAGGTATGCCTAAAAGCAATCCCTTTTGGTTGACTCCTGATGATTGGCAAAGATCTGAAAATGAGCAAGAGGGTTGTTAGGGAGCTCTCTTGTAGATTTGTTGAGAAGAATTGTGGTTTTGAAATTAGGTCCCAAGTAGTTTCCTTTAAATTAATTGATGTTTGTATAGGTATAGGGTTGAGAATTGCAGGAGAGAAGGTTGATTTGGAAAAGGAATCAAGTGACTCCTAACTGAGGACTTTATTTGGTTCCAATCATGTACATATTACAATGATTTATGAGGAATTACTTAAATGTGTAAATGATTTTATAGTTGTTGATTTTTGTAAGTTATACATATTATTATGTTTGTCTAAATTTTTATTGCCGAACACAAAGGGTACTGTGCATAGTGGGTTGTTTGGTGTATTATGTAAATACAATTGGGGTGGCATTATCTACCAATATCTGGTGAGAAGTTTATGTGAAGGTACTTCATCCATTCGGAATGACACAACTCCTTCAAATGTGTATATTATTGGTTGTACATATATGTTGCAAGTAATTTCTATAATAAGTTGAAAAGTGAAGTATTTATTTCATAATAATTGTTATGTTGTTGATGTTTTATTATGAATTATGTCATAGATATGGGCGTACGAATATTTGTTATTCCCCCAAAAAAAAGGGAAATGAAGGGTAAATTTCCCCATATCCTTTATTGGAAGGATGTCAAAATTAGAGATAACCAAATTCAGTCAGCTTTGATTTCTAGTTTGGTAAATGTTTTAAGTGTAATGTTTTTTTGTTTAATCATGTTCACATTATTTATTAGTGCTGATATTTACCATGACCAGGTGGTTGTTGAATTGTCAATGTCATATGAAGAGCTTCAATATGACATTGTCAAAGAAGCTTTAGAAGATGGTGTTGGTCAATCGAAGGAAAATAAAAAACATCATCATGTACATAAAGATTGTCCAGAAATTAAATGACTAGATAATATTATCCTAGTGCAAGAGTAACTAATTTTGAAGCTTCAGAGGGAGGTCATTCAGTTGAGGAAATTGGTGGAGGATAAACGAAGATCTCAACCCTTGTATGACATGGCCTCTCTCCTAGCACCAACCCCAGTACCAACCCGAGCAACATCCCTAAGCCCAACAACATTCGCAACACCAACCCCAACAACATCCCCAGCACCAACCCCATCAACATCCACAACAACAACCACACTAGCAACCCTGGAGATAGTGCCAGAAGCACCCTCGAATCCAACGAGCATCATCCCCAACGTTCTAAGAAAACGATTTAAGTCTAGAGCGAGGGAGCATGTTAAATACTAGATATTAGGAACTCTTTGGACTGAATATCCTAAGAGAAGAAGAAGGTCCTGAAGAGTTACTGCAAGGAATGTATAAAGTCAAAAATGATTGTTGTTAATGTAATGGAATAATTTTTGTTGAACTTATTGTTATTGCATGATATTGGTTTAAATGTCATGGATTTAGGTACATTTAAACTTATTTACGTGTGTGGAATGGGTGATTAACCATTATTATTTGGTCAAGAAATTTATTTGCCAAAATGGTCGTTATGAATAGGGTGGCGTTTAGTCGCAAAAAGTTGAATTGAGGTGTTACGTTGTCAAAACATGGGTAACCCCTGATGTATTGTAAGTTGAGAAATGATATTTATGCATACATGTGTATCAATTTAACATATTTTTGACACAAAAAAGAGTCATTCATTATTCATATTATTGTAAGTGAAGAAGATAAAAACTTAATATGCCAAAATTGTCGTCATGAACAGGGTTGTGTTTAGTCACAAAAAGTTGAACTGAGATGTCACGTCGTCAAAACATGGGTAACCCCTGATGTATTGTAAGTTTAGAGATGATATTTATGCACATATTTGTATCAATTTAACATATTTTAGCACAAAAAAGAGTCATTAATCATTCATATGGTTGTAAGTGAAGAAGATAAGAACTTAATATGCCAAAATGGTCGTCATGAACAGACTTGCGTTTAGTCGCAAAAAGTTGAACTGAGGTGTCACATCGTCAAAACATGGGTAACCCCTGATGTATTATAAGTTGAGAGACGATATTTATGCACACATGTGTATCATTGTAACATATTTTGGCACAAAAAAAGAGTCATTCATCATTCATATGGTTTTAAGTGAAGAATATAAGAACTTAATATGCCAAAATGGTCGTCATGAACAGGGTTGCGTTTAGTCGTGAAAAGTTGAACTGAGGTGTCACGTTGTCAAAACATGGGTAACCTCTGATGTATTATAAGTCGAGGGACGATATTTATGCACACATGTGTATCAAGTTAACATATTTTGGCACAAAAAAGAGTCATTCATTATTCATATGATTGTAAGTTAAGAAGATAAGAACTTAATATGCCAAAATGGTCGTCATGAATAGGGTTGCATTTAGTCACGAAAAGTTGAACTGAGGTGTCACATCGTCAAAACATTGGTAACCTCTGATGTATTGTAAGTTGAGAGATGTTATTTATGCACACATGTGTACCAACTTAACATGTTTTGGTACATAAAGCAGTCATTCATCATTCATATGGTTGTAACTAAAGAAGATAAGAACTTAATATGCCAAAGTGGTCACGATCAACACTTCTGAATTTAGTTGCCAAAAGTTCTACTGAGGTGTCCCCTCGTTAAAGCTTGGGTAACCAATTGCAGATGACGATTATTGTGTATATGTGACATTTTTTCCTGGCGATGTTAGCAGTGACACAAATATACCAGATTCAACATTATAAACCTGTAAAGACCATGCGAACAAAATATAAGTAAGTTTACTCATGCAAATGTTTTAATTTGTATGTAACACAAACCGTTTGTCTTTCGTAGTTCATTGTGTTTAGTTTGACAACATTGGTAACCCCAAAATCAAATGGTTGAATTGCGGTGTCATCCACATTGCACTATAATTAATGTAAAGAAATGTTATTAACATGTACCAAGTAATAAATAGGACAAGTTAGCCACACCAAACACTAAATTAATACTTACGACATTATTGGTTGAACTTGTATGGTTGGCATTAACTGTCTTATTTCGGGTCGAAGTCGTGACTTTAATCTTTTAAATGGAGGTCGTCCCTTTCTTTTGACTGGTACAGGGCTATGAATATCTTTGTTGAGCCTGTCATTGATGAAATTATTTCTTTCTAGAGTCTGATCCCCCAAAAGGGTCTTTGATGGGTAATGAGTTTCAATGTTGTACGCCTTGGTGGGGGGAGACATGTCATGTGTGCGGGAAAAGGCTTACAGATGGGCAAATAACAATTAAGTTGTTTTGTGATTTTTACAAGCAACCTCAACTATTTCTCCAAATCTTTCGCTTAGGGCATCATAGCACTAAATATGTGTTGGTTTCTATTTGGAGTTAAAAAATGTCATTATGTAAGTATGTTTTCTCCTTACATTCTTGCTCCACCTTTGCAATATATATTTTGTTGGGACGCTCTTTTGTCTTTCTTGGGCAAAAACAACCAATGCATGTCTACATATTATGCCCCTGAACTCAAACAACAAACATTGACAGTGCACATCCTTGGTGGACCTATCATAAAAAACTGTGAAGAATTTGTCACGGCCATGTTCGCTATGGATTGACTCTTCCATCATTGTGTAGGTACAGTTTTCTCATCACTTTGAAAATGGTGAATTAGGCAGTTCATTTTGGACCTAAATTCGGTCTGCACCTAAGTGAACTTGGAATGCGTATATTCTTTTTTATATTGCTTTTCCATCAAAGACCTGACCCACATTGAATTACATTGTTCAATGAGGCAAAGTCAACCTCCTTCTCCTTTTTCCAATTGTGTTGCAACGCATTGTCATATTGTTGAACGAATTATTGTAGAGTTGTCATAGAATTTATGTAACCGTCAAAGAATGCGTTCATGCTCTCACTTCTTCGTGTAATTGACAGTCCTGTCCAAAAATGACCTTTTAAATATATAGGAACCCATCGATGACGTTCCTCATACAGACATGTCAGCCATTGATTATCAATCAATCCAAATTCTATTATGAAATTACCCCAATTAGTTTCAAATTGATCCATATTTTCAGAGTCATAGACAACCTCCTTCATGGTTCGCTTAATGTCCTTGTATTTGTTATAGCCTTGTAACTTTTTAGGAAATTTCTTCATGATGTGCCATAAACACCACCTGTTTTGAATCTGAGGAAAGACAGTCACAATGGCATTCTTCATAGCCCGGCATTGATCAGGGACAATCCCTTCTAGAGCTTTGTAATACTTACAAGTCGCCAACAGTCAAATAGCCAAAAAAATGTGCTGGTGTCTTCTGAGGATAGTAGCCCACACCCTAAAAGAATGGATTGCCCATGATGATTGACCCCAACAAAAGGCGCAAAAGGCATGCTATATTTGTTTGTTAGGTATATTGTATCAAATGATACAACATCTCCAAAGTATTGAGAGGTAGCTCGACTTCTTGCATCTTCCCAATAATCATTTTTTATGCGGTTGTCTTCGTTCATGTCGATATCAAAAAAAAAATCTTTTGTCAATTTTGTCATGCGGGAAAAATGCTTCAACATTGCTTGGTTGTCCCCCTCTTTTCCTAGTGCACGTTTTTGTTGAGAAAGGTAGTTTCTAACATCACGCTTAACAAATGGAAGGTTATTGTATCCTCTGGCGGCATGAACTAATGACTGATAGGTTTTATTTATCCTGACACCAGCCTCATCATTCAAGTCAATAGTCTTTTTAACTCGTAGGTTAATCTTTTTGTTTCCTCGAAACAACCTTGTGTTGGTTGGACTTAGATCATGGGAGTGCTTCTCATTCACAGTTGTAATGTACCATTTGTCCTCCTTTTTTGTAAGTGTAATGCAGGCGGGGCACTCATTGGCTTGTGTTGGAAATGACTTGATTTCAGCAGGGATGCTTGATACATATGTACCTGCTCTTGAGCACACCAATATGAAGTATCTTATTTGATTGTCAGTTCCTTTTTTTGACGATCTTGTTCTAATACCAAAGCATTTTCTGATAGCATACTGTCTGTAAAAGGTCTTTGCTTCATCTGCACCTGCAAAGCACATGCCAATGGTAGAAACAACAGGCTCGACGTTATGCAAAACCTTCCTCATTAACTGCATTTGACGTTTGACATTCATCACTCAAGGGAATGTCGTCCAATGATAATATATTGTTGGTGTTGATGGTATCGATAGAGGGATTAAACTACAATTATAATGTCAATTGTTAGCACCAGTGAGTTGCTGTGAAGATTTGATGAAGCCAATCATGTGAAGAAGTTCAAGACCATGTGATCATATGTGGACTGCATGAAGTTTTCATGAAGATTGAAAGGTTCGATCTAGAACTTAGGATTGTGTGTTGTGTGGCAAGTTTGATTCAAGTAGCAATATAAGCATTCTCCATCAAAGATAAGCTCCATGTTTTCAAATCTGATTTAAATAAGGTTTTGAGAAATTACTAAAATCAGTTTTTGAGCTTTGAACAACTATTTTAACTAACTGAAGAAAAATAGTCGATTATTTGACAAAACAGTCGAGTGAATTTTAAATGACAGTTGTCTATAAATAGTTGGCATGAAATTTTGGAACATAATGAAATCATTCTGAATCATTATCAAATCAGTTCTCTGAGTTTTCCAGGAGAGAGAAAAACACCTCAATAGTTTTTGTGATCAAGATCATTTGAAAAGCTCTTCAAGAACTGTTTTCTCAATACTGTTGGAGCTTTGAATTGACTGTTGTTGCTATACTGCTAATCTAATCATTCTGAATAAGCCTTCTATATCATTTTTTCATTATTTTTTTAATCTGTTATATAGAAGTGCTTGTGTTTGTTGAGTCTGTGATAATTCTTCCATTGTACTGGATTCTATTCTGGTGTGAGTTACCTGGGTTGGTAATTTTGTTTATACAGTGAGTTTTGTACAAGTTGTAACTTGATGAGGGGATTAGTAAGGGGTTTTTTGGGTTATATAGTGGATTTTGTATAGTTCTTGATCTGCTGTAGGTTTCAAAGGATTGTTTTCTGCGGGGAGCAGTGTATTCTTACGAGTAGCAAGAGGTTCAATTTCTGTAAAATTATCTGGTTTGATCTTTTTATAGTTGAAATCCTTACTATGGAGTAAGGGACTGGACGTAGCCCTTGCGGAAGGGTGAACCAGGATAAATCCTTGTGTTCTTGTTCTCTCTTGCACTCTCTTGATACTTCTTGATATATCTTGTTGAATTTCTTGAATTTCCAGAATCTATTAAAATCTGTTAACTAAACTATAATATTCTGATAATAGTCTAAGTATTTTTGAATAACATATATCTCACTTGAATACAGTATATTCGTGTTAATTTTGGAACTGAATCATTTTCTAATTCACTGAGTTTACTGTTCAGTCAGTTTTTCTAGAAAAGTTGATTTGTCACAATTAGAGGTTAAAAATTGTTTTCTGATATTAAACTAAATTTGTTTTGTTTAATAATAGGTTCTTGAGTCAGTAATTCATTGTTAACTTAGAGTTGATCGAATTCTTTAATTTCTTGAATTAATCGTTAAACAACTGGATTTACTGTTCACTGTTGTTTTTCCAGAACTTGCTTAACAGTCTACTGGTTTTCCAGAATTACAATCTATCTTTAGTTTATTGATTCTGTGTGATTACCTCTATTCTAGAATTTGTTTTAAACCTTTGCTGATTGCAATTCATATCATTTTGAATAGTTTCTTTAAAGATTTTTCATTTCTCACATTGAAAAGTACATTTGCGAAAAGTTTTAAAGGTGTTCAATTCACCCCTCCCCCTCTTGAACTTGGCCAAAACATATTTTACATCAATGATAAAAGCTGATCAACCATAGGTAAATGTAATGAATGACTATAATTATTATGTGTGGAACAAAAACAAACATTGCAATTCAGTTGCCAAAACTTTAACAAAGGTGTCCCCTCGTTAAGGCATGGGTAACCACTGGTGCGATATAATGTAAAAAACCAGTAATAAGGCACATAGGTCATTAAAATAAACATATTTGAGTGAATGAAAGTGTGATTAATCCTCCATATGGGTCTAATTGAATAAGTTAAGAACTTCATCTGAAAAAATGGTCCTTATGAACACGTTTTACTTTAGTCGCCCAAATTACAACTAAGGTGTCCCCTTGTTAAAGCATGGGTCACCAATGGTGCTTTGTAGCCTACGAACCAGTATTAAGTCACAGAGGGCTATGAAATGAACATATTTTGCTCAGTAAACCTTCTTTAATCTTTAATCTTACTATGGTTATTGAACATAAACATATTTACACAAGTCAAATATGGATAGTTTGATGAATATTTAGTGGTAAAAAACATAACGATCATGGTGCATTTAATCCTGCTAGTGAGCCAATAGAATGACAATAATGAAGCATTAATAAGAAGGCGAAAGCATTAAATGGAAATTTCACCTACCTGGTCTGCCATTGAATGCTTCAGCTTGAAAAATTTGGGGTGGTTCTCCCTGACGCATTTTTTGGTTCACAAAAATATTTAAGGAAGAAAGAGCTTAAATGTCTCCTCGTTACCACCACTATCAAGGAGCATTAAATGTTCTGTGAAGTAGGTAGTCGAGTTTGATGTGTTAAGAGACATTTGTACATACACAAGGTCACAACCAATGCACTTTACAGGCGTAGTTCAATCAAATTACCTACTTTCATTTAATGTAAAGTTGGTTTCGTGTGTTTCACGACACAGGCAGCAAAAAAGTCGAGTATCTTTCTTCAAGGACACCAAAAGAGGGAGCGTTGGGAGTCCTTATTTGTGCGTTGCACACTAGGTCTCCTCTAACCAAAAGGGTAACTTGGTGAAGGGTATGGAACCTTGGGAAGGACTAGACATCGATGACAGTGAACTTGAAACGTTTGTTCGTGACTGCAACTCCACCAACAATCTAATCCTAGGGCCAGCGGGCAATGTACAAGCTGTTTTACTGAACCGAAACTCTTCACAACCAAAGAACACACAAGACTTTGTGAAATGAATCACTGAGGCATCTCACCATAGAGATTTTACTACCAATCCATGGGAACGAACACAAAAATTTATCGACTTTCATGGTAAAAATTTTTAAAACAAAATGTTTGACTTTCTTTTAAAGGGTTGTTGAGTGTACACAATGTTGACAATGTATCAACGTTGTCAACCATGAAAACGTTGGCAACCAAGGAAAGTCCTTCTTGCCTGGCATTGGTCCCCTGTGTTGTCAAATCTTGTGAGCTAAATGGCCTTGGAGACATGACAATCACAATTAAGGTAACAACCTTTCCAAAAGGATACATTCTTTCATATGGCTTGTGAAATACATAAAAATGCAATTACAATGTTTTACATTATAGGACCCTACAGGAACTGCTAAGGCCAGTGTTCATCGAAAAGTCTTACAGGACCCTGAATTTGGTAATGACATCCAAGTCGAATCTGTGTTACTATTAAAGAATGTGAGTGATTTGGCTTTCCTATTTATTCTGCTTTGTGATTTATAGTTTTCACTCATGTTTGTGTAGGTTTCCATCTACACTCCCAACCAACGCATATTCTATCTGAATATAACCATAAATAACATCGTTAAGGTGTTCAGGTTTGATATAAGTCAACCAACTAAGGAATTACTTCGTGCTTCACAGCCAGTCATTTGCCTTAACCCAAACATTGGTATACAAACAACTGCTATTCATTTTCGTGTATTGGCCTCCATTAAACACAAAACTGCCAATTATTATAACAATAAATTTATTGTTGTTTTTTAAACCTCTTTGTGTAGATCCTAAGTATTGTCGCTTCTTTAATGATACCTAGCCTAACAGTCACAACTGATGGATGATTAACTCATGAATTGCATGACTCAAAAAATTAGGATGAGCTTATGATGTAATATAATTATGTTTTGTTCTGATGTAATGTTCATGAATTATGTTCACAACATTGGTTATTACCTACATGTTATTTTACAAACGTTCTTAATTTCAATGTGATCACCTCATTTATGTCCTAAATAAACTATGTGCTTAAAATTTGGTTTTTTACATTAGATCGCACCATTGGTTACCCATGCCTTAACAAGGGGACATCTTAGTTGTATTTTTGGCGACTGAACTCAAATGTGTTCATAAGGACCATTTTTTCAAATGAAGTTCTTAACTTATTCAATTAGACCCACATTGAGGATTAATCACACTTTCATTCACTCAAATATGTTCATTTTAATGACCTCTGTGACTTATTATTGGTTTTTTACATTATATCACACTAGTGGTTACCCATGCATTAACGATATGACACCTTAGTTGTAATTTTGGCAACTAAAGTCAAATGTGTTCATAAGCACCATTTCTTCAGATCAAGTTCTTAACTTATTCAATTAAACCCATATTGAGGATTAATCACGTTTTCATTCACTCAAATATATTCATTTGTATGACCTCTATACCTTATTATTGATTTTTACATTAGATAGCACCATTGGTTACCCATGCCTTAACGAGGTGACACCTTAATTTTAATTTTGGCTACTAAAGTCAAAGGTCTTCATAAGGATCATTTTTTCAGATGAAGTTCTTAACTTATTCAATTAGACTCATACTAAGGATTAATCACGCTTTCATTCACTCAAATATGTTCATTTCAATGAAATTTGTGCCTTATTACAGGTTTTTTTATATCAGATCGCACCAGTGGTTACCCATGCCTTAAAGAGGGGAGACCTTAGTTGTATGCTTGGTGACTAAACTCAAACGTGTTCATAAGGACTATTTTTTTAGATGAAGTTCTTAACTTATTCAATTAGACTCATATTGAGGATTAATCACGCTTTTATTCACTTAAATATGTTCATTTTAATGACCTATGTGCCTTAATACTAATTTTTTACATTTGATCGCACCAGTGGTTACCCATGCCTTAACGACGACACACCTGAGTTATATTTTTGGCGGCTAAAGTAAGACGTGTTCATAAGGACCATTTTTTCATATTAACTTATTCAATTAGACCCATACTCAGGATTAATGACGCTTTCATTCACTCAAATATGTTCATTTTAATGACCTATGTGCCTTAATACTGCTTTTTTACATTTGATCGCACCAGTGGTTACCCATACCTTAATGACGACACACCTGATTTGTAATTTTGGCGAATGAACTCAAAATAATCATAATAAAAATACAACCACAGCAATAGCGTTATAAAAAGTTTCCTATCTATAATACAATAATTGTAACAATATTTACAGTACTTGGTATGAACAAAAAATGCTTAAATAATAGACGTTTGTACAAGGTATTACAACAATCCTCTACTACTGTTGTAAGGAATGATAGCACTTTCTGAACTTAAGCTAATCAAATTCACAACATATAGTACAGTTTGATTATGACAGATATCCTCATGAAGAAGCCATTTGTACACCAACTGCTGCCGAAAACTATGAAGATCAGACTAAAATAAACCATGATCCACCAAATTAAAATCTGACCAACTCAACCAAAAATACACATAATCATAAAAGTATAACTAAACTATTACAAACTGTCGAGTATTCAAGTATATTCTTTTCATTAAACCTACATGAACCATCCCACATTTCCATGTACTTAATGACCATCATACCTGCAAAAACTCACAAACATTTACCAAGCCAGGAAAAAAATTTAATATACAAAACATTTACCAAAATCATATCACACTAACGTGTTTGGTTGCAGTGAGAGGTCATCGTCTTTCAGTTTAAGTCGAGAAGGTTTCGGTCCACTGGCATCTGCAAAGAAATCAAATAGAGCCTGCGGAAGATATGCCTAAAAAAACAACACAGTTACCCAAACCCATACTTCAAAACCAAATGATTTCATGAAACAGAAAACACATTACTGCAGCTAGATCAATGGCCTTGCGATATCGTTGTTTGTGTTTGTTCCCAAGGGAATCAAGCACATACAACTCCCTTTTCCCACAAACCAAAGCATAACACCATCAATGGTCGTTATGAATTGTGGGGACAAAAATCTACACCAAAATAAAATAGCTTTTAGTAATTACTAAACACTTACTTAATATTATATGATAAGACTTACTATTTCAGCTGTCATGAATTCGTAGAACTCTAATAAGCTCTCAGGGAAAAAAGTAGTGTATTCTGCTTCTCCCCGTGTACTCCATCTTGATTTAACGCTTTCTAGTTCCATAAGCTAAATTACATTGGTCTACAAAAAAAAATCATTAATCAAAACGTTCATAAGGACCATTTTTTCAAATGAAGTTCTTAACTTATTCAATTTGACCATACTGAGGATTAATGACACTTTCATTCACTAAATTATGTTCATTTTAATGACCTCTGTTCCTTAATAGTGGTTTTTGACATTAGATCACCCTAGTGGTTACCCATGCCTTAACGACGTCCCACCTTAGTTGTTTTTTAGGCGACTGAACTCAAACATGTTCATAAGGACTATTTTTTCAAATGAAGTTATTAACTTATTCAATCAGACCCATATTGAAGATTAATGACGCTTTTATTCACTCAAATATGTTCATTTTAATGACCTCTGTGCCTTAATACTGGTTTTCTACCTTAGATCACACCTATGGTTAGCCATGCCTTAACGACGGCCCACCTTAGTTGTGTTTTTGGCGACTGAAATGAAAATAATCATAATAAAATTATAGCCACAACAATTACTAAAAATAGTACATACCACAAACATGGGATTCAAGCAGATACGCCTTATCATGCCCGTCTTTTTCTTATCATCATTCATAACATTAAAGTGGTAAAAAGCATGACCTATATTCAATTTTTACAGTTATTTCCAAACAAAATGAAAGATTGAAGGTAATCAATCCATGCTTACCAAGTTATCCACTCTTTGTTGTGGGCCAAGGCTGTAGAGGTCAGCATTCGTAAGCATGTGTTATTCAATCTCAACAACAACACTACACAAATTACAACACAAGTTAAAGTCAAAATAAAACACACAATCAATAAATTGATAAAATATAATATACTTATGGTCATTTTCACCAGCATCGGTCAGGCTCCCATAAAGCTTATCAACATCAACAGCCTCCACATTATCACCATCTCCACCCTTTGCCTCAAGGGGACTCCTTGGGGGGGCCCTCTGGAGAGTCGATGTTGGACTATTTGGGGGACTCATTGAGGGAGTCTTTTGGGCAATCTCTGGATTGAGAGTTAGGGGAGTCATTTGGGGACTCTTTTCGATACTGACAGTTGGGGGAGTCTTTGGGGAACTCCTTCTAGGACTATTTTAGGGACTGAGACTTGGGTCACTTAAAGTTAGAGGACTCCTTGGGCTGGGGGCTCTTCGGGATACTCCTCATTGGACTCCTTGTTCTATTCCTTCGTGGCATTGAGGATGACCCCTTGGTGCTTTTATTTGGGGCACTTTCCAATTCTTCTCGCAGTAGGCTAATTTCTTGTCCAACTACAGTGAGGAGCTATGCATAGGACTCAATTTTTTTCTATTTTGGCTATAGCTTTTATCCAGTCATTGCACTCCTCAACATCCTCACCTCCATTGACACTGCACAAAAAGAACCAAGATTTAATTTTTGAAGAGAAGGGCCCATAGAAAATGCATCACCAGATTTAATTTAAGTGTAAATGGACTATTTTGGGCTTAGGTTAAAATCTGAAGAGTCACCCATTATTTTGTAGATGAATTTTAAATTTTTTATTTTGATATATTTTGATTAATTTTCCATTGGGCTTATAGTAGTCATGCTTACTAAATTGTGTTTTTTGTTTTCCCATTTTATGTAATTAATTAGTCATCTATAAGTGTGCCAAAAACCTGTTGCTGCATTAAATTTGGAGGCTTCTAGGCTAGTGAAGAGTTAGGTTAGCTTTTAGAAGCTAAGAAAAGTCTATTTAAGTCAGAAAACACATGTAAACAACAACTTTGAATTTGAAATACGAATTTGATTTTGAAAATTTCAGAAGTGAGAGTTTCTCTCTTGAGTTCTTCATTGGACTTGCAACTTATCATACTTTAGGGTCTTTGTTGCGTTTCTTTTCCGCAAGACAAGGGTTCTGAGTAGATCATCCTAAATCTGAATACGTAGGGATCTTGGGGAATTCAAATACTCTTTGTTATGGGTTCTGGAGATTATTCCTAACCGGGTTCACATCATTCGGTAACCAGAGCTTCGTTCCTAGCAGTCAGGTTATATCTTCTACTATTTTACTAGTTATCTTGTTCTAAAATCTTTGTATCCATTTGTTCATTTCGTTTCTGAAAAAAAAAGAAAAAAATTAGCATACAAAAAAAAGCAAAAAAAAACAAAAGAAAAAAAAGAGAAGAAGTATTATAACATTTTGTGTTTCTGTTCTAGAAAAAAAAAAAGAGCGATATTCTATATTTGTGGAGAATATTTCTGTATTTTAAAGTTAAGACCCATGTTCCGAAAAATATTGCATCATTCTGCTTGGTGTTTGCCTAGTTGTAAGAGCTTTTAAGAGCTTATAGAGAGGGCTGAAAAAAATATTCAAGAGTGTTCTGAAATTTTATTGGAATAGGAAAAGCCAAAAATAGAGAGCAAACACGAGTGTAGAGCATCATCCTTGAGTGTAAACATGTGAGGAACAGTGAAGAATATTTTTTTTATCACTAACATTTTCTTTTGAGGTTCTACAAATGGCAAATAGAGAGTGAGTAGCACTTGTAACTAGACGTGTTCTAAACTCCCAAGTTAAAGAAGATGACATGGAACAACAAAGGGAGAATATTTTTCATACTCGCTGCCTCAACAACAATAATGTGTGCAATATGATCATACATGGAGGGAGCTGCACAAATGTTGCGAGTACCACCTTGGTTGAGAAGCTGAACTTGTCAAACCTTAAACATCCCAAACCTTATAAATTGCGGTGGCTAAATGAATATGGGGAGATTCGGTTAAAGAAACAAGTTCTAGTTTCGTTTTCAATTGGCAAATACAGTGATGAAGTGCTTTGTGATGTTGTTGTTCCTATGCATGCTAGACATTTACTCTTGGGGAGACCATATGAGTTTTATCGGAGGGCAACAAAGGATGGTTACACCAATAGATACTCATTTGTGAGAAATAACAAAACCATCACCCTTGCACCACTTACTCCTAAGCAAGTTTATGAAGAACAGTTGAAAATGAAAAGAGAAAGAGAGAAAAAAGAAAGTGAGCAAAAAAGTGAGAAAGGTAAAACAGAAAAAAATGAGTGAGGTAAAAGAGAAACAACAAAGAGAAGAGTCTAAAAGAGCAAAAAAAATTTATGTAAAACCAAGTGAAGTGAGGGTAGCCTATTTTATCAAATATCCAATACTTGTATTTTTCTACAAGGAGGCTTGCTTGAGCTCTAATTCACTTGACCCATCTCTTCCTAGTTCTGTTAGTTGATTGTTGCAGGAATTTGAAGACTTGTTTCCAGAAGAAACCCCTAGTGGATTGCCACCCATTAGAGGAATTGAGCATCAAATAGATTTCATTCCTGGTGCAACTATTCCAAATTGGCCAGCCTATAGGTGCAATCCTGAACAAACCAAAGAATTACAAAGGCAGGTTCAAGAACCTTTGGCAAAAGGAAATATGAGTGAGAGTTTAAGTCCTTGTACAGTTTCAGTTCTACTTGTGCCAAAGAAGGATGGAACATGGCGAATGTGTTGTGATTGCAGAGCTGTAAACAACATTACGGTGAAGTATCGTCACTCTATCCCTAGGTTAGATGACATGCTTGATGAATTCATGGTTCCACTATTTTCTCAAAAATTGATTTCAAATCTGGATACCACCAAATTAGAATGAGGGAAGGTGATGAGTGGAAAACTGCATTCAAAACAAAACATGGACTATATGAATGGTTAGTAATGCCATTTGGACTTACTAATGCACTAAGTACTTTTATACGATTAATAAATCATGTGTTACGTGATTTTCTTGGCAAATTTGTTGTTGTATATTTTGATGATATTCTGATTTATAGCAACAATCTTGATGAACACATTAACCATTTGCATTATGTTCTTGATGTTCTTCGAAAGGAAAAGTTGTATGCAAATCTGAAAAAGTGTTCCTTCTACATGAGTAAAACTGTTTTCCTTGGCTATGTTGTAAGTGCTCAAGGAATAGAGGTGGATGAAGAAAAGGTAAAAGCCATAAGAGAATGGCCAACGCCAACTGGCGTTACTGTGGTAAGAAGCTTTCATGGCTTAGCAAAATTTTATAGACGATTTGTGAAAGACTTCAGTACCATTGTTGCACCTTTAACTGAGGTTATTAAGAAATTTGATGGTTTTAAATGGCAAGAAGAAAAAAATAATACATTTCCTAATCTTAAAAATAAATTGTGTTCTGCACCTATTTTGTCACTTTCATATTTTAACAAAACATTTGAAATAGAATATGATGCATCTGGTATAGGTATAGGTGTTGTTTTGATACAGAAAGGGAGACCAATTGCCTACGTCAATGAGAAATTGAATGAGGCAGCTCTAAAATACCCAACATATGACAAGGAGCTTTATGCACTTGTGAGGGCTTTAGAGAATTGGCAGCACTACCTTTGGCCGAAACAATTTGTGATTCACACTGATCATCAATCCTTAAAGCATATAAAGGGTCAAAGCAAGTTAAACAAGAGGCATGCCAAATGGATGGAATTTATTGAGCCTTTTCCATATGTAATCCAATACAAGAAAGGTAATGAAAATATTGTTGTTGATGCCTTATCAAGAAGGTATGCTTTACTTACTTCTCTTGATGCAAAGTTAATTGGCTTTGAACATGTAAAGGAATTGTATGAACATGACTCTGACTTTGCACAAATATTTGTTGCATATGAAAAAGGGGGCATTCAAGAATTTTCATAGAATTAACGGTTACTTATTCAAAGAAAACAAATTGCGTGTACTGCAATTCTTTGTATGAGAGTTGCTTGTGAGGGAGGCCTATGGGGGAGGATTAATGGGACATTTCGGGGTGAAAAGAACTTTAGACATTCTGCATGAACATTTCTTTTGGCCTAAGATGAAGCATGATGTTGAGAAAATTTGTAGTAGATGCATTGCTTGTAAGAAAGCTAAATCAAAAGTTTTGTCACATGGATTGTATAAACCTTTACCAGTACCTAATGAACCTTGGGTAGAAATATCTATGGATTTTGTTTTGGGGTTGCCAAGATCAAAAAAGGGTATAGATTCAATTTTTTTGGTAGTGGATAGATTTTCAAAAATGGCACATTTTATTCCTTGTCACAAAACTGATGATGTTGTTCATGTTGCAGAATTGTTTTTTAAAGAAATTGTGAGACTACATGGAATGCCAAGAAGTATTGTATCTAATGGGGATACAAGATTTCTTAGCCATTTTTGGAAGGTTTTTTGGGGAAAACTTGGAACAAAATTGTTTTTTTCTACTTAACATCACCCACAAACAGATAGTCAAACTGAAGTTTTCAATAGAACTTTGTCTCAATTGCTTAGGATCATTGTTCAAAAGAATTTGAAAAATGGGAAGATTGCTTGTCGTATGTTTAATTTGCTTATAACAGAACTGTGCACTCATCTACTAATTGTTCTCCTTTTGAAGTAGTTTATGGTTTTAATACGTTAACTCCTATGGATTTGATACCATTACCTATCAATGAACATGGAAGCCTTGATGGTAAGAAGAAAACTAAGAAGGTGAAAGAAATCCATGAGCGAGTTAAACAATTGAAAAGAAAAATTAGCAATATGCAACTCATGCCAATAAAGGAAGGAGACGAGTCACATTTGAACTAGGAGATTGGGTATGGGTGCACATGAGAAAAGAAAGATTTCCAACCCAAAGAAAATCCAAATTGGCTCCTAAGGAAGATGGACCATTTCAAGTGATTCAAAGAATAAATGACAATGCTTACAAAATTGACCTCCTAGATAAGTATAGTGTTAGTGATACTTTTAATATTGTTGATTTATCTCCTTATGATGCAAGTGAAGATTCAAGGTCGAATTCTTTTTAGGAGATAGGGGATGATAAGAACTAAGAGCTGAAGTTTAACCAACCTCAAGCACCTGCACAAATAAATAATCCAAAGGATGCCTTACAAAATCCAAGTGGACCAATCACCAGGTCAAACAAAGTCTAAGATTGAATTGAAGCCTAATCATGTTCTTAAATTGATATGGGCTGATAAAGAAATTAAATGAAGGAGATTTGGGCTAAAAGCAAGTCATTTGAAGAGAAGGGCCCATAGAAAATGCATCACCAGATTTAATTTAAGTGTAAATGGACTATTTTGGGCTTAGGTTAAAATCTGAAGAGTCACCCATTATTTTGTGGATGAATTTCAAATTTTTTATTTTAATGTATTCTGATTAATTTTCTATAGGGCTTAGAGTAGTCATGCTTGGTAAATTGTGTTTTTCGTTTTCCCATTTTATGTAATTAATTAGTCATCTATAAGTGTGCCAAAAAGTTGTTGATGCATTAAATTTGGAGGTTTCTAGGCTAATGAAGAGTTAGGTTAGCTTTTAGAAGCTAACAAAAGTCTATTTAAGTCAGAAAACACATGTAAACAACAACTTTTAATTTGAAATACGAATTTGATTCTGAAAATTTCATAAGTGAGAGTTTCTCTCTTGAGTTCTTCATTGGACTTGCAACGTATCAAGGGTTGATCATCCTTGTGGCGTTTTTCATACTTTAGGGTATTTGCTGCGTTTCTTTTTCGCAAGACAAGGGTTTTGAGTAGATTATCCTAAATCTGAATACTTAGGGATCTTGAGGCATTCAAATACTCTTTGTTGCGGGTTATGGGAATTATTCCTAATCGGGTTCACATCACTACAGCTGAAGACTCTACAAATTGAAGTGCATTGTGCATAATGTCCAGACTCTCCTTCTCCTCAGTCAAGTTCCAGTCCCAAACAATCTACACAACACGTACACAATTCTTGTGACCAAATGAATAACATTATACAATCGTAAGGTACAAAATTGATACAACGCTTACAATTACCTAATTATTTATAAAAAAAAACTTCTCAATCTTTGAGGAATACCTTAAATTCTTAATGGAAGGTCAGTCACGAATATGTGGAAACAGCGAACTGCGTCCCATTCCCAGATGTTGCACAACCCACAACTTGTCAAAAAGAATAAGAAACCAATTAACAAACCATATATTTAATTCTCAAATTCACACCACATTATACATAATTTAAATTCAACAAAACACAAACCTGCAACATAGCTACACACCCGGCTAAGTGTAGGCCGCCACTGTTTTTCTAATTGCGAAACAGATGGAAAGCTCGGTCCAGAGTCTTCACCATTAAAGAATGAACTGCCTCACCCCAATTCCACAAATGTAACGACTCTAAATTATCTAATAAACTAAAAGGAAAGGTACTAACAATCCTAGAAGTGCATGGAAAATAAAAAACTAAAAATACAAGAAATATATACAATCTACTATAATTATTTACATTGTCTTTCTCCCGTAATTTGACAACAATCTTGTCAATTGTAATTTCCTCCTTACTAAACAAATTTTTAACCAACCCATGCGTACAATTATCAAAACTAACTTCTTCTCCACTAACAGCCAAACCCAATACAACACAAATATCAAAAATATTAAACGGAACCAGATGTTCCCTAATCCCTGAAGCTCTTGCTTTCGATGTTCCATCTGCTGACCAACTCAAGCAACAAGGAATTGCAAATTTTGAGTGGCTCTTCCAACTGCAGCATCTATCGAAAAGGGGCCATTTCCAATTCTTGTCGCTAGAGTGCACCCATTGTTTGGTTTATTTGCACCATAATGTGGGTGTCAACCCTGTTCCACAGCCTAAGCTGCAAATTATATATGACATTTGTGTTACCATCTTCACATCTCAAACATTTCAATAACAAAACCAGGATGCAAACTAACTTACCTTAGATTGTCCATTGTTGTCACTAACACATTTTCCTTTTCCAGCCATCAATGTTCAAACACTCAAACACCTAAGCAAAACAACCAATTTAAGTCAGATGACCATTTTCCACAAATTACCTGTGTGCATTAATAATGGTTCTAACTCTGCATTAAACATAGGTTACCCGTCCTTTAACGAGGGGACACCTTAGTGCAATTCTTTTCGACTAAACACATATGTGTTCATCAGGACCATTATCTCAAATAAAGTTGTCAACTTCTTTAACTACACCCATAATAACGATTACTAAGGCTTTGGAACACAAAAGTGTGTGTATTATTACTACTTATGAGAGCACAAAACATCAGAGGTTATCCCTTCTTTAATGAAGGGACACCTTAGTTGAAGAAGTTAAGAACTTAACATGCGAAAATGGGACTCATCAACACCTTTGAGTTTAGTCGCCAACAGTTCTACTAAGGTGTCCCATCGTTAGGACATGGAAAACCTGTGATGTTTTGTAAGCTCAGAACCACTTATTATTTAACAAAACACATGTGGTTAACCCTTCTTTAATCAGGGCACACCTTAGTGAGCATACAACACCATACACACAAGAAACGAAAAGATTCAAACATGATAAACCTAAAACCCTAACAAAAATCATTCCTTTTCCATCAACAACAACGAACAAAATTGTGAAACGACCAGTAAAACTTCCTTTTCCATCAAAAATCACACAAAAGACCAACCTTTACATCAACCACCACAAACCCTAAACAGAAATCTAACATCAAGAAAAGAACCTTTTGTTTTCCATCAAGAACCAACAACAAAACTGTAAAACTTCATTTTCCAACCAAAAATCACATAAAAGACCAATCTTTATGAAAAACCCACCACACAATAAACTGGAACCCTTAAACCACCTCGCCAACAATGACGAACCCTAAAGGTCAAGGAAAACACGAGAGGAGAAAGACGAGAGCAAGGTTACGAGCATAGGGAGACGAGAGAAGGCATGTGAGAAGATAGTGAGACTTCGTGTGAGGAGGGAGACAAGAGGAATGGAAAGAGAGAGTGAGCGTGTCAATCCCAATGTTTTAGGTTTTTCTTCAGCCAAGTCTCTCACCTTACATACTAGATTAAAAAAATTATATTTTGTCACGTCACCAGTGTCAAATGAAGGTAATGCCACATATTGGTGTCAAAATAATATTACTCGACATTATTTATTAGAGGATGGTTGTGTAATATGTGAAAAGTATTAACATGAACTAGAAGTGGGAAGTTACAAAAATTATTTTATTTTATGAAAAAATGTTAACTTTTATTTCTTATATTATATAAATAGGGCGTAGTATTAGAAGGTATTAAACATTTGTAATACATTATTTTATAATATGTCCCATAACCAATTACAACAATAAAAATACTTGTTTTATTAAATATTTTTTCAATTTTTTCTTATTGATTTTAAAGTTTAAGTTTTTTTTTTTTAATCTTTCATTCATAATTCATGTCAACTTCATATCATAGAAAACTTTAAAATATTTCAAATTGAAATTATAATCAAGATTTATAGAATGACAAAATGAATTATATTTCTATCTATTTTTAAAAAAGTAATTGATTTTTATTACTTTTAAAATAATTATTATTTACTTAAATATGAATATTTATATCATTAGATATTATTTTTCAAGATATTTGATCATAATTAATTAGGAGTTGAAAATAAAAATTGTTGCTGACCATTATCAAAGGATCCAATCTCTAACATTAAATATATATATATATATATATATATATATATATATATATATATACACATCGTGTTCTATGAAAAAACTGAAAACTAACGTACAGAATGACAAATCGGGGATCTTTGTAAACCCTGTAATGGAAGAAAATGAAATAAAAAAGTTTTAATTACAAAATCAACTTTATTCTTGTACATTGTTAGGAAAATTGGCTGGATGGTGGCTTCCACAGCAAACTTTAATGTGAATCTAAAGATGAGATGAACGAAAAAAAGTCACTAATGTAATGACAGCTTCAAATCAGAAAAGCATGATGGGATTGGTGGCGCCTCAAATCAGAAAATACCCATTAGAGACAGGAAATTGTTCAGGTCATTCTCATCCATTGATAATGGGTTCACGAGGTAATTTGTGAACATTCATGCTCCCTTTGTTTTAACATGCTTTTTTAATTTTTTTGATTTAATGTCTATTCAACAACAGTGATAAGACCTAAGTTCACTAATTTCATATTGAGCGATTTTTAACGGAGTAGTTGTTGAAGGAGGAATTAGTGGTGGAAAAGAAACAAAAATAGAAGAAGAAAAATGTTGAAAATAAGATTATTTGAATTAAAAAATAAAATGAAAAAAAAAATTATTAAAGTTTTTGAATTATTTAATTGATATAATCAATTTAAAAGAAATTATTAAATGATATATTTATAAAATAATTAAATTATCTTTGTTATTATAGATTAGTTTTAATTAGATGTCAGATTCTAATTTTATTATTATTATTATTAATTATTAATTATTTAAATTTTAATATTTTTATTTTTATCATTTTATAAATATTTATTATTTTTAGTATTAAAATTATTATTTTATAATGTTTTTATTATTAATAAATTTATTATAATTTTATAATTTTATTATTATTATTATTTACTATTTATATTTTATTATTTTGTGATATTATATAAAATAATTAATTAGATTACATTATATAATATGTTTTACATAATAAAAAACATAAAATAATGAAATTATGTCAATCAATTATATATACAACATTATGTTGTATAATGTAACAAAATTCTTTTTCTCATCATTTTGTTGTCGTTTGTAGGATATTATGTAATTGCAAAAGTATCCACGTTAACTTTTTTATGGCTTTCTTCTCTGGTGGTGATAGAATGAAAGCAAATCCATCGTCGTTTTTCTTTTTTAGAAAAAAAAAAAATCGGTAAATATAAGCAAAACACATCTTCGCCTTTCCCATCATGCACGTAGTATACATCCAAAAACAAATGGAACATAATTGTCTTATGCTAAGGACGAGGTCGATCAAATTACAATTAATCTAGTTATAAATGTTCGATGTAAGTATCACTGATTTAGTCTACTTAACTTCCATTACAAAATAATTGATATTATTTTTAATAATCTTTTTTTTAACAATTGTTCTCTTAGAAATAGAACTCATACAATGATTTTTATATCAATTATTGAATTGATTTATGGTTTTTACCAAAAAAGAATTTTATTAGAAGGTTATTAGAAGTTAAGTCATGACTGTAGGATATGATAGTGTAGTCAGCAGAAAAAGATAAGGAGAGATTCACTTATAGAAGATTCTTCGTTGTTCAAGCCGATAAAAGCATAAGAAATTATAAATATATAAATGAGTATGAAAATTTAGTAAATATTTTCTATGGGATTGATTTGTTTATAGGCCTTTTTAGGCTTGGGATGAAGTTTTCAAATGAAATTTAAAATAAATAAGATATAGGATCGATTATTGAATATTTGGCATTCAGCCAATTATTATTATATAAATATTCAAGTTATATGGTTACATTTGATTTGATTGGATTGCATCCAATTTGATTCGACCACACCCGATTTGAATAAATTTTATTATGTGTATCTCTATATATCTTGGATAAGGATAAATACATAAGTCTCACAATCTCAAAATCCATAAATGATATGTAGGTGCACCGATTTGATGAATGAAAAAGCTTTAGTATTTTGCAAGTGTTTATCAAATTATTTTGATCCAATGATATTTTATTTGTTGTGAGTTAGATTACTTTGAGATGATCGTTTATTTTCAAACGACTTTTCGGATTATGATGGTCACTTATTTTCAAGAGATTCTATGTAGCTTTATTATGAAGTTGTTTGAGATCGAATAGCAATTCTATATAGCTTTGTTTCGATGATTGTTTGATCTAAGTTAGTGTTACAATTACCGTTGGATCTTGGATAGACACTATTATTCCAATGATCATTTGATCTCGGATAGTGATTATGTCTAACTTTTTTCCAATGACGGTTTGGTCTTGGATAACAACTGTTCCGTTGATCATTTGATCTTGATGAGTGTTCTTTCTATGATTGTTTGGCCTTTGATATCAATTGTTCCTATGATTATTTGATCTTGGATATACATTGTTGTTCCATGATCGTTTGATCTCAGTGAGTGTTTTTTCTAAGAATGTTTGGTCTTTGATAAAAATGGTTTTGATGATTGTTTGATCTTAGGTGGACACTATAGTTTCGATGATCGTTTGATCTCGGTAAGTGTTCTTTCTATGATCGTTTGGCCTTTGGTAGCAATTGTTTTAATGACTGTTCGATCTCGGTGAGTTTTTTTTTTTGTAGACTATTTCATCTTTGATAGCAATTGTTCTAATGATTGTTTGATCTCAGATATACATTGTAGTTTCGATGATCGTTTGATCTTAACAAGTGTTCTTTTTGTGATCGTTTGGTTCTTGATAGCAATTGTTTGATAGAGTTAAATTATATGATAATTTTTTGCTTATTTTCTCAATGAAATCAATTCTTTCTAAGTTTGGAACCTGCTAAATCCCATGTTTTTATTTTAATTTGTTTCTTGTTATAAATAATTGGTTACTTGAGCTTTTAATCAACTATTACTCTAAATCCCACTAATTTTGTTAAATATATGAATAGAAGAAAATTGGGCCAAGAAATGTGGGATTAAAGCCCATAAAGAGAGAGATAAAAGATAAGATTGAGAAATCAAGCCGAGATCAAGGAAGTAGAAATGCGCCCACCTAGCAAATATGGGATCGACGCAAAATTGGCTTCTGAACTTGGACAAGCAATAGAATCCAATGGCGCCCAACACAATTCACGTGGGTCGGGTGCAAGCGTCAAAATTTTAATTCTATTTAAAGGATTCTCTGCATTAGGGTTAGACACTTGCTATCAATTGCAAAAATTTGCTAACATTGTTTTAATGATCCTTTGATCTTAGATAGACATTGTTGTTTAGATGATCATTTAATCTCAGTGAGTGTTCTTTCTATGAACGTTTGGTCTTTGTTAGTAATTGTTTCGATGACTTCTGATCTCGAATATGACATTATGATGATCATTTGATCTCGGATAGTGATTTTGTATAACTTTATTCCAATGACAGTTTATTCTTATATAGCAATTGTTCTAATAATCCTATGATCTCGACTATTGATGTACTTCTTCAAATAGATATGGAAAAAATTTCATTTAAAGAAAGTGTCTCATTACAACCTTGCTCAAGAAAACCCTTCTTAAGGATAAAAACTGAGCTAAGGAAAAAGAGTACATCATTCTTTTCAATAACTCAATAGTAGTACCTTTTCAAATGGGTCGCATTTCAAGTACTTGGCGAGAGTTTGCCATTTAATTCTGGAAGCTTATAAGGCCCATTCTGTAGTGAGTCTATTACTTGCAGTGGGCCTTCCTAATTGGGTGCTAGCTTTCCTTCATGCTTGTCTTTCTAGGCTTCTCTGAGCTTTCACCACACCAAGTCACCTTTGTTAAAGAATCAATCTTTGACATGTGTTTCTTCATTCCCTACTCTTTTGCAACTTCTTCTCTTATTTGTGCTTCTTCTTGTACTTCTTCTATGAGATCTAAATCAGTTCTAAAGTTATCATTATCATTCTTATCGAAATATTTGCCCCACATGTCAATCCGAAAGGTGTTTCCCCTATAGACAATCTAATTGAGGAGTGCATTGATAACCCCATAATATATTGGGTATCTCTTCGACCCAAAGACCTTATACTTCGCTAAATTTCTTCTTGAGTTCTTTCAAGATAAACTTTTTGGCCACTTCAGTCTATTTATTATTTTAGGGTTGCTCCACGAATGAGACTCGATGTTTTATTTTGAGTTGTTGTAATAATTTTTTTAAATTCTTTTTCTATAAATTGCCAATTGTTATTTGTGATGATAGAATGTGGCAAACCATGTATACACACCACACTTTTCCAAAATAATTTTTGTACCTGCTAAGTTGTGATAGTTACCAATAGCTCGACTTCTATCCACTTAGTAAAGTAATTAATGACCACAAATAAGAATTTTACTTTCCTTTTGGCAAAAGGAAATGGCTTGAGTATGTCCATTCCCATGTTGTAAATGGCCTTAGGGAGGTTATCGTGTACAACTCTTCAGGAGGTAGTGTGTGAAGGGGTCATACTTATGATATTCTTGGCATTTTTCAGTAAAAGTGTTAGTGTCCTTCCGAAGAGTTGGCCAATAATATCTTGCTTTTAAAACTTGTGACACCATACATCGAGCTCCCAAATGCATCCGACATATGCCCATGTGGAGTTTGATGAACACGTATTTAGTTTGGTCGTCGTCCAAGCATTTTAGTAATGAGGTGGAAAACCTTTTTGAAATGGTTCGCTGTTATACATGGTATAAAATGATGCTTGTTTGCACCCTTTTAACCTTTGTTGCGTTTTTAAATAAAGAATCGTTGGTCAAAAAATTGATGATAGGTGTCATCCAAATTGAACTACCCAGATTTACTAGTAACACATCATCATAGTCCCAACTTTGAGTGCTCAAGGTTTCTTGAATGAGGGTTCAATGTTGTTTGACCTTTCTTGTGCTAGAGAGCTTAGAGACGACATTGACACAATTGTTTTGCTCTCTTGACACATGTATGATGTTGAATTGATCAAACTATCCTATCAAGATCTTGGTTATATAACAATATTTTTGAAGCAAGGGCTTCTCAACATTGTCGTTTATCTAACCAATGATTAGTTGAGAGTCGCTTTAGAATTTCAGTTGTTTCACACCCAATTCTTGAGTAAGTTTTAGCCTAACAATTAGAGTTTCATATTCTGCTTAGTTGTTGAATGCATCAAAAGTGAAGTGAATGGCTTGCTCAAGGATGATATTGACTAGGCCCTCAAGGATTATACCAATCCCACTGTCCTTTTTATTTGACAAACGATTCACAATAAGAGACCGCAAATCATGTCTTTCTTTGAGTTTGGGCAACTCGATCAAAACATCTACCAATAATTGTGCTTTCACTAGTCCTTTAGTTTAAAATTTCAATCATAACTCAAATAGCTCAATCGACCAAGTTGTCCTTCAGTCTGCTAGTTTTTTTTTTATTTTGAAGTACTTGCTTGATGGGATAATTTATTTGTAGGATGATATAGAAGCTCTGAAAGTATTGTTAGAGCCTCCAAGCCATGAAACAAGTGCTAATATCAATTTCTCTATGACATCGTATTGCTATTCGAGCGATTGTAAAGTTTATCTGGTGAAATGTACATTATGGTTGAGTTTGAGACTAAAAGGTATAGAGAAAGAGTTGAATGGAGAAATAGACTTATAAGTATTGTTAGGGAGTAGATATCTTTTTTTTCTTATACTCTAAAACATATGTTCACATTTAGCATCCCATTTGAACTTTTGTTTTTTTTCCTTTGAGGAGCCTGGAGAAAGGCTTTGCTTCTTTGTAAGCTTAGGAAGAAACCTTGATAGTGCCACAAGTTTCCCATTAAGACGTTAGACCTTCTTTAAGTTACTTGGACTTCTCATAGTTAGGGTTGCCTGGCACTTGCTAAGATTGACTTCTATCCATCGTTGGGTGATCATGAAGCCAAGGAATTTTTCACTTTTTCCCGTGTTAGGGTACATGCTATGCTTCCTAACCTTATTGAAACCTCTCTCCAAATGGGTAGAGTGATCCTCTACATTTGTCGATTTGACCGTCATATCATTGACATATACTTCCATTATGTTACTATTGAATTCCTTAAAGGCTTTATTCATGAGACGCTGATATGTTGCACCATAAATTTTTAACCCAAGCGGCATAAATTTATTAAAAGAAATTAACTCCCCGATCATGAAAACTATTTTATCTTGATTAGGTGGATACATTATGATTTGATTATATTTTGAGTATGTCTCTAGGAAACTGAGCAACTCAGCTTGCCATGTTGTCAACAATCTAATTTATGTTTGGCAAAGGGTATGTCTCCTTAAAGCATGCCTTATTTGAATCTATATAATTGATATACATCCCCTAGCCATTTAATTCTTTTACCATAATCACATTTGCTAGCCACGTGGTGTAGATGATTTCCACAATAAAGCCAGCTTTGAGTGATAGTGTATTTCACAACTAAATTACTTTCCTCATTGAGTTTCCTTTTTCTTTGGGTTATAGGTTTTGAGGAAGTATGACAATTTTATGATATATGAAGTTTAGGTCGATGTTAAGCATATTTGTTGGACTCTACACAAAAAGGTTGGAATTCCTTACAAAGACTCCATTTCATCTCTTAATAAATAACTAATAATTTTTCTCACCTTTGTACACTAATCTGGTTAGGAAACTAATTGTATATTTATCAAGGGATCATCAAAGGTAGGCTGATTCTCCTCAAATTTGGCTTATGGGTCAAGGTCCACCCTATCATTGGTAACGAAAGCCTGAGTTGTATCTTTGATATTATGACATGTTTGAACATTATTACTCTCTCATGGTCGATCAGTGTTGTACTCTTATAGGAAATCTAACACCTCATTGATCTAAGTTGCGCTACTGGTAGGAATTTTCAGTGAATAAGGAGTGACTTTGAGATGTTGTGCATAACATTCTCTTGGCGCTTTTGGGATTGACCTTTATCATGTTTTTTTTTTATTGTCCTTGGAAGGGAATTTCATGGTCATATATGGTGTAGAAACAACGATTTTGAGCTTGTTGAGAGTTCCCAACCCAATTAAAATATTATAGGAATTATCAACCTTCATTAAAATATACCGAACCACGAGTGTTCGAAATGCTACACTTGTGTTGAACATAGTACGCAATATGACATATCCTGGGTGTGCACATGTTCCCCTATGAACCTTAGCAACAAGTATGGGCACAACTGAATGAAGGAAATAGGGATGTCAAGATTTTAAGAACATCGACCAGTAAAGCATGTCTATTAAACACATCAATTTGCTAGTTTATATTACATAGATGTATTTTCCTTGCAGACCTTGAGTTGCCTTCTTCAGCAAATCCTCCTATTATAGTGTTGATCATCCCTTTGACGTCATTGGGATTTTGAAAAGGTTACGCCCTTTGTTCTTGCTTGGGATTTGTAGTCACTTAGTCTTGGTGATTTCCCCTTCCTCTACCATGTAAACCACTTGCCTCATGGATAACAACATCTCAATTAACATTCAAAGGGGTGTAACTATCGTACTTACTAAAACACACCTTCTCTTAAAGGCTTGTGTATCTAGGGAAGAGATAGAACCAACTTTTGGTGTCTTTTTCCTTGCATCAAAGTTCTCCTCTGTGCTGATATATTGTGTTGCTCGATTGCAGAGCTCGTCAGTCTAGACTGGTG
>Ga0209700_101223_pt1 | contig 52583 bp, 23 predicted proteins | sample SiratroredBW_FD_187528 | JGI IMG/M metagenome (GOLD analysis project Ga0209700, IMG submission 187528) | Root nodule microbial communities of legume samples collected from California, USA - Siratro red BW (SPAdes) (version 2) | ecosystem: Host-associated > Plants > Roots > Nodule | place: USA...
ATATATATATATATATAAAAATAAATATATATATATATATATATATATTAAAATCAAACTTAATCATATAAATATTTTTTAAGTTCTAAATTTATTAATTAATATTTTTATAAATTTAAATAGTTATTATTTTTACATATTAAATTATTTAATTATAATTAATAATTAGAACTTAATTTGTAACTATTAATAATTATATTAAAATATTATTATATATCTGCATTTTTAAATAATATAATAAAAAAATTTGATTTTTTTTACTTTTAATTTAAAGAAAAAGACAAATTATCATTTTGTGCCTGCCAGTTTAGTGGATTAAATAAAGCAGGCTAAAGTTGATTTTATCAGTCTAATTTACCAAATATTTGACGAACTAGTAGATCGATCTAGTCTTACTTTGTCAACCCCAGTTGATGGTGAAGAACAAAACAACAACATTAAAAGAAATTAAAAATATTTTAAATTAAATCTCATTACGCGGACGATAATTTAGAAATTCAATAAAAATTCAAAAAAACAATTAAGATCTTTAAATTAAATCCCATGACGCGGATGACAATTTAGGAATTCAATAAAAATTAAAAAAAAACAATTAAGATCTTTCAAATTAAATTCCATGATGCAAACGACCATTTAGGAATTCAATAAAATTTATATTTATTTATTTAAAAGAAATTAAAATAAATAAAATATTTTAAATTAAATTCCATGACGCGGACGATCATTTAGGAATTTATTTATTTATTAATAATTAATATATTTTTTAAAGATGAATAAAATAAAATCAAAAGAAAATAAAATTTAAGCTAAAAAAAGAAAATAAGGTGAATTATTATATATATGAAAAAAATGGTAGTAGTGTATAAATCAAAATAAAAGTGTTAAGAGGTTAATGGGTAAAGCCTATTTTTTTAATGCTAGATCAGGGCAAAGATGTGAAAATACAAAAGTGGGAGTGTAATTATAAAGATTAGGGTTGCAAACAACCAAAATGGGCCCAACCTCGAGTCCAGAAAAAACTCCATTTCTAACTTGGGGTGTTGTATAACAAACTAAGGGGTGTAAAACATTTCTGCGCTTAAGAAAACACTAAGGCCCAAAGAAAACTCAAAACCCTAATTTCCCACCCTTATCTCTTTTCCTCAGCACATTGAGGACTAACCTAAACCTAAACCTAAATAAAGGAGCGGCGCTAGGTGGCAGTGATGGTGCTGGAGGGTTTGGTATTGCTGCTGCAGGCAAGGCGTCTTAGGTCAGAGGCGCAACGGCGGTTTGTGTCACCATCGCGAAGGTTGTGGAAGTTATCGTAGGAGGCTATTGAGATGCGGCAACGGCGTTCGATGATGCTGCGATTTAGTGGCGAGGTGCAGGGAGGTGTGGCGAGGTGCAGGCGAGGCGCGGTGGAGGTTTTGGTGGAACGTTTGACAACGTGATGGGGGGAGTTGCATGCGGCAACAGTGGTAGGAGAGTATTGTTGTGGTGACCCTAGCCTTAATGGATTGGTGGAGAGGAAGGTGAGGAAGATGGTTTCCAACGAGGCAGTGGAGGTGCAGGGAGGTGCATTGCATCGGTTGAAGATGGCGGAAGCATTTGGTGGCTAGGTTTGGAGTGGAAGGTGAGCTTGTGGTTGGGGCTGCTGTATCTTCATGGTAGAAGCCAGAGAGCTTGTGGTGATGATGGATTTTTAAGAGATGCCATGAAGAGAACAAAAAACATTTTTATTTCTTTATCTTTATATTCTTATATTTATTTACAAAATGAAACCATGAGATGATGTAGAAAAAAAAAACATCACAAGAAGACAAGAATACATGACTTACAATTTTTAATCTTTGAGATCCATATAAAAATTCAAAATTTACAAATCATATCTGTACTGATTCTTCAAGAATGATAGCCTCCTTTCTAGATGCTCCTTGCTTCTCAGTTTTAAACTGACAGTAAGATAGGAGGATCAATCTTCTCTTTTCTCCTACTCAATTTTTTCTCTCTTTCCTTCTTTTTGTCTCTGTATCCTCCTCCTTCTTTTCGTATCTCTCAAAGTGACCAGTAGATCTTTTTAACGTAAGAGCAGTTATCCTCTTTTTTTATTATTTTATTTATTTTTATTCTAAAAGTAGTTCAAAGCAGTTTTGAAAGTTTGACTCTTTGTTTTTTTTTCTTTTTTTTATTATTAAAGACGAAGTGTAGATGAACGTGAGGTGAAACAGTTTGAGAACGGTAGCATCTTATTTTTTTTTTATTATTGTGAAATGGAGAATACGGGTGGTTCAAAGTATTTTTAAGATTGACTAATTATCCTTTTTTTTAATTATTATCTTTATTTTTTTTTTTGTGAGTAGTTAAGATTGAGTGGGAAGTTATGGAGAGTTGAGGGAATTTTTTTAATTTGTATTGTTTCTAATTCTTTTAATATTCTTTTTCTTTTTTTTTAAGGAGAGAGATATTTTAGAATATCTCATTATCTATTATTTCACTCATCTTTTACCTCTTGATCAATCTTGAACAATTTTGAATAATTTTGAACATAACATAACTCACATAACCAAATCATCAAAATTTTCTTATATTTTTATTATTAATTTAACCGGAAAAAATCGAGTGTTAACAGATAACGCTCTAGAAAATAATTTCAGAATAAAAACTAAGTTAGAATTTAACTTTATAAATATATAAGATAATACATAAATATTTTCTAACAAAAAAGTTTTTTATGTAAATAAAAATTAGTTATTCAGTTTTTATTTTTATAATAACAACCACTAACTCTATCTAAGAAGATGTTCTATTTTACTTTTATAAAAACTACCAACTCTCTCAAAAATTGTTCTTTCTTTTTTCTTTATCTTCCCTTTAAAACTCCATCTTTCTTCCTTATCAAACTGACGATCAGAGGTTAGCCTTATTCCTAGCGTTGAGTAGAACAAGAGTGTTCGATCAGATTTTTGAACAAAGTCAGGTTGCCCGTGATTTTAAATTTTTGAAACTCCTTTGAGTATCTATACTCTATAGAGGTAATGGAAGCTAGTTGTATGTTTTTATAGATATTGTAATTACTTGTGTTTTAAATTTGGGTAAGAAAAGTTAATTGTATGTTTTTTTAATGTTAACTAAGGGAGTTAGTTTGAATATTTTTAATAGATATTATAATTATTTATTTTATTAAGTGTGAATTTGATGAATTTGAATTAAATTGGATGAATGTTTATGTATGATACGATATAGTATCAATGTTTGTGAATGATATGGAGTGGTGGTTGAGACATATTATCTCGTATTGAGATATTAGGATGTACATTATTTGGGGATTCAATCTATATGAAGAGGTATCCTGACTTTACTTGTACATTGGATTCATATAGATGAAGATTACCAGTTAGTGAAGAGTTGAAGAAGGTTCATATGATCATGTCCGAGGTTTGAAATATGTGCTTATTGAAATAGGACATACGAATGAACCCTGTGCATATGGGAACTGTATCTGATGTTTGAAATAGAAACTGATCAGAACAGACCGTATCTAAGGTTTGAAATATGAATTGATCGGAATAGATGAATGATATATCACTACAAAAAATCGTGTATGTGTTGACATTTTTTTTTGTATACAACGTTGATTATAAAAGCCACTTTATACATGTGCGGCGTTTGCGATAAATGCCATAGATCTGGCCGCCACAAAATATAAAATGGCGCTTTTGTCCGAAACACCGCAACATACGCCATATTATGCCTTGTATAAACCGACATTTTTTTCGATGTAAATAATGTCAATTGAATTGTAGTAATTATTTTTATTGCTAACGACAATAAATTATACCTCTGAATGCCATTATGAACGTTTTAATACGACGCTTATTATGGCCATATTATAATTAATGGTGAATGATAATACGTTAGTTATAACTGTCATAATTTTAATATTAGATAAAAAAATATGCAGTATTTTATAATTATATATCTAGTTACAATATATCCACTATTTAATAATTTATCAGATTTCATAATCATATATGTTACATACACATCCAATAGAAGAAAACTAAATTAACACAACTTTTGTAATAACAAAAAATCACATTAAAATATTTCATAGTGCAACATAGTATATGTTCTAACAGAGTTCACAAAATATTATGTTCCAAGACACTATTACAACTTACTAAATTGTTCAAACATACTTCCCTTACGAAATACAAAAGACAAACATATATATTTAATCTGTCTTGCTGCCTCCACTTGATCCTACAATGTGATTTGGGAATGGAACACCACTTGCAACATCTGATGCCTGAAATATTAACAACAAAGAAAATTAAATACTACAGTAGGATGTACATGTTAATACTATAGCAGAATTATTTGAGGCACTTTACCAAACTAGGTGTCATGGCAACAACATGTTCAGGTACATCCGATCTTGTAGCAATGTAGGCAAGCAAGGAATTCTTTTGTTCTTTCAGAGCTGCAAGCTCAGTTTCCATCTTCACTACCTTATCATCAACTTGTGGTGAAGGTGCACTTGAGGAAGCATGATCCGTACCAGTTAATTTTATTGTAGTCTTCTTAAAAGCAAGACTAGAACAAGCTCCAAATGACAATTTGAACATGGACACTTAATCACTCGACCATTGGCATGAGCAAATGCAAATTCCAAAAAAATATTGAACCCATTTGCATATTCATTGTTGTATTGGGGACTAGAAATCCACGATTCATCTATTGGCATGACTACAAAACAAACACCAATTATATACGAAGGTGATGATCCCAACTTTAAAGAAACATATTCTTTAATGTTGTACACTTCATTGTGTTTATGGTTAACTATAAACATAGTTAACCAAAACCTACAATAACTAAGTTGTTGTGCAAGAATGTGAACAATAAACAGAGTATTAGTTACTCTTTTTTTAATATTTTTTCCAAGTACTCGCATATTTTTTCAGCCCTACCGTCTTCAACATCAATGAATACCTAGTATCACAGAAAGAAAAAGTTAGTGGTTCCTTAAGGGATGTATGTAAAATTATCATTTGTGTTCTTTGCACTCAGCATTCTAGGCTCAGTATTGCGAAGAAATTAAGAAATAAAGTTATATAAAAAAAAGAGTGCACCACCGAACCACAAATAAACGAAGCAACAATGAAGTTTCACCATATAAATAAGATACACTACACTAAATTCTAAATTCTCACGATATTGGTCTCCACATCAAGGATATCCACTCTCAGTCCTTTAAGTTCCCTCAATCCATCTCAAAGAAATGAAAAACTTATATTAGAATAGAAAGTTCAAAAGAAAATGGTTTCCGAGTTTAAGATTATAATTCATGAAACAGACAGGACTCCACATGGAGTCATCTAAAATTCTGACATTTACCAGCTAAAAGTCTAGTGTTCTTGTGATCATTTTCTAGCTTTCCAATATTGTCCTACAAGGCAACAAGTGTTGCAGCACAAAGGATGCCAACTTGTCTCATTCCACGTCCTAAGGTTTTCCGGAGTCGTCTAGCCTGAAAAAAATATAGATAAACAAAGACTTGAACATCAGTTATTCACTAAGAACCAACCTGCAATTTTAATTTGCCTCTAAAATTATAAAACTACCTTTGCAATAAAAAAAGCTTTTTGTTCCTATTCGCTTTTTGTTTTTCCTTCCTGCTAACATACACATTATAACAAAAAAGTTTGGCTTTTCAGGCACTTGGTGTTCCAGTGGATAGGCTTGTCCAAGCAGCTGATTCAGTTTTCGTATATTTTCTGTTCTTTTTCCTATTTGCCTACAACTCAGTATATTTTCTTGGCCTTTTGAAGTTTTGCTTTTATCTTTATTGAGTAAAGTTTCAGAGGACTGATTTTATGGCCTGTTTCATATGAAACTTGTTCGTCTACAATACCCTATTGAATAAATAGTAAAGCAAACTGACTTTATTCTTTGAACATAAGAATCAGGTTTGCCTATCTAAAGGTATAGGTGCTCCAGTTGGATCTGTTATTGTTGGTTATGAGAATTTTATTGCAAAGGTAGTTTTATAATTTTAGAGGCAAATTAAAATTGCAGGTTGGTTCTTAGTGAACAACTGATGTTCAAGTCTTGTTTATCTATATTTTTTTTCAGGCTAGACGACTCCAGAAAACCTTAGGAGGTGGCATGAGACAGGTTGGCATCCTTTGTGCTACAACACTTGTTACCTTACAGGACAATATTGGAAAGCTAGAAAATGATCACAAGAACACTAAACTTTTAGCTAGTAAATGTCACAATTTCAGATGACTCCATGTGGAGTCTTGTCTATTTCATGAATTATAATATTAAACTCGGAAACCATTTTCTTTTGAACTTTCTATTCTAATATAAGTTTTTCATTTCTTTGAGATGGATTGAGGGAACTTAAAGGACTGAGAGTGGGTACCCTTGATGTGGAGACCAATATCATGAGTATTTAGAATTTAGTGTAGTGTATCTTGTTTATATGGTAAAACTTCATTGTTGCTCTGTTTATTGGTGGTTCGATGGTGCACTCTTTTTTTATATAACTTTATTTGTTAATTTCTTCACAATACTGAGCCTAGAATGTTGAGTGCAAACAACATAAATGATAATTTTACATACATCCCTTAAGGAATCACTAACTTTTTCTTTCTGTGATACTAGGTATTCATTGACGTTGAAGACAGTAGGGCAAAAAAAATATGCGAGTACTTGAAAAAAATATTAAAAAAAGAGTAACTAGTACTCTGTTTATTGTTCATATTCTTGCATAACAACTTAGTTATTGTAGGTTTTGGTTAGCTATGTTTATAGTTAACCATGAACACAATGAAGTGTTCAACATTAAAGAATATGTTTCTTTAAAGTTGGTATCATCACTGGTTCAATCATCAGACAACATTCATTTTCAAAAAAAAAAGAATTCAATATAAGAGAGATCAGATATTCCAAGTCAAATTAAAGCAGGACAAAGATACAATTAATCTACAAGAGAAACAACTCAAACAAAGACATGATAATTTGATTGAGGAATTTCTCTCTTATCTCACAGGGTAGTGTCTCTCTCAACTTCCACTGACTCTGAACAAATCAAAGTTGCCTTTCATTTTTAGTCAAATCACAAACACACAATCAACATGGATCTTAAGGTCTTCTAAATGTTGTAATGAGGCTAGGCTATCAAGAACATTGGTTTTTCAGATAACAAAATGCACACTTCAGACAAGGAGAACATACTATAATTGAGACAAAATTTCTCTTGAAAAAAATTAATCTACCATCTCTTGATTTCTTCCATCCATCATTTTTCTCTTTTTTTTTTGTAACTCACTCTTTTGTTTATTTTTCTTTTTTCTTATTTATTTCAATATATTTTTTTTTTACTAGAACAAAAGAGTGAATTATCTAACCCATTTCTTTACATAACCAGCATCTCAAAGCTAAATCAACCCTTCCCATTATGAAAATTGCACCTATGTTCTCCTTCCTCAAGCATGCTACAAGGGTGGAAAATCATATATCAATTGAAGGTTAGGGTGCAACAAAGAAAATTTCAGCTTAAAGGGTTATAAAAAAAATTTGGTTATAAACTGTACCTGGTTGGCTTTTTGGCTCTGGGTTTAAATATCTAAATACAAAAACGCCTTAATCATCTCCAAGTTTTCATTTGTGAAGTAAAATAACACAAACAAAAATCAGGCAACATCAACTTGATACATTACTCAGTGGAACTGTCAACTATTTAAGGATTCTCCAAAGTCTCCTCCAACTTGGTGGCCTTGTCTTGAATTGAAGGAATTTGTTGTTGCTATTGAAAATAAGGTTGCCCATTAGATGATCTAAAGCCCTGATTCTGATTGCCCATCCATCGTTGAGACATATTATTATTTTGATAATTACCAGAGAACCCACCTTGCCTTCCTTGATTATCCATCGTTGGGCATCTTCTGAGCATCACTTTGAAGCGTTCCCAAGCATCACAAATGCTTCATCTGTCCCTTGTCTAAAGGTGGAGATGTCAGATTTTGCCTTGATGTAGCGAGAGAGTGGAAAGAATTTATGTAGAAATTTTTCCTCTACATCATTCCAACTTCTTAAACTCTTATTTGGATGAGATTTAAGTCATTCTTTTGCTCTTCCCACCAAAGAGAATGGAAACAATCGCATATAAACAGTCTCAGTAACAGCTTCTTTAACACCCATAGTTCCTATCAACTCATAGAAAGTAGACAGATGTGCGTATGGATCTTCATTATCCATCCCAGTAAATTGATGACTGCTAATCAAATTCAGGAAAGTTGGCTTCATCTCAAATACTTTAGTGGTGGCCGGTACTGCTATGCTGGAAAAGTGTCTAAGGCCTTGCTGCAAAGCGTAGTCTCCAAGAGTCCTTCGGGGTAGAGGGATCCTCACCTCAGCCATACTGACCTCTTCTTGTATCACTTGAGTACCTCTGTCAAAGGTCGTAAAGGATTCTTCTCTTGTTTGACTTTGTTGTTCTCTTCTCTTCCTACTTCGATTCTTCCTAGCTGCTCTTTCAATCTCTAAGTCAAATTCTAATTGATTTTCTGGAACCTGTCCTCTCAATATCATAAATCAAAAACAACTCAAGCAAGGATTAGCACAAAATAATTTATAAGAACAAAAGAAAAAATAAATAAATAAATAAATAAAAATAAAGAAAATTATTCATAATACTCAATAAGCTATGTTTCACAATTTAAAAACAAAAATTGTTCCCCGACAACGACGCCAAAAACTTGTTAACGGATTTTCAGCAAGTGTACTGAGTCCTCATGTAATATAGTAAGTAAGAAGAGTATCGTATCCACAGGGAACGAAATTTGATTTTAAATTGAATCAAGATTAATTGTATTATGAATGACTAAACAATGAATAATGATTGAATGAATTAATAAATGTAATAACAAAGCAATTAATAGTAAAAGTACGAATTCAATAATAATAAAGGCCTTGGGATTGAATAGTAATACTCTCCTTCGTGTACACTCTCAACCTAATTCAATATCATCTTTTCCTATTACCGATCTGTGCAAATAAAAGCCTTTTCAACCTGATTCCTCTAACATTGAAATTCATAAATTAAATTACCTAGCTTCTATCCCTAGTCACTAGAATAACCTAATCAACATTAAGATCAGTTACTATAAGCAGCCATTACACTATAATCCATCCCTAAACTTATACATGTAATGTCGTTCGGTTCCGAATCCAAAAAGTGCTTTCCAGTCACAATAAGAATTATAAAATAAATCAAGATATAATGAAATGTAAAACAAAGGTAATTGAATTTAATGATATCAAACCAGTGTTAAGAGTGCATTTGAAGTTGAGAAATTACATCCATCCCAAGAAGAAGAGAATTAGCTACGCATGGTATCCATGAAAACACAAAAGAAAAGAAAAAGAATGGATCTTGATTGCAACGACTGCCTCCCAAGTCTCCAGAGTGTGCTAGATGATGGATGATCATGATCACGTTGACCTAGCTCTCCTTTTATAACTTTCCTTAACTTTAGCGCTTTCGTCTTCTCTCTCTTCAGATTTTACCTAATTCTCAACAAAATTCGTTCTTTACAAACTAAAACGAATTAAATACAAAATAACTAATAAATAGAAACAAAATCTCTAATTAAAACAGATTTAAATAATAAAATAAATAATGAACGGAAACAAATCTGTAATTAAACATAATTAAGTAACGAAATCATACCAAATCTTCATGAAATCAAACTAATATGAAATAAAATAAAGACTTAATTGAATTAATAATAGAATCAACTAAATTAATAACAAAATCAACTGAATTAATAATAAAATCAACACAATATATTGCATAAAATCACTAATAATTAACGCTTATCAATCTCCTTCGTATATAATTAGTTTTACCTCTTGGTGTTTATTTTGTAGTCATGCCAACAGATAAATCGTGGATTTTTAGTCCCCAATACAACAATGAATATGCAAATGGGTTGAATATTTTTTTGGAATTTGCATTTGCTCATGCTAATGGTCTAGTGATTAAGTGTCCATGTTCAAAATGTCATTTGGAGCTTATTCTAGTCTTGCTTTTAAGAAGACTACAACAAGATTAACCGTATGGATCATGCTTCCTCAAGTGAACCATCACCACAAGTTGAGGATAAGGTAGTGAAGATGGAAACTGAGCTTGCAGCTCTAAAAGAACAAAAGAATTCCTTGCTTGCCTACATTGTTACAAGATCAGATGTACCTGAACATGTTGCTGCCATGACACCTGGTTTGGTAAAGTGCCTCAAATAATTCTGCTATAGTATTAACATGTACATCCTGCTACAGTATTTAATTTTCTTTACTGTTAATATTTCAGGCATCAGATGTTGCAAGTGGTGCTCCATTCCCAAATCACATTGTAGGATCAAGTGGAGGAAGCAAGACAGATTAAATATATATGTTGTTTTTTTTTTGTATTTCGTAAGGGAAGTGGGTTTGAACAATTTAGTAAGTTGTAATAGTGTCTTGGAACATAATATTTTGTGAACTCTGTTAGAACATATACTATGTTGCACTATGAAATATTTTAATGTGATCTTTTGTTATTACAAAAGTTGTATTATTTTAGTTTTCTTCTATTGGATGTGTATGTAACATATATGATTATGAAATCTGATAAATTATTAAATATTGGATATATTATAACTGGATATATAATTATAAAATACTGCATATTTTTTTATCTAATATTAAAATTATGACAGTTAGAACTAACATATTATCATTCACCATTAATTATAAAATAGCCATAATAAGCGTCGTATCAAAATGTTCATAATGGCATTCAGAGGTATAATTTATTGTCGTTGGCAATAAAAATAATTACGACAATTCGTTGGCAATAAAAATAATTACGACAATTCAATTGACATTATTTACATCGAAAAAAATGTCGCTTTATACAAGGCATAATATGGCGCATGCTGTGGCGTTTCGGACAAAAACGCCATTTTATATTTTGTGGCGGCCAGATCTATGGCGTTTCTTGCAAACGCCGCACATGTATAAAGTGGCGTTTATAATCAACGTTGTATACAAAAAAAAAATGTCAACACATACATGATTTTTTGTAGTGATACACGAGTCTTCTGGAAGTAGAGATCCAGTGTCTTTGTATGTGAGTAGTTTGTATATGTATGATATGAGATAATTATGAAAGCTTAATTTGTTGTAGTTTGGCTACGATAGAAATTTAATTTATGAAAATATATTTTTTTTAAAAACTCTCTAGCTTATCATTCTTTTGGTGTGGCGTTTGTTTTATTTTTAAATATGTGATGATAGTATATTTGAAAGTTGGTTTGACTCATTAGTAAATTGATGGAGAGGTTTAATTTTATTTTATTTTATTTTGTGATTGTACAAAGATATTTTTAATAAATTTTATATGAAGAAGTATATTTTGAAATATATGATGAATGTATGAATATTTATATTTAGGTATATTATATAATTCATATACAATAAAGTTCCTATTATATGAAAAATATGGGATGTTAATGGTGTTGTTTAAATTTTCTTTTTTATAAATTTATGTTGTTAATAAAATTTTATTTGAAGTATTAGTTATTTTATGTTTTAAAATTTGAACATGTTATTTTGTCTTAAACTTGATATTTTATATACTCATAGTTTATTGTTATAAAAATTTAAATTTAAAAGAGATTTGTTAAATTATATTAAAATATATAATATGTTTTAACTCTTTTATATAAATTAGGTGTTAAATTATATTAAAATATATAATATGTTTTAACTCTTTTATATAAATTAGGTGAATTAAATCAATTAATAATTTAATAATCTTAATAATTCATTAATACTGATTGAACTAATTTAATAATATAGTCAATTCCTACAATCTCAATCTCGTTTGTACAATACTTGCAGTATGATATAAACTAAACATGTTTTCTTTGATGCCTGTAAATATGAATGGACTCTTTTACCTAAACATAAATAAGGTAACATTGTTTCTTTTTTTTTCCTAAAATTAACTATATCCTAAACCGGTGGAATATAGAAAATAAGATTTTCTTTTATTAATTATTTTCTTATTAATTAATATTAAGATTAGATTATATATTTATTCTTACTTGACCTAAGAGAAAATGGTTTAGGGTGGTATTGATGGTTGAAAACGTTGAATCAAATAAAATATTAACGGCTACCGAATTGTGGACGTTGTATCGAGTAAGTACGCTACTAAAACTATAAGTTTTATATATAAGACCCTCAATGCAATAAAAGTTATAATACATAATATATCCTCAAACTTAATGGTTAAAACAATATCCTCAAACGTAATGATTAAAACAATTTCGCATAGACTTGACTTTATTTTTCAAATCTAACAAATATTTTTCCTACATCATGTTTTATTGATAATAAATTATGTTCAATAATAATATATAATGATAGTAGTGTAAATGTGACCAGTACAAGACTAATATACAAGTTTGGATTATTTATTATCTCTTATACAAAGCTTACAAAATATAATGATTGAGTATAGAAAAAGAAATAAAAGATACAAAAGGTTTTCGTCACCTTTACTATTAAGAAGGTGAAGATAAAATTTATTGTGTGTTGTTCGCATGAAAACCATAAATATCATTTTTAAAAGGCTTGACAATTTAATAAAAAAAATTCACATGTGACCTAATCAATAAAATATCTTTTCACTTTAATGAAAACAATGTCTTACTCAAATTTTTAACTCTTGAGGAAGTGAATGAAAATAAAATAAAAGTGAAAACAAAAAGAGATAAAGAAGAGGATGTGGAAAAGAAAAAAGAAAGAACTTGTTTTTGAGAACTTCCACATCTAATAAAAAAAATTTTGATAAATTGTTTTTAGAAAGAACATTATAATATATGTCATTATGTTTCCCAACTTTATACTCCTCCAAGAATTGGAGAAGCTACTAAAGATGACAAAGAAATAATAAAAATATTAAACTTCGTTTTTGTGAAAATTTCGAAAACAAGTACTTATTAAAACTTGATTTTCATAACAAAAGTAATAGTCTTATAAAAATAATAAAATCTTTGATTATAAAAAGTTCAAAATAAAAAACTTCGAAAATAAAGACTTAAATAAAGACTTGATTTTCATAACAAAAGTAATCCTCCTAAAAAAATAATAAAACCTTTGATTAGAAAAAAAGTTCAAATAAAAAACACTTTGAAAATAAAATTTGTGAAAAAAAAAGTTTGGAAAAAGTTTTCCTTTATTGAATTTTTTTAAACATGGTGTTTTTCTTAATTGTTTTCTCTTATTTAGTAAAAATAAAAGAAACATCTCAAATTAATCTAGGTATACTAACAATATTTATTTCTTATAATAGGTCTTCCCAAATTCGTATAAAATTTCTCTTTGAGAAGAGGGAATGATTAACACATGAATAAGATACAAGAAAAGATAGTTAAAAATAAACAAATTGTAAAACAGTATTTTGATTGAAAATTTTAAAATTTAAAATTTACTTTTATTTTATTTTTTTGTTAAAATAGCTGTAATTAACTACTTGTAATTGAAATTTTAGTTCAAATAAGCCAAGGGTGGAAAAAGTAGAAAATAAATCTAATCATAGTTAGATTTAATTATTTAATTCAAATTAAATCTAATTAACTTATAAAATTGAACTAATTTAATTGTTTATGCAGTTGTGATTCTTCTGAGTATGGCAATTACAACAACATGATTTGGCCATTTGGGGAGTGAAATTATTTTAACTGCGTACATGAAAAATAATTTCTTTTACAGTTTTTCCAATTAATATTTTATGTTTTATAATTATACATACACTAGTAGAAAAAAGACATTTAATCGCGGTTATATAAGGCTTACTAGCGTGGTTCTGGAACCACGATAGATTCAACCGTGATAAAAAGTACTAAAGATACAATCATGGTTATACAACCGCGATGGAAAGTATAATATACCACCACGGTTCTCTAACAACCGCGTTAAGAAATGCTCATATTGCACATACCAGTGCGGTTGTAGAGAAAATCGCGCTGGTATGTGCAATTTTTTTAAAAATGACAGCAGCTATTCGCTGCTGTCCACCAAAATTCAACAGTTACAGAAATCCAACGAAGTTTTTTCTTGTGACAAATGTAATGATAAATATAAAAAAATAAAATAGGCGTTATTATCAAATTTAAATCTTCAATCTCTCGAACAATACGGAAGGAGAAGCAAATGTCCAGAAAATATAGAGCGTACACATACACCAGCAAACCAATCGGACGAAACGAAAAAAATGACGGTAGAAAACATAGAGTGTGTACAGATCGGTAAATCGATGAAGCAATAGAGAAGAAACACAAATAATAGACACAAACAACAAAGACGCGGTTGAGATGTAGAGGAAAAGCAAAGAGTAGAAATAGATAACGATTGAGCGAGCGAGTGTAAAAAAAATGGAGAGATTAGGGTTTAGAAATGAGACCTAAATGCCGTGTTCGACGCACTCTCTCATTGTGGCGAACAAAGAAGGAAGATCGAAAAGGAAGAAGAGAGGAAAAGGGTTTCAGAGATGAGTGTTTATTAAGAAGCCTCTCTGTTGCAATGAGAGAAGTGGCGCGGCATGGTACGGCGCTTGGTTTCGATGTATTTATGGAAGCGAAGGGTAAGCAAAACCCTAAAACAGGGGATACAAAGACGGTTGTTTAAACAACCGCCCATGTATCTCCTATACAAAGGTGGTTGTTTAAACAACCGCCTTTGTATCTCCCTACAAAATAATTTTTAAATTATTTTACAGGAGATATAAAGGCGGTTGTTTAAACAAACGCCTTTGTATCTTCCTGCAAAATAATTTTTAAATTATTTTACAGATACCAGCGCAGTTGTCTAAATAACCGTGTTGGTATCTCCCTACATGTGCCTTACCATCGCGGTTATCGCTCCAACTGCGGTGGTATGGTTGCACTTAATTTCAAAAATGTCACCGCGTTATTTTTAATTGCGGTTCTTTTTTAATCGCAATGATATAGGAATGTGTTTTTTCTACTAGTAATAAGTGTATAATTATCATGAAGTGTTTTTCTTTTTCACTCTTCAACATATAATGTGACTATATATACTCATTTCACTATCAACATTTAACACTCATAAAGCTGTTTATATTTCATAATGTTTCATAGTTTGAAAAATGATAATACAATAATTATAATTTAAATCAAGGTTATTTATAATTTAGTTTTACAAGATATTAACTTATCAATTAAAACTAGAAAAAAATTCAAATTTAATGTGTTACTAAATTGGTCTATTAAAAAGTTAGTTATCAATACAAGTTAAAGAGTTCTAATCCATATTAAACAAAATAAAATAATGTGATTAAAGTTGTTATAGCAAAATAGATTGAAAATATTTATTTAGTCTATTAAAGAGGAAGAAGCGGGCTCCCTGTCTCGTCCACCAATTTTTTTAATTTTTATTTCTTTTAAATTTTGTATTTTTAAAATTATATATATATTTAAATATTTTTAAAATTTTTAATTAATTAATTAATATCTTTAATGGGATAAATTAAAATAATTATTAATTTTATATATTAAATTATTCAATTATAATTAATAATTAAAACTGTTAACTTACTGAATTGTGGCGAGCTGATAAACCGATTCTGATGTGAAATCCACTTTAGAAATCCTAGTTTATGATGGAAAACAAAACAAAATTATGGTTAGAAGTAGAGATGTGATTAGTATTAATTAGTGTTGAATATATGTATATGATTCCCCGAGCCACTACCCACAAGATCGTCCTCAAAGTCATGAAATCTAAACTGGGCCGGCTGCTACCACAGAGATTCGATGGGTAGATAAGTTTTGATTGACATTTAGATCAGAATGGATCTGATTTCATCTGAATAAATTAATTGAAGCCTCGCAAACCTTGTTAGGTCGGTTTAGAATTTTTAACATATACTGTCTTTTCATTTGTAGAACGGTGTCGTTTAAATTTTTTTTTTATAAATTTATGTTGTTAATAAAATTTTATTTTAAGTATTAGTTATTTTACGTTTTAAAATTTGAACAATTATATTATTTTATCTTTAACTTTATTATTTTATATACTCATATTTTTTTGTAATAAAAAATTAAAGTTAAAATTAGATTCATCAAATTATATTAAAATATATATAATATATTTTAATTCTTTTATATAAACAAGGTGAATTAAATCAATCAATAATTTAATAATCTTATTGATCTATTAATGTTCACTGAATTGGTTTAATGCACATCAACTAAATATGTTTTCTCTCGACAACTATCAATAAGAATGGATTTCTCTCTCATATTATTTATTTATTTTTGTTTACATTTCCCTAAAGCTAACAAGATCCTAAGAGAGTGGAAGATGAGAAACATTGATGTTTTTCATTGATTCAAATTTTCTTCTGAATCTTTTGTTAAAACTTTTATTATTAATTTGTGTATAAGACTCTTAAATTATATTAAATATATATAATGAAAGTTATTAGATAATATATTTGCAAACATGATCATTAAAACAACAACTTCTAAGAGACTTGACTATATTTTTCAAGTCCAACAAATATTTTTCATATTGCATGTCTTATCAAGAACAAATTATGTTCAATAATAATAATAATAATAATAATAATAATAATAATAATAATAATAATAATAATAATAATAATAATAATAATAATGGCAGTTGTGTAAATATAGCTAGTATAGGAGAACATACAAGTTTGAATTATCTATTATTTATTGTACCAAGCTTACAAATTATAATAATTGGTTAAAGAAAAAAAAAGTCATAAAAAAATTTCTCATCACCTTCCCTGCTAGTGAACATGAAGATGAAGTTTATTATGTGTTGTTCCCATGGAAACAAAAATTATGATTTTGGGAAGGCGTTGATAATTCGATAGAAAATTTTTAAACGTGACCTAACTAATAAAATACAGATCTTACTCAAATCTTTAACACTCACTACAAGAAAAAAGTTATTTAAACATTAATTTTAGTTATAAAATAAAATAATTGGTAATTATAATCAAAATAACTACCAAATTAGATTTTGGTTGCTAAATAATTACAAAGTTAAAATAATAATTAAATTTAGTGACCAATTTAGTCAAGATAATTGGTATCTAACATTAGCTACCAAGATTTTAGTCACTTATATTATTAGATTCTAAATAATCTTTAATTAAGTTAGTGACTAATTTTAATTTTTCTTATAGTGACTTAAGGAGGTGAATAAGAACAAAATAAAAGTGAAAAGGAAAGGAAACAAATAAGAGAATGTGAAGAAAAAGATAAAAAAAATGTTTGTTTTTGAAAACTTCTGCATCTAATAAAAATTTATTAATAAAACCTTATTGCTAAAATAATAATAAATTATCTTTTATGTCCATAGCTCTTAAAAGCAAACACAACATAAAATATACGAGGTTGACAATGCCAGAGTATAAAAATACCTTATGGCATTTTCCTTCTTGCAAATATATATATATATATGAGATTGAAAGTCTTAGCATGGACATCAAAATACCTTATAGCATTCTCCTTCCTAGCTTGGACTCTTCCAAAGATTTGAGAAGCTACTAGAGATGATAGAAATATAATAAAAATATTAAACTTAGATTTTGTGAAAATTTCAAAAATAAGAACTTATTAAAACTTGATTTTTATAACAAAAGTAATAGTCTTATAAAAATAATAAAACCTTTGAGTATAAAATGGTTTAAAATAAAAAATTTTGAAAAGAAACTTGTGAAAATAAAATTTTGGAAAAATTCCTCTTACTTAGCTGGAAAACTTCATAGAATTTTGAGAAAACTTTAAAGAGGAATACAAAATAATATTTTCTTTTGTAAAATGGTATTTTTATTAATTATTTTGTTTTACTTAGTAAAACTAAAAGAAACATTTCAAATTGATCTAGTTATACTTATCATATTTCTTATTTTCCCAAATTTATAGAAGAATTCTCTTCAAAAAGGAGAAGAGTGATGAACACATGAATAAAATAAAATAAAATATAATTACAAATAAATAAATGTTCATAAAATAGAATATTATTTTGATTGAAAATTTTAAAAATTAAAAATTTAGTTTTATATTTTTCTTTGTTAAAATAGGTGCAATTAGCTACTATTATAATTTGGCTTGTTAAGTCAAAAATAAATCAGGATTAAAAATGATAGGAAAAAAATGAAGCCCATCAAACCTAATTTGGAGCTTTTAATTTTGGCCAACACATGTATCCTAGGTCAAAATAAAGTAGAAAAGAGGGCAAAACACATACGAAGTGAGGAAGGAAAGCTTGACCAAACCTGGGAGGCGTGCTCTCAGTTTTAGACCAACGAGAGCATTCCTTTTAATTATTTTATTTAAATTTGAAATTCAAATTCACCTTCTAAGGAATTGGAAATTTCTTTCAACTACTCAAGGTCACTTGGTTAGATTTGCATTTCATTTTAGAAATATTTGAATTTCATCTAGGTTTAGTTTATGTGGCACTCTTGGCCATAAATACCCTTTTATTTTCTTTCTAAACAACTTTTGGAATATATTGAGTGAAAATTTTATTTGTAGAACATTTATAGAGTATCATTGAAATAGAGAGAGTTCTCTTCTTGGTTAGGTCTTGTCTTAGATCATAAGATCAAGTAGCAACTCAATTCAATATTTATCTTGAACTATCTTCAAGTGGTGTGACTTCCTCCATTGAATCATATGTTCTCTCTCTTCATATTCTTTATGTTCTTCCTTTAAATTTTTAAATTGAATTGTTGTTTCCTAGTTCAAATTTCATTCATCTTCTTTTACCATGTATAAATGTTCATGTTTTTTCATTCTTAGAATGAACTTTTCACACTTATATAATCCTATAGATTAAACTCATATCTAGTGGCATGATTTTAGGAATTTCTACCCTATCTTTCTTTTTGTCTTCTTGTGTTCTTATCTTTGTGCTCTTGTTCTTGATCCATTCTTAGATGTCAACTCTTGCACCTACTTAATCTTATGGATTAAATTTGGGTGAAGTGATTATCATCTTTGAGAATGTTTTTTTGTGTTGTAAATCCTAAAAATATAAACAAATTCAAGCTTTAATACTGAATCAAATTAAAACATAACTAGACACTCATCAGGCGTAGTGTGATCCAATAGTCAGAGTAATGTAATTCAAAAGTGGTAGTAATAATACTTGTAATTTGTTTTATGATAGAAGAGCCTTCTTATTCAATATGTTCTAGTTTTCTTCTTCAGATGGAGAATGAATTAAGTTAATGGAAGTATAGAGAATAGAAGATATGGTGCATCAATTTGAGATGGAGAGGTTAGGCCAGCTCAACTAGGAGGAGTCTAGACTAGAGTCTAACTAACCTAGAGAGAACTCAAGACGAGTAGAGGCCAAACATGCAACATCTCATTACTCATTAAAATTTAAGAATTAAAAACACCAAAAATTCCTATTTATCCTAGTTTTGGATGTCCAAGAGAGGAGGGAAAATTGAATTCAATTTGAATTCAAAACCTAGCTAGGGTTGATGCAAAAGAAGGAAAGAGTGCATTATGAGCACTCATGCTTTCCTCATGTAGCTCACACTTATTATGTAAAGTTCACACCTTCATTGTGCTTCTCCCTTGGCTTAGTACATCTTAGAGTTCACATTGGGCTTGAGAAAGCCCAATTGTAACCCTAAATAACTACTTTACCTTAATCAAACTTTAATCTACTCAAAGTCCAAATACAAGGCGTAAAATCTAAATCTACTTGGCCCAAATACAGGATTCAATAACTCTATATTACTTAGCCCAATACGCGACCTACAAGATAACCCTAGGCACCTACATTGAAGCTAGGACGCCAAACTAGGGTATAGGGGGTGCTCCACATGTGTACCACATGGCAACCTCTAATAAATAGGAGTGTCATGCTATTGTGGTTCAAGTTAGGGTTAGGGTATGGAGCTTCTCCTACAAGCTTTCAATCATCTAAGACTCTTATAAATAGGAGTGCCATGCTATTATATTTTCAACTTTGAATGAGAATGAAATGTTGTCCAATTTACTCTTCATATTTGTTATAAAGTTCTCTTTAGAGTAGTCTTCTTCATAGACATCTTCTACAAGTCCTCCTAGTGTGTTGGCCTAACCTCACTCTATACTTAAACATTTATTCCATCTCAACCGTGTTTATCTTTTACATTCACTCATGCTTATACCAAATTCAATCCAATTCCATATAAAAAAATGAAAACACATACACATTGAAGAAGAAGAACAAGGATTGACACAAGCTTGCTCCATCGGATCTAATAGCAACTATGAACTCAAAAATGAAATAGAAAAGCACTAAAAAAGGATATGTAGCTTCTAAAAAAATCATGTTAGACTTAGATCAAAATTGTAAAAAATCAAAAGCACATACTATAAGATGTAGTGACATTTAGGAGATAACATGACTTGACATAACATCAATTGGATCATAAAATCAAAATGGCACATATAATATGTTTTGACCTAAGAAAATGAAGCAAGACTCGAGAAAATTCAAAGGCACACATACCACTTACACAATAGAAATACCTAAAAGCACACCAATGGAGGTTTAAGAAGAACTACATACTTTGAACTGAACAAAAAGAACAAGAACAAGAATGCAATCAGTGAAGCATGTTTAAGACATGTAAAATTTAATGTAAACAACACGAAATTGAAGAAAGAAAAGAGAAGAAGAAGAGCTACTTATCTCATACAACCGTAGCTCTAGATACAAAATGATAGGAGAGTCTTCTTCTTCAACATGTTTTGATTTTCTTATTTGGATGGAGAATGGATGAAGCTTGCGGAAGTATGGAGAATAGAAGATATGATGCGACAATTTGAAATGGAAATAGGAAAGGTCTAGTAAGTGGTTAGGCCAACTGAACTAGGAGGAGTCTAACCAAGAGAGAACTCAAGAACAAGTAGAGGCCAAACTTGGATAGCATCTCATTACTCATTCAAAGTTAAGAATTACAAGAACTAACCGCTCATATTTATGCTAGTTTTGGATTCAAACCTAGCTAGGGTTGGCGCTCATGCTTTCCTCGTGTGGCTTACGCTTATTATGTGAAAGTCATACCTTTCATTCACTTTTCCCTTGGCCTAGGAAGTCCCAGGGTTTACATTGGGCTTGAGGAAGCCCAATTGTAACCCTATATATACTATTATACCCTAATAAAACCCTAATATACTCAAGGCCCAAATTCAAGGTCCAAAACCCTAATCTATTTGGCCCAAATACAAGGTCCAATTATTCTATACCACTAGGCCTAATACATGGCCCACAAGATCCTAATATACTCTATACAAATTTACAGACTAAAGGCTGACCCATGATGACAAGACTGGTCTCTATAGAAGTCAATTGAAGCCCAGTCTTCCTATGTTCTCCTAGCCATGAATCTAGTTGTTATTTTTCTGTGGAATAGAGGTCCTCTTTTCTGTGCTCTGTGTTCTCTATATTTGATCTCCTCAAAGATGCTCTTGGGGCCAAAGGCTTGGTTGGAGGCATTGGAAAACTAGACATAGTCTAGGTTGCAATAAACCAATATAAAAATGTGTTATTTCTACTTCAGACGTTACACTACTTGTTGGCTAACCTTGTCACTTTTATTCAATTGTCAATACTCTTTGTTCACTCATACACTCATCATTTGGGGAGTAAGGAGGTGAATTGAACTCCTTCCAAATGATAATTAGGAACCTCCTTGTCTAATAGGGGCGTGTGTTTTTGCAGATTGAGGAAATCCATAATTGTAAAATCCAAATGGTACCAAATGAATTACCCGTAGGCTTCAATGAATAAAGTGTGTCGAAAGCCTCAGACAAAGCAAAGTAGATGTGTGCAACTAATATTGGCTAGGAAAATCAGAGAAGTGCCTTTATGAAGCAAGTTGATGAGTCATTATTTTCCCTTATTTAACTTGTCTTTTTGTACCTATTTTGATTAGTGATTTGTGGTTAATTGCCTATTATTTTCTCAATTTCACTATTTGGGCTTCATTTACCAGAAATTCGTAATTTTAATTAACTCATATTTTTTGAGCTAATATTATTATTATTTTTAGGGCAACTTTGGAATTTTATTGAGCTTGGAAATTAATTATGGAATTGAAGAGGAGCTGCCACATTACCACTAGATCCATATCAGTTTTTATTTTCAGTTTTTATTTGCAATTTTTATATTCAATTTTTATTCGTTGGGCCGAAATTGAAAAATAGGGGCCCATTAGGTTTAATGTTAAGCATTGACTTAGGTCTAACTGCCTGTGAGAGGGAGGAGGATGGACATAGAAGGGGGTAGTACTTTATTCTCGGATTTTAGGGGATTCTAGTTGGTTCTCTCTAGATACACTGGTTCTGTTTTTATTTTCTTTGCAATTATGTTCTATTTTCATTTTCAGTTCAATTTTGTTCCTGTTTCAATTCTGTTTGCATTTAATTTCCATTTGCTTCTTTCGAATTTAATGGAAGGTTAATTTATAAGGTTATCCTTTTGATTCAAATTGCAATATAGCTTTGAGGTTACTGTTGTGTTGTTTTTGCTCTCCTCGTCTCTGTTCATGCTTAATGGAGTGAGTCACAGATTGTTGGGATGGAATGAATAATGTATGTGAATGCTTAATTTACATAAGACAAACTTGTGTTAATTCTTGCTTAGTTAATTAATCAGGTTGGAATTAAGGTTCAATAAGTTAAGCATGAATTTATATATCCTGTGATAAGCAGACTGTAATCGAATCAAGAAGGTAATCTAATTCGATTAATGAAATCTAATTCAACTATTAGTTTTTATTTTATTAAATTTGATTATTTCAAGAAACCCCCCCCTTTGTGTGTTTAATCCTTTGACAGAAAACTAGGTCCTTGGGAGACGACCTAGGAGTCAATTCCTAGTACTGTATTTAACTGCATTTATTTGACGAATACGACTTCAATCAAATTTGGCATCATTGCCATGGACTATCGGTTCCTCTGTCAAGGATAGAGTAGCAAGTGGAACAAAGGAATTTCGAATCAAGTTGCTGTAGAAGTGAAATTCAACCCAATGGAACAGTAACTCTAATTTTTGTTTTGGCTTGTTGCATCATTATGCTGCAATTTTTGTTGGGATTTTGCTGTAATTTACTGCTTAATTTTCGCTAAAAAAAATCTATTTTTTTTGCAAAACTTGAGTGCCATAAATTTTGCTCTGATTGTTAGAATTGGACATATTTTATATGGTTTAAAAGGCAATCATCAAATTTTGAGAAAAAGGTTATTTGTCTATTTCTTTTTTATTTTTGAAGTTTTATTGCCTTATTTTCTATACTTTCTTTTAGTAGTTCATTTAATTATCCTTTGAATTTTCCTCTAAAATTTTGTGTGCTGACTTTTCATGATTTTAGGGTGTTGCTCACAAATTTTTCGCTCATTTGGACTTCATTTGAGTATACCTTCAATTTTACCTCCATGTATGCTTGTGTGTGAATTGCATGGTATGTTGTATATAGTGCATGACTAGAGGTAACCCAGGACACCTGCAACCCTTTGATATTGAGATAGATAGGACCTTTCATAGATTAGTTAGGCATTTTAGGAATTTATCTTTAGAGTCTATACATTTAGATAGTGTTAGTTTAGATAATTTTGAGCATTCTCCTTTTATGTCTGCCAATTTAAATTTTGTTCACACTGTTGATTCTGATTTTATTCATACTGAGAACAATATGGCTCAACCTCCACCTCGCGAGAGGACTCTTAGGGAGCTGGTTGCACCTTCGTTTACCTATGAGAGCTTATGCATTCAGTATCCTGATGAGAATGTTCTATAAAATAACATGGAGCAAAATATGTCTTTTTATGAGGGTTTGAATAACATGGAGAGAAATCTAATACTCAAGACTAGACTAATACATTTGTTGCACAATTTCAATGGTCTTGCAGGTGAATGTCTGCATAAACATCTCAAGGAATTCCATATAGTCTGTTCCACAATGAAGCCTCCAGATGTCTTAGAAGACCACATATTCTTAAAGACATTCTTACATTCTCTAGAGGGAGTGGTGAAGGACTGGCTGTACTACCTTGCCCCCTAGATCCATCAAGGGTTGGGATGACCTTAAAAGAATGTTTTTGGAAAAATTCTTTCCTGCATCTAGGACCATGACTATCAGAAAAGATATATCAGGCATCAGACAACTTGGTGGAGAAACCTTATACGAGTACTGGGAGAGATTCAAGAAATTATGTGCAAGTTGTCCTTATCACCAGATTTCTAAGCAACTCCTTCAGTATTTTTATGAGGGTTTGAATAACATGGAGAGAAGTATGATTGATGCTGCCAGTGGTGGAGCCCTTGGTGATATGACGCTTACTGAGGCTAGACATTTGATTGAGAAGATAACTTTCAATTCTCTGCAATTTGGTGTTAGAAATGATGTCATTGTCGTTAGAGGAGTTCACGATGTGGCTACTGAATCGTCCACAGATAGAAACCTAGAGAGCAAACTTGATGCTTTTGTGAACTTGGTGACACAGCTTGCTGTTAATAAAAAGTTTGCATTAGTTGCGAGAGTGTGTGACATCTGCACTTCGAATGACCATCATACAGATTCTTGTCCATCTTTGCAGCAACCTGTTGGTTATGATGCTCATTCTCCTCAAGCCTATGATGCGAACATCTACAACAATAGGCCACAACAACATCATAATTAGGACTTGTCCAGTAACAGGTACAATCCGGGGTGGAGAAATCACCCAATCTTAGATTGTCAAACTCCCCACAGCAACAACAACAACAATAACAACAACAATCACCATCTGCTTTCCAAAACTTTGCTGGTTCGAGTAGACCTTATGTGCCTCCACCCATTCAGCAGCCGTATCAGAGACAGTAGAATGAAACTCCTACACCACCAGTTCCTCAACCTTCTACTTCTGAACCTTCATTGGAGGAATTGGTTAGGCATATGACTCTTCAAAATATGCAATTCCAGTAAGGGACAAGAGTTTCCATTTAGAGTTTAACAAATTAGATGGGACAGATGACCACTCAATTTAACCAGGCGCAATCACAAAATTTAGATAGATTGCCTTCTCAGATTGTACAGAATCCCAAGAATGTTAGTGTCATCACATTGAGATCAGGTAAACAGATTGATGTCCCAGCTCCAGTACTTGCACTTGAACTTGAGGAAGAGGTTGCGACAACAAAGAGAAATATGTCTTTGATGAAACAATGAGATAACATGTAATTGTAAACGGTAGATGTTCTTCCAGTGCACCTTATGCCAGTGGTTATTTGCAGCTACCTCCCATCCCTCTTCCATTTCCTCCCAGAATAATTCTAAAAAGATGGAAGAGGTGGATAAGGAGATCTTGGAGACCTTTAGGAAGGTAAAGGTGAACATACCTCTTCTTGATGCTATCAAACAGATTCCCAAATATGTAAAATTCTTGAAGGAGTTGCGCACACACAAGAGGAAGATGAAGAGTCATGAGAGGATTAGCATAGGCAGAAACGTATCTACATTTATAGGTAAATTTGTTCCTCACATTCCAAAGAAATGTAAGGACCCAGGTACTTTCTGTGTACCTTGTGTTATTGGAAATAACAAATTTGAAAATGTCATGCTTGATTTGGGTGCTTCAATTAATGTTAAGTTGTTGTCTATTTATAAGTCTTTGTCTCTTGGACCTATGCAACCTACGAGTATGGTGATACAGTTGGCAAATAGAAGTGTTTCTCACCCTACAGGTCTCATTGAGGATGTTTTGGTTCGGGTTGGTGAACCTATTTTTCCTGTTGATTTTTATGCTCTTGATATGGAGGAGGGATTTTCCATGAATCTGTCCCAATCATTTTAGGCAGACCATTTTTGAAAATAGCCCGAATTAAGATTGATTTTTATGCTGGTACCCTATCTATGGAATTTAGTGCCCGTTTTAACATTCTTGATTCCATGAAAACATCCATCTAATGACCATTCTGTTTTTCGTGCTGAGCTTATTGATGATATTGTTAATGAATATGTCCTTGATTCTGATTCTTTTCATGATAAAAAACATTATTTTTTATCTGATCTTTATTCTTCTATGTCCTCATGCACTGAATTTGATCATGAACTTGATTTCTGTTCTAAGAGTATTTTCGATACTTTAGACGAGACTTTGGGTATTGTACCTTTTGATATTGATTCGATAGAGTTAGAATGCACTAACCATGTTGTAGGAAGTACATGTGAATATGACTTGCAGGTTGAGGTACAGGCTGTGGAACCCATTCTTCTCCCCTCTCCAGTTCTTTTTGATGTTCAACCAGCACCCACTCCAGAACAGAAACCTCTACCAGAAAACGTCAAGTACGCTTACTTGGAGGATGATGAGAAACTATCAGTGACCATTTCCATTTCTCTTGAGGCTGTTCAATAGGAGAAGTTGTTGCAAGTGCTTAGAAAGCATAAAAAGGCCATCGGCTGGACCTTGGAAGACATTCCTGGTATCAGTCCATCCATCTATATGCATAGAATATTGTTGAAGGATGGATCTAAACCAGTGAGATAGCCACAAAGGAGACTCAATCCAATCATTCTAGATGTAGTGAAGAAGGAGGTGACCAAGCTTCTACATACTGGGATCATTTATCCTCTCTCTGACAGTCAATGGGTGAGCCCGGTCTAGGTGGTTCCTAAGAAGAAAGGCCTCATTATTGTAAAGAATGAGAGAGATGTGTAAAATAAGTTTAGGCCGAGTTCAAGAGGGGGCTGAATTGAACTTTCAAAAATTTTCACAAACAATGAAAAGTGTTAGAGAGTGGATGAAAGTTCTTTATTAAAAATACTGAAATTTGATATTAAGTAGTGCACAACAAAGGATCAGTAAATTCCAAAACAGAATCAATCAGTTGAAATATTTAACAGAATTGGAAACAATACCAATCAGTTTACTAGAAGCAAAGAAGTAACCAAATGAATACAATTCACAGAACCAAACAGTACTAGTAATTGACTGATACTAGAACTTAAACCAGATTAATCTAAACCCAGTCAATCAATACAACATCAGATATAGAAATAGAAGCAATTTATTTAATTGAAATGTATTTCAAAACAACCCAGAAACAATCAGATGAACAGTATCAACAACAAACTAATGATAATTCTCACAACAAAACAATTCAGATTAAAGACAAAACAAGAATCAATAATTGATTCAAGAAAACTTGTTTCCAAAAATTACACAAATTAAACAGTGATTACTAATACTGAAAAACACTCAAGCAAGATTAAGAATAGGTTCAGTCAATTATACAGATGAATTAACAAATCCAGAGAACATAGAAAATCACTAGTTTAATAAACAATCAATTATGCGTCAAGAACAGTTAATTGAAAGATCAAGAACAAAAACGATAAGTGTTCAAGAAGAGGGAAAGAAAGATCAAGAACACAAAGATTTATACTGGTTCACCCTTCCTCAAGGGCTACGTCCAGTCCTTTGCCAACTAACAAAGAGTTCCACTAAAAAAGATCACCACGATCAGTTTTACACAAATTACAACACTTGCAACCCGCAAGCAACCACTGCTCCCAGCAGTAAATAGCCTACTGAACCCTACAGCAGCTATCAAACCAATGCAAAACCTACTGCACTAAACTTGTTATAATTACAACCCCTATGTAATATGTAACACCACAATCACAGTACAAGAAAGATCAATCAAAGAAATAATTACAATTGTGAATCTACTCAACAGATTACAAATGTATTAAGAACAAAGTGAAAACACTTATTTCTAGATTAAGATCTCAGTATCACAAATTCACATCCAAAGCAATGCTTCAAGATTAGTGTTCTTGATGAAAATTGATGGCTAAAAGAACTTAAGGTGTTCGTGCATTTTTCTCTCTTGAAAATTTAACAAGTATTCGCCCAAATGACTTAGTTGTTTTGAAATCACGTGCTTGATCCTTATATAAGAAAACTGGTTATAAATCCTGTTAAAATTTCAATTGATTGTATCAATCGGTCAATCGATTGAATTTCTTGTGACTTAAAAGAAAATTCATCAAGTTCAGATTCTTAAAGTAGTTTGTTGAATTCCTTTTTGAAATAATTTTACAAAATCTGATTTGTTCTTATTTTAAAAATTTTACTAATTTAATCAAGCAAAATTAATTTTGGAGCTTACTTTGAATTATGAAACATGCAACATATGATTTTAACCAAGACCAAACTCTCTCACACACATACAAACTAAGTCTAGAACCAAAACTCCAATAAGCTCTATGAGGGTTCAAACAATCCACATAGCTTGCTATGATTCAATCATAGACTCCATTCTTGTGTAGATTTCATCAAATCATATAGCAACTCTTGGTGCTAATAATTTCTCCCAATTTGATGAAAGCAAACAAGTGTGTGTTGAGTTGTATTGCTTCAACCTAAATAAAGTGAACTCTAGAATAGTTGATTAGTAATCTGTTATCTCAACAGGTTCAGAACAAAAAAAATAAAATGAAACTAATTGAACAGAATCAGTTAATTGTTTTCCCCAGGTTTTCAAACCAGTTCAAATCAGACTTTTCTGAAAGCATGTAATTGCTCCCCCATACTCCATTATCCCTTCAAAGTATGTAAAGAAAATTAAGCAATATTAGCAATAGGCTCAATATTAACAACAGAAATACATAACTTCACTAGATATTAAGTATTCGAGCTACATATCTTAATTTAGGGCAACCAAATTACAATATTGGACAGATTACTACATCATTCAACTAACTAGAGAAACATCATAGCAGAGTTGGATACACCAGCAGGTAACAACAGCAGTAGATAAACAGAATTAAAAGAAACAACACAAACATAAGACAAGCACACTAACAGTAAGCACACCCGAATGCAACCTAATGCAACAACACCAACACCAGACCACACACAGTATTGGTGATCTTTTTAGTGGAAATCTTTGCTAGTTTGCAAAGGACTTAACGTAGCCTTTGAGGAAGGGTGAACCAAGATAAATCTGTGTTCTTGATTCATTCTTTTCTCTTCTTGAAAGTTTTCTTTTATCTGCTGGTGCTGTCATACTTAACTGATCACTTGCTCCCTGGACTTGTGGTGTTGCATCTAATTAAATTAAATTCTAGAATATTTACTAAGAGCTTTCTTGAAACTTACTGGACTATATTTGAAACTTCTTGATATTGGATTTTGAATCTTGAAGTGATACTTTAATTTTGTAATATGAATAAAACTCTAATAACTTCCGTTGTGCTTATAATCAAATATATTTCATTAAATTGATTTGCATATTCCTACATCAATTCTGGACTGAATCTAAGTGTATTCATATTTATGCATTCTTCAATTAATTGAATTTGTGCTTCAGTAAATTGAATTGTTTACTGGACATTCCAGAATTGTGCATTGATTGATTTAATCAAGATATTTCATTCTCCAATCTAAATCACTTTTCTTCTTTGCGAAAATTTTAAAAAGTTCAATTCACCCCCCTCTTGAACTCGACCTAAACTTGTTTTTCATTATGCCTATTGATTGCTTGCACGATGGCCTTGGCTTGACTCTTTTTGATACAACTTGGTTCACACACATGTTTTGAGATGATTAAGGCATTTTTTTTTTCTGAATAGCCTCTAGCCAAATAAACATACCACGCATTATTTCCTTTGATTACCCCTGTCAAGCCTACATTCCCTTTTTTGTTTTGAAGCTCATTACAAACCTTAAGTGAAAAACAATGATCACATTAACCTTAGGGAATTTTGGAGCTTTGGAATTGTTTTGGGAATAAGTTTTTGAATAAGTGTGGAGGTGTGTGCATGTTTCATTTGGATGATGTTTCTGGCTAATTGGTTTAGGGTTTTTATATTGTTTGTTTATATATATTGTTCTTATTTTTGTCAAAAAATAAAAAAAAAAGTAAAAAATATTGTTGAGGCAAAGGTAGATGATTGATTTTAGAGGTTTATCAGAGGTTTCTAGGTTTACTTCTTATGCTTATTTTTGACTTATTCCCTATTGTTCCACTAGTTCCTCTGGTTTTAGCTAGTTATTCCATAATTTATTTCCTACCTTGTCCTTAGCCCCATTACAACCCTAAAAGACCTTATGATCTTTATGTGTGTGCGCATTGGGTGTTAATTTTATAGGCTTATCAAGTCTAATTGTTGCTTGTTTTTCATTAGTACCTTGAGAGTATATATACAGTAACCTAGACACTTGAGAGATACATTAATACAGTGCACCTTGTGAGATTATGTTGCTTTTGATTCACCTCTTTAGCTAATTGATTTTCTATGCTTTGAATTGCTCGGACGATGTTCATAGGTATCTTGCCTCTTTGCCTCTTTGTGTGTTGGATGCTATCTATTCCTTTTTTTTCAAGATTCATTGAGGATATGTAATGATGTCTATTTTTTGTTTGTTTCTGTTTTTGTTTCTTTTTGTTGTGTCACTCTTTTTTATGGTTTTGGATTTATTCCTTGCTCTGTATCTTGATTTTGTCTTAGAGTGCAAAAGTCTAAGTGTGGGGGAATTTGATGAGTCATTATTTTTCCTTATTTGTGTCTATGTTCATGCTTAATAGAGTGAGTCATGGGTTGTTGGGATGGAATGAATGATGTATGTGAATTCTTAATTTACACAAGGAAAACTTGTGCTAATTCTCGCTTAGTTAATTAATCGGGTTGGAATTAGGGTTCAGTAAGTTGAGCATGAATTCAAGTATCCTGTGAAAAGCGGTGTACAATATAATCAAGAGGGTAATCTAATTCGGTTGTTGGTTTTTATTTTATTAAATTTGATTATTTCACGAACCCCGCCCTTTGTGTGTTTAATCCTTTGAAAGAAAACTAGGTCCTTGGGAGACGACCTAGGAGTCACTTCCTAGTACTGCATTTAACTGTATTTATTTGACCAGATACGGCTTCGATCACAAGTATGCCAAGTTATACAAATTTGTAGAAGTCTAGATGGATCTTGAACAAAAAAACTTGAGTGGATAACCAATAAAGTAAAAAAGGCTATATGTCTATACTTGTTTACCATGACATTAAGGTCTTTGAAAACAAATATATTAACTCTAGAAAGGGGTTGAATAAAGCTTAAAAACAATTTTGAAATTTTCCACAAGACGATAATGAATAAATGACCTTAAGATGATTGTTGGAAAAGAATATGAGACTAATGTAAACAAAGATGGGGTGAATTGGTTTTGAAATTGTTTTGAAAAGATTCACCTTATCTCAAACTATTTTGAAAAATCGTTCTTATTAGAAAACTGAAAGCAATTGATTGTAGAATCAATATTGATCAAGATTGCACATAGAAAAGTTATACTATAATAAATATAAAGGAGATAAAGAAAGAGAAAAAGATCATCCAAAATTTAAATTGATTCATATTGTAACAAATCCTACATCTGGTCTCAGTTATTCAAATATAGAATAACTAAAATCTACTATCTTTATATGTTTAATACAATCACTCAAAACATGCAAAACATATACAAGATAAGAAGCATCACAAGAACAACTGCTGAATACAATCAAAAGGATATGTCCTACCCTTGGATCACACTAAAAGAAAACCAACAAGTTAAACTCTTGAACACTCAAGAGGAAACCAACTGGAATAAATCCAACAACACAAAAATAGAAAAAATGTTATGATAAACACAACAAAACCAACACAAGAGTAATTTAGTAGCACTACACGACCTTTTGAAAGAATTGTTTTGAAAGCACTCTTTTTGAAATGAACATAACTCAAAATGTTCTCTATAAACATTTGTGATTTTTCTTCTCAAAGTATTATCAAATGTGTAAAAGAGTGAATCAAAGGTTTTATTCATAGAATTTTGAAAATGTTGATTAAAAGTTTCTTTAGTCACATCCAGTCAATTATCTTAAGTTTGTAATCGACTATTCCGAGGAAAAATTGAAAATCAGTTAAAAAGCTCGCTACTTTAATGAGTTTTTATATGTAATAATCAATTATTTACACTTTCATTTATTTCAGAAAATGACTTAAAACAAAGTTAATCAACTATTAAAAAAGTTAAGAAATTGTTTTCCAAGACACATTTTTTTGCTCCTTGTTTTAGTCAGTTAACAAAGTGGATAATTGATTATCGTGTTGTGAAACATATCAAGAACAATTTAATTGATTACATAAAAGCATAATCGATTAGAAAAAAAAAACTTAAAACCGTTTTAGCATATTTTAACATTTCATAAACAATTTTTACTAATTAGTATTAACATGTGATTATGTTCCAAACTTAAACTCTTGTTATTACCTTGTGTAAGACACTGAGACACATGTAATGAAAGTTATAACACACAATACATTTTCAACATTAACATCATCAAACATCATTTTCAAATAGCTTCTCTTGAGGCTTGACTTTCTAATAGTGATCACTAGTAGTTCAAGAAGCCATTTATTTTCGCAAACAAATTGTGAAAGATGCTAGTATAAGTGTAATATTCTAAGCAAAGAAACACTTAAAGTTTATACTAGTTCACCCTAACATTGGGCTACGTTAATTTCTCCTTTACAAACTGTAAATTTCAACTAATTTCTAGTTTCCCACTACCACTTATGGCTAACAATGGGTATACAAAGTCACTCTTGGCTATCCCTTTTATATCCCTCTAAGTATACAATGTCACTCTTGTCTATCCCCTTTATCTCCCTCTAAGATAACGAACACAAGTATTTTTTTTTTCACAGTTCCTTCTAGCTTTTCCAAGTATTCTTTAGTTGTGATTTTGGCGTCAGCAAAAAAGATGTTTTAAGATATAAGGAAATCTTCCAAAAGAGAGGATGTACAAATGAATTACTTTCTCCTAGTGTGTGGGCCTAACCTCACCTAGGTTTTCATTGAATTTCCATCTCCAAACTTCTCCAAATCTACACTTCAATTCATCTTCCATTGCCTTCATACATCTCACGTTCAAAAATCACATCAAATTATAGATGGAAGCTTGTAATGGAACTAACAATTGCATTAGCATTGAAGTGTTATTAAGAAGATCCTTAGATACGCCAAAGAAACCTCAAGTGTTGCATTATGTTGCAGGTGATTTTGATTAAAAGAAATTCACTACAAGTTTTATGGCTACACTTGCAGAGGGCCAATAAGTTGGTTATCCAAGTTACATGATGTTGTAGCTTTGTCTACTACAGAAGCTAAATACATGGCAAATACCCAAGCATGCAAGGAAGGTAACTAGATTCAAAGGTTAATAGAGGAACTTGGGCACAAGTAACAGGTTTTTTTCTTTGTATATTGTTATAGTTAGAGTGTCTTCCACATTGTAAGGAATCTTGTCTTTCATTTAAGACAAAACACATAGGTATGCACTATAACTTTGTTCGAGAAGTAGTAGAGGAAGCTAGTGTGGATATGCAAACAATTCACACCAATGAAAACATAGTAGATGTTATGATAAAGTTAGTTAGCATTGACAAGTTTATATGAGTTCAATCCTACTATGGCCTATTGAAAAAATAAACAATATGATGGAAAAGATTGAAGCATGGTGTGAATATATGATTAGTTTCATCAAAATAACCAAAATCACTTCCTTTTTCTTTTCTACTAGTTTACTACTTGAGAGAAAAATTAAGAAAGGGAAAATAGTCTCTCCTTTAAGATTCTTCATGTAGTTGTTTTTCTTTTTTCCAAGAGAGGGTATTGTTGTTTTGTTTTTGGAGTTAGCGAGAAAGATATTGTAATTTCTTTCCTTTAGTAAAATTAATTATTGCCTATTGTCTATTTTGTTCCTACTTTCATCTTTTATTGTAGTTGTGAGTTCTTATGTTGTTACTTTAGTACCCTAATTTCTAATGTCGTTTGGAAATCAAATATTCTAAATTTTCTCTAAAATTTACGATACAGAAGACAATCTAAGTCAATTCTCAGATGAGATATATTGATTGTATTCATTCTTTAATATTCTTTCTATACAAATTAAATTTGGGGGTTTAGAGATTGAAAAACATAAAATAGAAATTAAAAAAATTGAAAGTACAAATAATAAAATGTAATAGATTGGGAAAAACAAAACTAAAAGAAGGTGAAAGGTCAATTCACATATTCACAAACCAAACAATTTCGCTTATCATAGTTCTCTAAAGATTTAGATCCAAGTTTGAACAATTAAATAATTCAATTAATTAAACCAATAATATAAATCAAATCAATATATCATTCCATCTAATAATATTTATATAATTATCAAATCAAGGTTCAATTGAAATAAAAAATGCAAATTGAAATCATAAAGTACAAATTTGAAATTACAGAGAACAAGAAGAAGAAAAAGAAGAAGAACAAACTCAAACTTTTAAAAGATTGGTGTAAAACTCAATTGAGATTGTTTGATCCTGATTTCGTGAATTGATCCTCAAGAATTAGTTCCACTATAAGAAAATCAAAATTATCAACAAAAAATTACTAACGAATAATATCGATAGATTATTTGGCAACCAATATACAGATAGATAAAATAACCGCCAAATTATTCCTCGATAAATTCGTCGTTAAATTAACTGCTAAAGTATTTGTCAATAAAATCTGCTAATAAATTGACCAGTTACTAAAATTGTCAGTAAAATAATTTGATAATAATAATATTAAGGATAATAATAATAATAACACTACAAAAAAAATAAAAATTATCGACGAGACAAAACATTCAAAATTTGTCGGTAAATTGATTGTAAGTAAATTTACCGACGGATTTCTGAGTCCATCGATAATTATCGACGGATTTCTATTTCGTCGGTAATTACCGACGGATTTAGGATAAATCCGTCGATAAATCCGTCAGTAATTACCAACAGATTCAGAAATTCATCGATAAAATCGTCGATAATGATATTTTACCAACGGATAAAATTCTGTCGATAAAATTTTGTCGATAATTTAACTTTTTCTTGTAGTATAATAATTATAAGAGTAATAATAATAATAATAAAATTAAGAATAATAATAATAATAATAATAATAATAATAATAATAATTATTATTATTATTATTATTATTATTATTATTATTATTAAAAGAAAAACCTCTCTTCTATAATAGTTATATATAGGTTACGTCATATTATTGATAAGACCTAGGTTTAAGTCCTTCAACATATTATTAATAACATTTTTATCCCAAATCATATGTTTATTTTGAATTCGAAGTAAATATTAAATTTGATCAAAATATAAAATTAAAGTAATATATATATTAAATCTAATTTATTATTACTTATAGAAAATTATTTTAAAAACTAAAAAGTAAAACATGTTAAAAATTGTTTTCAATTACAATAAATTATAAATATATACACTAATCATTATATTCTACAAAATGTAATATCTTAGAAGAAGTGAGAAACTAAACATAGAACACCAACAAATTTGTTAAGCAAAAGTTGTAAGGACTAGTAAAACTTCGGTGTTGATGTTCATGTTAACCATTTTATACCAAGTATTCAAGTGATTTAGATAATATTTATTTATATTGTATATCTTTAATTAAATCAATAATATAAATCAAATCAATATATCATTTAATCTAATAATATCTATATAATTATCAAATCAAGGTTTAATTGAAATAAAAAATGCTATTATAAAGTGCAAATTTGAAATTAGAGAGAAAAAGAACAACAACAAAGTCAAACTTTTAAAAGATTGGTGTAAAATTTGATTGAGATTGTTTGATTTTGATTTCGTGAATTGATCCTCAAGAATTAGTTCTACTATAAGAAAAATCAATATTATCAACAATACTAACAAGTAATATTGACAGATTATTTGACAATCAATTTACAAATAGATAAATTAATTGTCAAATTATTCATTGATAAATTCATCGATAAATTATCTGTTAAAATATTTGTTGGTAATTATCTCTTTATAAAATCTATTAATAAATTAACCGCCAATTTATCAATCATACAATTGTCAGTAAAATAATTTGATTATAATAATTATTATTATTATATGATGATAATAATAATAATAATAATTATAATATAATAAAAATTCTCTCAGCTATAATAATTATAGGTTCCGTTATTGACAAGATCTAGGTTCAAGTCCTTCATGTAACATATTATTAATAACATATTTATCCCATAAATCATATGTTGATTTTAAATAGATAATAAATGTTAAATTAGATCAAAATATAAAATTAAATCAAATATATATTAAATTTAATTTATTATTACTTATAGAAAATTATTTAGAAACTAAAAATAAAATATAGTAAAACGTGTTTTCAATTACAATAAAACTATAAATATATACACAAATTATTATACTCTACAAAATCTAATATCTTAGAAGAAGTGAAAAACTAAACATAGAACACCAACAAATTTGAAAAGCAAAAGTTGGAAGGACTAATGAAAATTCCGTGTTGATGTAACCATTTTATACCAAGTATTCAAGTGGTTAAGATAATATTTATTTATATTGTGTGCCTTTTATGAATTGGGGTTCTTCTTATTTAGCCTCATTATTTATTTTTCCTGTACTTTCCTTTCTTATATTTACACTTTTTACTTCAATTACTTGAAATTTTATGACATCATTGCACTTACTTTATCACATTTAAGACAACATTTCTAACTGATTAAAATGTTCCCACGTTTAATGCTTTGTTTCTAAAAAACCTCTTTTTTTTTTTAATAATATAGCCCATGTCTTTTATTACATTAATCAAGACTTTAAACCTAATAATAAAAACTGTGTAAGTTTTACTTTTATGCGTTTATTTATGGAATTTACATTCTTGTTAAAAATAAGCATAAAACATTTCGATCTAGAATTGATTATTATATTCAATTTTTTTTTTAAGCTTATTCTACTGTAATTGCATTTTTCAAATTCAACCAAATTGATAATCTTAAATTGTTAGTCTAAAAACAATTACAATTAGTATTTGTTTTATAATTAAATAAAAGTAACATGATTATTTTCACGTAAAACAAATGTATAATTAAAGTGAACATATAACTGTCTTCTCAGTTTATAACTTAAAAGATTTAACGATAGCCGTAAAATATAAAACCCTTGCTAATTTGTCCAAACTTGATTTCATCACCAAACGTGGATTTTGCTACCAATCATATGTACCTATCTATTTGTTTCCAGAAACGTGCAAGCAAACATATTTTGCGAACGTTCTCTGAATCATTGACGAAGAAATTTAATAGGGAGCATCGATCAATAACAAGATATTTTTCACCAGAATTAAATATGCAATCTTCCTGAAGTTTACCACAGTTAGGCCTTTACTTATGCAGCCATCAACATTCAGCATATACATGAATATGTAAGAGAAAGTTTAGATAAAACTAGATTGTAATTCAAGTTTTTGTCTCCCTATAAATATTAAAAACCATTTGATTATTTCATTAGCCAAAACAACAAACCACAATACGCACCCAAAAAGAAACTACAAGCCACACTATGTTAAAGGCTCAGTTGTAGCCACGCCCATGCCTGTAAGATATATACTTAAGCTTATTCCACTACACATGCTCTTCAAAGAAACAACGTAGCTTCAGGCTATGGAGAACATTTATTACCGTGTCTCACTCTTATAACACAAATCTTATATCATAGAGAGCTTATGTTCAAGGAATGGGATAGACAACAACTTTTCCAGTTGCCCTGTTTGTTTCCAGATGGGAAAAAGCTTCAACAGCCTGAGAAAATGGAAACGGGCTCTTGGGATCAAGTATTGGCTTCAACTTACCACTCTCAAAATAAGGGTTCAGTTTCTCTAAAATAGCCCCATCAGTACTGAGAATGAACAATATAGCTGGAGGAAATCCAGGTGGTACTATGGTCACAACTTTGCCTCCTTCTTTCAAAGCCTTGAAGGCCTGTTCAGTTTGCCCTATTTTTGAGTTTATTAGGAAAAGAAAAGTTAGTGTTCCACAGGATACATGATCAACTTCATGGACTTTCGATAAAAGAGTGGGTTCAAACACTGACCTACTGTATCATACACCACATCAAACTTTTCAGGCAGGTCTTCAAAGTTCTCTTTGGTATAATCAATTGGCAAGTCAGCCCCCAAATTCCTCAATAATTCCAGTTTGCTAGTGCTAGCTGTGGCTGCTACCTTGGATGCTCCATATACATGCTTGGCAAGCTGTGTCAACAAGGCATTACTGATTATAATCACTTTCCATGAAATATTGATACGGAAGTTTTGCACAGCAAGAAAATTACTGTTTCTGTATTCAATATGTAGAATTTGAAGTTACTGAATACATAAAGTGTGTATCATGTACACAGTTCATAATGTTGCACGAAAACGGGATATGTAAATACTCCCTCCTGGCTACCTCTCCACTGGTGCTGTTAAGTATTTCCCTTCCTTTTTTAAATTTCTTAAAATATTTCGCTTCCTTTCTTAAATTTCTTAAAATATTTCGCTTCCTTTTTAAAATTTCTTAAAATGTGGCTGCAGCATCCCATTTGTTTGGAGTTCATAAAACATTCTCAGATGGTATCTGTTAGTGGTTGTTATATGCTGGTTTTACAGAAAAAAGAAAAAGTTGCGGCAGTTAAAACCTGTTTTAAAAGGTCGGAATAGATCCGTTTTTGGAAATGTTCATAAACATGTTGCTACCAAACAGAAGGCTGTCTTCTTCGTCCAAGAAGAGCTTGATAAAGACAAACTAGTTTTTTTTTAGATTGGTTAACAGGTTTCAGTTTTCTTAATATAGTAGTATATCATCTAACCTTTCTTTAGATTTGTTCATAATAGATTTGTTCTTAATATAGACTTCCTATATATCCCTCTGCTAAGGTTGTTTTTGGGGAGTTATCTTATTTTTGTTTATATGGGTTTAGTCTAATCTTTCCATATTTACTTGTTTTTTTTTTTTTTTTTTTTATTTTTTCTTCTACGTTATGTTTTATGTAATGACGCATAATTGACGAAATCTGAAATATCGGTCTAATGTCATGTTTTATACATGATATCTAATGTAAGCTTTATAGAAAAAGTATAACAATAAATTTAGGCGGGTTTTCGCGCAATGCTAAGATTGCTAGGAGATTCAAATTATTGAAACATTCTCTTCACTTGTGGTTAAGGCTGCAAACATTGACCCTCCACATGCGCACAGATAGAAAGCATTGCCCAAAAGATGATATGTCAAGGGCGTTCGGACAAATTAATCTACAAATAAATTTAATTTTTCAACAAGTTAAACATAGGTTAATTTATCAAAACTCTCTGATCTGAGTTCTCAAAAATCTTATTTATTCATAAATTAATTTTAATTTATAGAAAAGTTTATTTAATATTTTTTCTTAATTTGTAGAAATGTTTATGGGAGAGACTTGTCCAAAAAGTTCAAGAATAATGAAGAGTGATGAGGGCTGTGATATTAGACATATAATGTGACTCTAAAAACCACTAGAAACAGCAATGTCTAACTTCAGTTCATGAGCAATGAATTAAACTAATCAATAACATTGGAGGAGGTCTTACTCTACCTGAATAACATGGGTTCCAACTCCACCAGCACCTCCAAGCACAAGAATAGATTTGCCTGCAGAAAAGCCAGTTCGTTCAAGGCCTTCATAAGCTGTCTCAAGTGTTAAAGGAAGGCTAGCAGCCTCAGCAAAACTCAGATTCTGTGGCTTGTGAGCCAATAGTATCTCTTCTGCAGCAGTGTACTCAGCCAAAGAACCAATCACCTTCGGATGGTCCAAAGCCTTCAAATTGATATCACCATAAACTTCATCCCCAATCTTGAATTTCTTTACATTACTTCCCACTTTCACCACCACTCCAGCAGCATCAAACCCTGGAGCAGTCTGCACATCCACCCCACCACATATAAAAAAAAAGGAAATTAAGGATATAATTAGAAATTAAAAATATCCCACTTTTTTTGCATGAACTTTGCGATTTTATTTTATTTTTCTAGCTTTCCACTAAAATCTCTGTTTCTTTAATCTGAACAAGGATAAAAAGCGACAATCAACACAAATATTACATAAGTAATTGTGTTTAGCAAACTCAAGTCCGTGTTTTGCTGTGATTTTGGTAGTGCTCAATCGGTGTTCTGGAAGAGTATAGGTATGCTTACCTATTTTTGAAAGTGTACGGTTGTGCATTGGAGAATTGTGTCAGATAAAATTTCTTCATTCAAAATTAATTTCTTTTGAGATAAATATTTTATAAAAAAAAAATGCATGCTTTTGCAGATCTTGTTTAATAATATACATTTAAAAAAAAAATATTTCATGTTGGTTCAATTAATTTTGTTTGAATCCCTTAAACATCATGTCAAATATTGTAAATGAATGATAAACAAAATTAAAAAATTGGTCAATTAGAATTTGGATCTGCGTAGTCCATCCCCAAACTTTGTCTGTGAGACGAGAGTTATACACTATGTTCACTTTATTTTTAGTCAAATATGGTTTACAATATTTTGCTTGTTCTTGGTGCCATCGACTTTGGTTTATGAATAATATTATAGATGACCCAATAGCATACAATAAACTTTCACATAAAATCTTATAATTTGAGCCTGAGTCTAACTTTATTCTAACTTTACCAAATCAGTTTATAAATTGAGTTATAAACTTTTTTTATTACTGTGGAAGTTCCAACCCATACCCTTTCGTTCAATTACTAGAATTGGATATATGAATCAATCTTAAAATTTGGGTTAAACTTAAATTAACTCACTAAAATCAGTTTGAAAAAGAGAATTACTCTTCACTTATATGAACTATGTTGATCTTATCTCGAGTCAAGTTAGATTTAAAAAAAAAGAAAAAAATACATGTATAGTGTAAAGGTTAGTTATCAATAAAGTGAATAAATTATTTTTACAGGAAAAGAAAAAAATATTTCTTTCGTCATCAAGATTCCAACTGGACCAAACCTATCTACTGCATTACCTTATATAAATAAAAGGGTTTCATTTATACAAGTACAAAAGTAAATAAACAAGTTTCACGAAATCTCTCAGTTACATTATTATTTTTAAAAAATTATTAAATTTAAAATTAAATTTTTTTATAAAATAGTGAGTTAAGGACAAACAATGATCCTACAAACAGCAAAATATAAAACATCAAGTTAGAAAAAGTAAGAAAAAACGGAAGCAAAAGACAAATTGGGGGCTATGAAATAATCTTACTTACGGGTAAAGGGGAATCGGAGTTCTTGAAATAACCTTCCATTCTCTTGTAATCAATGGGGTTAAGCGAAGCAGCAGCGACCTTGATGAGGACCTGATCTTCATTCACCTCAGGTAAAGGCACGCTGTGGTTGAACTTGAGAACTTCGCTGGATTTGCCATACTCCGAGTAAGTCCAAGCTTTCATGTGAGAAGGCAGTGATGTTGCAGCCATGCTTCTTCTGCTGCTGGAACTGAATCGCCCTGCAAGAATGAAGGAAAACTATCACAGAAAGTAGGAACAGATCCAGAGTTAATGCGAAGGTAAAGTGGTTTTGTGAATAAAATATCAGCAGTATTGAGTTATACTGACCATACGATTATAAAAGCACGTTTAGCATGATTACTCGTTGCTTCGGAAAAACAATTGCTTATTACTCTACTTTTCATCCAAGGAAGTAGTTTATATATAATACTCAATCAAAAGAGGACCATACATAATTTTGCGAATTAGTTGAAAAGTTTTATCTAATTAATAAATAAAGACATTTTTTATGTTTTATTTAGATTGGATTATGGAAAATATGAAAGCGAGTCAAAAGGGAAAATAGGCAGAATAAGAAAGATGATAAAAAATAGAAAATTGAATATGTTTGTTTATTATTATTAATTTTGTTTTTGAATTTATTATTTTAATTAATTAAGCTTAATTGATTATTTTTTTTCTGGTATAATTAATTATGAACAGTCCACCCAAATAATTTAACGCGTGTATATCTCTTTCCATATTTTTTAAAACTTTTTCCTCTCTAGCTTTTTTGTGTATTTCTTTTTTTCGTTTCTTTGCTTATACCTTTTTGGGTCTTGAAATAAAAGAGACGGAAGTAAAATTGCAATAAGCGAAATATTTTATGAGTTCTTTTTATTTAACTAAAAATAACTCCTAATTTCAATTGCGCAAAAACATTGTAATTTTAATTTAAGAACGAACTATTAGTTAAATTGAACATAAATATAATACTTTAGCATAGATTATTATACTATTATGCAAATTTGGCAATAACGCATGTAACATGAATGTTAAGAATTAATTTCACAGTAACGAACCTATAACACTAAGAAACAAATTAATAAATGAACAGAAGGTGAATAGGATTTTGTGAATGTTGAACAGTAATCTAAACTTTTACAACTTGACCTATTTATTTAAAAAATTACATGGAATTCCTAATTTCTTGATGGAGCCATGTTTTTCAGCATGATAATTAATTTTTTTTTTTCATATTTCTTCATTATCTTTAGTGTAGAATATAATACAATACAATATTATTGTATTTTCTGAATATTAAAATAATTTTTTTTAATCCATGTATTATTAAAATAATTTTTTTAATCCATGTATTATTAAAATAATTTTTTTTTTTCATATTTCTTCGTTATCTTCTTTAGTGTGACTCTAACTATAATATAAAATTATTGAAATGATTTATAAAGAAACCTTTTTTATGAGAGGATATAGACTGTATCTACTTTTGATACTTAAAATCAATTGCGAAAAATATAAATTTTAAAGATTAGATAATATCAGTTAAAATCCAGAATATAATATCACAACTAATTATGTCTTATAAAATATACCTTTTACTATTAATAAAGACACTTAAATCTAAATACTCTAGTTTAGGTCACTTAAGCTTCCAACTATAACCGTTCTATCTTAAATTGTTAAAAGGACATCTTAATCAGAACAATTACGAGAGTCATTTATTGTCAACTTCAGTTTATCTAAGACCAGACCATAGTGGAGGTGGAGTCATTTTATGGTCAATCTTAATTCATTTAAAGTCGGACCTCAATCAAGATAGAAGTTTTTATTGTCAACCTTTGTTCATTTGAGCTTGAATTGTTTTATTTGTCAATCTCAATTCATTTAAGGTTGGACTCCACTGATTTTATCATCAATCTCAATTCAGTTGAGCTGATGCCATTTATCTTGGACCTCCATTCATTCAAGTGCGCTGTTTTATCAAACCTTATCAATGGATTAGACATGTTTTAGAAATGACTGTTTGACTTCTAGAAATGTTATTTTTAAAAATATTTAAAATTTTATAACTATTAATGTTTTAAATTTCAAAATAGTTTGAAATAATTTTTTTCTTATTTTCATTAAAGGAATCACTCTTCTTTCCTATAATAAAGTTTATAATTCAAAAAAATTATAATTTTTATATTAGATAACCAATTCAGATAGATATCTTAATAAAATAAAATAAAAACTAGTTGAACTAGTAATAATAAAATTATTATTTATATATTTTCATAATTATCTCTTAATAAATATTTTTAACATTTTTATCCTAAATTTCATAATACGAGATTTAAAATATTAAAAATTTTAGTATATATATGACAATAATATTTTTTAAGAAGAAGTAATCAATTTAAAAATGATAAACAGGTAATTGACAACCTCCCGTTGTAAACTATCAAGATAAATAAGAAGTATGTTACATAATAATACCTATTTAAACTAATTGTATAATAATAAGATTGTTATTTAAGAAACATTAAATATAATTACATATTATTTTTTTAAAAAAATATTTAAACCAAGAATATATTTGAATTTAAGTAACACAATATATATTTTGTGAAATATTTAGTTAAAACAAATAAATATTTAATAAAAAAATGTATTTAAATTTAAATATCATAATATCTATTTGGTAAAATATTTTGTGAAAACAAAAAAAATATTTAAATTAAAAATATATTTAAATTTTAATAAGACAATATATATTTCATAAAATATTTAGTTAAAACATAAAAGATATTTAAATTTAAGAATGTATTTAAATTTAAGTAGCGCAATATATATTTCATAAACTATAGAGTTAAAACAAAAAAAAGTTAAATTGAAAAAAATATTTAAATTTTAATAACATAATATATATTTCATAAAATATTCCTTAATTTCTTTTTTAATTAATCATTCTATTATTATCTTAAAAAATAATATTTTTAAATTATATTCATAAAAAATATTTATTAAATGTGTAAAGCAATAATTAATATTAATAGACAAGTTTAGAGAATGCAAACAAAAAAAAGACAATGAATATAAAAGAAAGTTCTTCATTATCTTTCTATCCTGGAGGTTTTATACAATCCTACCATTATTAATGTCAAAACTAGAGAAACTTTGATTTTTAAAAGAAAAAGAATTTACCCCTTTTAAAAGTTATTGCAAAGAGGTTTTCATAAAAACATACAAAGAGAATGAGTAATTGATAATTAAGGGGCTTGAAAAGTGATAGTTATTCTGAATCACTCATATATCATTGCATTAGGTTTTTCAATAAAAAGAAGAGTATGGAGAAATTTTCCATCCGGCTGTGAGTGTCCATGTTTTGATTCAAAATTTAGGCAATTGCTTCCTCTACCCATCAAATGCTTCTAGTAACCTATCAAATTTTCAAAATTTCAATTGTATCTTTAACAATTTTATATGAAAGGAGAAGTGAATCGTGGTTGATGGCGAACTAAGGCTACTTCGGTAGCGGTGAGAGGAGTAGGTGGTGGTGTTTTTGTTCAGTGAGGTAAGGAGAGGCCGTCTGGATAAGTTCTGAGTTTTTTGTTTTTTTTCCTTTTGAATTGAGATGCATTATAATCTTTCGGAAATCTGGTTTTGGAAGAGACTTTCGGAATGACTATTTCGAAACTTGTTTGGGAGGTGTAAGGTGTTTTTGAAAAGGACTTTCTAGAAATCAAGAAATACATTTGAAATTTTTTTTTCTGAAAGTTAAAAAAAAATATTTTGAAAAAAATTTCTAGAAGTCAAAAAATGAAGGCTCTTCGAAAGTTAATGGGAGGATGAGAAATGTATTACGAAAATTTTAGAAATACTTATTTGTATTCTGAAAAGACTTTCTGAAAGCGTTTTTACGATGGAATACTGGAGGCAACTGCCCAAAAAGTAACCTAAAAAATCAAAGCATTAAGATTTGGGTCCATTGTTTATAGTGAGAAATTTATTTTATATTAATCTGAACTAATATTATTTAATTCTTAAAGTTAGTATTTTCTCCCATCCATGGTTTATGAGAAGTTTATTTTATATTAATCTGAACTAATATTATTTAATCCTTAAAAGTTAGTATTTTCTTCTATCAATTTCAAGTATTACAAATAGATATTCTTATTATTTTCGTCTAACTAATCCACTAGATAAGTTACATTCATATTCATTTTTAATAAGAGATCATACAAACTAATGTTACATAATCCCAATTTTAAGGATAGGTGAAAATCTTTTCAAAAGAGGTGTTGTTTAACTAGGTGTTGTTTAACTTTTGGATGTTCCACGGTACAATTAGTTATAAATATTTTGATATCTCTCAATTCTTTAGGAAATTACACAATTAGCTTTATTGTTTTAAAAAAAAATTACTATTAAGAAAAAAGAGTGACTCAAAATGATCAACATTTCTTGGAACTATTTTTGTTTTTGTGATTCATGTCTTTAGTTCTAAAATTCATTGTATGATGACTTTTAGTTTGTATTTTAGTTGTGGTCAAACTTTCCAAAGTAATCTAATTACTTTGATGTTATTTCTTTGGTGTTTTTCTGATATCTTGACTAGGGTTGTATTGCTTCTTATAAGCTTTCAGAAGTGGTATTGAATTTTCTTGAAGGATTTTTATAAAACTTAAACATACAATGAATTGGTTTAATTAAAGTAATTAAGCAACTAAATATTGCTCTTATGATAAAATATTTAAATAACCATAATGCTACATATGAAACTTTTGTAAAACTTGTTTTAGAACCTTAATCCATTTCATCTAGTAAGAATTAATAATGTTTGTACGAAATGTTCATAATTAAATCAATGTTCATAATTAAATCGACCCAACCTTTTTAACTCACCCCATAATCACTTTTTGAAAATTTTTACCCTGTTACATCCCAATCCATAATTATATTTCTATCTTCTTTCAATACTTATTACATTTCTATCTCATCACAATACTTGGTATATATACTTGTTACATTTATCACATTCTCACTTTCCTTACATGCACCTGCAGTGCTTGTTAATACCTAAGATGTGAGAAAAATCACCAATCACCCAAGTAATATAAATAAAACACCATCTTCATTAAAATGCAGTCAGCTCCGCCAAGCTGTAAATCTACCTATATCCATACAAATAAAATTAACACAAACAAAGAGAATTACCCTTTCTGTACAAAGTGAGTCTGCTTTCTGAAAATATCCGGCAATTTCCAAGATAGGATAAAACTTAATCCTGCGGCGCAGATAATAGTTTGCACACCTCAGACACCATATATGTATAAATTATCTGAATCTTACGATGATAGAACCTGAGACAAGAGAGGCCAAGGCAAAGGCCACAAAAGCAACCAAAGACAAAGCCACAGATGCATTTGCCATGTAGGGGAACTTGTCCGCGCCCCAATTGGATTCCCAGTCATAAGCTCTAGTGGCTGCCGATGATGATGCTGACATTAGAAGGTATGTCAATATCTGCATTTCAAAACCACAAGTTCAGCACTGGGTAGTATGCAAGCAACAAGATTATACAACATCACTTTAATATACCTAATATAAGGGAATGTTTGTAATCAAGGACTAGATAGAAAAGTGATAAAAAAATTATCATAAATCAGCACTCATTATGGTAAGGCCACCATCATGGATTGTGCCTTATTTGTTTTCATTTCTTCCTTGCTGATCAAAAAAATAATGGATGTGTATCCATTCTTATAACAGTTTATTTGGTTATCTTTGAAAAAAAGTTTCTATACTGACAGTAGACGTATTGAAACAAGTAGTATGTGTTTTGAAACGTGTTAAGAGAATTATGACAGTGGTGGGTAAAACCACTATCTATTTGAAGTGGTCAAAAGGTTAAATCCATATTTATCTTGTGAAAGGCTCATAACTTAACCCCAGCTCTGTTCTCAGAGTCTATGCATGATAACGTCCTATAAAAAGAGGCGAAAACACGAAAACACCAAGCATAAAAAAATAAGTAATTAATTGAACAAAAAAGGACACAATTGAACAAGTTTTTGTTTACTAATTACTGATAATTTAAACAGTAGAGCACTGATTTCAACTATCACCATTCTACCAACAGAAATTTATATTAAACCCTTAAACCATTCTACCAATCTTAAATCAAACATTTTAGTACACACATGTATAAATCCTTAGTGTTCTGAAGTGAGCATTTTAGTCTCCCACTGAGTTTGATTTTTCGAACATTAAAAAATTAACAGAATACATAAATATCTTTATTTTATACGTTTTATCTTTTTCACATAAATATGTTTACTACCTCAAATTTAGAGGAAGTTTATTTTTGGTCTTTCAAATTTAAAATTGACCCTTTTAGTCCTCGTAATCTGAAAAAAAAAAAAAAAAAAACTAGTCTTTTTGCCGTTAAAATCATTAAGTATTCTGCTTATATGACTTAAAACTATAAGTTATTTACATAACAACCTACTTAGATTTTGCATCATCATTATCATCAAGTATTCAATTATGTTTCCTTCGAAGTACTCACGTTGACTTTTATGTACAAAACATTTGGGTGGAGGGACTAGATCAAGTTTATTTTTTTTCAAGTTCTCAACTCAACTCAACTTTGAAGGACTAATTATTGAGCATATAAAAATACTCCAAAATTGAAGGACATAACTTTTTGCTGTCCCATTTCACTGTTTTGACAGCACATTTTCTATGATAAAGTTCGGCTTCAGAGAAACCAAAAATGATTTTCACAAACTGTGTTGTAAGACAGCTAACAGGAAAGATGATATAGATATGGTATGAGTATTAAAAAAAATGTTTAAGAAAGCAAACACACAAAACATGGAAAGGGAGTAAAAAGGTATCCTAAAGGTCTTATACTTTTTGGACATAAGATTTCTCTCAAGATGGATTATTGGTTTTCACAAACCAATATTCTCACACCAATAGACTCAACTCAACAATAGTCTTCGGTTGTGTGGTTCCTCAAATCATTTCATTATTATCATTATTCAGCACAAATTACGCCAGCCCCAAACAACACTACAAAATTCAGATTTAACAAATTCAAAAGCTAAGCAAGCTTTCTTTCCATATCAAACAAATTAATGGATAAAACATCCTTAAAATGAGAGAGAACAGAGTAGTGACTTTACCTGATCCAGTGCGAAAGTGAAATAACCCCTTAGCTGGTGATCCACCACGTGCTTTCCCGTAGACAAGTACCGCCAGAGATCACAAATCTGAAGCCCAGAATGCAGAAATCCAATCACATTCACTGACAAACTATACCTGCAAAATCACATACAAGATATAAAACACACCCCTTAACTCATTATTACAAAAAAAATTGCTAATTGAACTTAGAAATATAATACCTGAATTCCTTGTAGAGATAGAAAGAGTCGAGAGCCCAACCCCGATTCTTATCTGCGGCTAGCACCGAGAAAGATGCCAAGCAGAATACAAAAGCGGAAATTCGAAGACCCAGTAAGAGCTTGCTCCACGTCGCAATTTTTTTCGACTTTAATAGACCGGACACATCCGGTCTCAGTCGTCGATTACCGGCGGCGCCGGTGGCTTGTTCGACGTCTTTTACGAAACCCTCCTCAGCACCGGGATCGACCTTGGTCACCACCGCGGGCTCCACCTGGAACCGGTGAGCCGTCACCACAGGCGGAGAGAGGCGCTGGTCGGCGATCGTGAAGTGGCCGTCGGAAATCGACGAGTCCGATGATGAATCGGGCGGCGGCTTTTGAGGCTGCGGTGAGGAGTGGCCATCAGAGACGGGGGAGTCGGAGAGAGAATGGAGTGGCGGCGAAGGGGATTTGCGGGTTCGGAGGGAAGGGGAACTGAGAGTGAGGGATGGTGAGGGTTCCGAAACAGAGTAGGATTGATTTTCTTCGTTTTTCTTTTGCTCTGACTCTTGTTCCTCTTTCTTGTCCCCTGAATCCTTTTCGATTGCTTTTTCTTCAGAGTTCTCTTTCTTCATTTCTCCTTCCACGATGATTTCTCACTCTGTTTCAAGTTTTGAACAAGCTAGTTACCCTCTCCCACTCAGAAAGTACTATTTTACTGTTTCTTTATTCAATAAATTGGTAGTGCTAAGATCATTTTTAAGGCACAAATTCAACAAAAACAAAGTAGAAAAAAAAAAAAAAATAACAAAAGATAGAAAGGACTAAGCCCATGCGTACTAAGTAAATCTATTACATTGTCACTGAAATCTACCTCTTTATAAATGAAGCAACTTTGTCCCACTAGTTGAATCTTGAATCAATGATGTCTACTTGCCAAAATTGGTTAGGGTGTCACTTTTCCTCTCTAAAAATACACAAAAATGATAAAGGATACCTTCCGTTGGCATACAATTACCCTACACCTATTTTGTGTCTTTCTTTGATTTAGAAAAAAGAAAGTGGGTTATACTATTTGAATTGGCTTTTTCTATTCCATTCCTTCTTCTCATTTTTTCTTCCTTCTCCTCACTTTGTATTGCCTTTGTTTCTCTTCACTTACCAAAAGTGTTGCTTCTTCTTTCACTGTCGTCATTCATTTATCTTCTTTTCCTAACTACTATCTCCTTCGTCACTCCTTCGCTACAATGTGATTCTAAGCCGGAAGTTTTCATCAATGTAGACAGTCTTGATCTTGTTGTTCTCCATAACTTCTTCTCTATTGCCACTGGTTTAGATCCCACATCCTATAACCTTCATCCCTTCATTGCTCTTGTTTTTTCTTTGACACCATCTTTCTGATTGACATATTGGGGTGACTTAATTTCTTATCATTTTTCCTCCACTTTCAATCACTTTTCCTTTTCATTATTATTTTATTCATTTTTTTATCTTGCTTGTTTGAAATTGCATTTGTTATTTGCCTAAATTTGGATGTTGGGTATAGAAGATGGATTTGCATCAAAGGTCCTCCCCTTTTCAATGTTCCTTGGAAATTCCCACTTTTTTTTTTAATTTTTAGATTTGTTTTTACATTTCTGATGAAGCTTTAGTATGAAACTAGTGAAATTTAATTGATATTTTTTTATGTATTTGTCTTGTGTTGTTGAACCGTTCCATACCTAGAGGCATTTTGAATACAGATAAAATGATATGTATATGTTTTATCTTATAAAAATGTTTTAAAGCTCGTCATACAACCTCTTTTAGGAATAAGGACATTATCAATCACTTCCGAAACTTTTTTGCAATTGTTTTTATTAAGAATTCTAACATAGTTTGGAAAGGGATGTGGTTGGCAATAGTGTGGAAAATTTGAAAAGATAAAAATAAAATTATTTTTAATAACGGGGTAGTGGATGAGGTTGAGATTTTTGCAATGACACAAGTGAAAACGTGGTATTGGGCTAAGACTGGTAGGTAGAAAATACACTACTCCTTTTCGGACTGGTGCCTTAACCCACGAAAATGTTTGGTAGAGCTTAGGTAGTGATTGTTGAAGAGTACTGATTGATCTCTCATTATAAATCCATACTAAGCGTACTCGGGTTGGTGACGGGGCAGGTAAAAAGGGAACTAGTTTTGTGTTGTATTTACTTGCAGGTAAAGCATGACAGCTCTAAACGGATAATAAATTTACATACGAAAAAGGAATGAGGTGTAGTAGACTTTATGATAAATTATGCAATGTGGTGCTAAAGTTTGGAGACAAGGATGACAGGAACTGTAATATATCAGATCATGTTGGAATATAGCTATGAGAATATCATGCCTCCATTCTGGTTAACATGGCCTGCTATTTGTCGTTTCAATCCTAAGCTTTGACAAAATGTTGATTCAGCTACTGTATTTCTATTGTTATCTATTTTATAATTAGAGTTTTGTTGTAGTTGTATAGGTATATTTTGTAATTGCTATATGTTGATCCGAATTTACTACTTTACCCTCTTTTGTGTTTAGGGTTTTAAAGATCCCCTTTTGTATCTCATTTTTTCAATTGAGAAAATAGAGAATCGTTTTAACAAACTGGTATCAGAGCTTTAGGTTTAGGTCAAGAACTCTTCCTTCCTAGCCACCTTTCACAGTCCGTTGCCATCGCCGCCGCCGTCCCCTTACTACCGTCGCCGCCGCATCCGCTCTAGCCGCCGCTACCCAATTCGCTCCAGCCGCCGCTGCCCACTCCGCACACAGCCACCGCTGCCCACTCCGCGCACCGCCGCGGTTGCCTAGTCACCGTTCGCCGCCCGTCGCTCACCGTTAACAGTTGCTCGCCGCCACCGCCTCTACACCCGCGACTTCTCCAATCACCATAATTGTGCGAGACGTCACAGTTGTGGTTCTCCGCATTTTGTCATTTGTTTTTGATTATTGGTTCGTGGCTCCCTATTTGGAAGAAAATGTCGTCCAAATTTGATATTGAGAGGTTTGATGGGAATACGAGTTTTGCACTTTGGCAAGTGCGGATGGTTGCCATATTGTCCACCCTTGGCATCAAGGATGCCATCTATGGTAGAGAAGTCGATGCGAAAATGACGAATAAGAAGTGGAAAGAAATGGATGATAAGGCTCTTTCCACTATCCAGTTGTGTTTAAGTGATGCAACACTTCAAGAGGTTATCTCGGAAACGACCGCTATGGGTTTGTGGAAGAAGTTGGAGGAGACGTATATGAAGAAGTCTTTAACAAATCGGTTGCGGTTGAAGCTATGCATCTACACTCTTCATATGGCCGAAGGTATATCTATTTCCGATCATATTACAGAGTTTACCTCCATCTTGAATGATTTGGCAAAGTTAGATGTCAAGGTAGAGGATGAAGACCAAGCTTTGTTGTTGTTGTGCTCTTTGGCTACATCATATAAGTCGTTTAGGGACATGATGGTTTACGGTAGAGAGAAAATTTCTCTTGAGGATGTGAAGGGTAACCTGCAAGCCAAATTGCACTTGGATAATGGGATGACCAGTGTTGATAAAGGAAGTCAAGGTGTTGGTTTAGTGGCCGAATGGGGGAGGTCTAAGGACAAAACCCCAATGGAAAATAAAAATTGGTCAAAGTCAAAGCACAAGAATCTTACATGCAATTATTGTAAGAAGAAGGGACACACAAAGACCAATTGTTTTATTTTGCAGAATAAACAAAAGGGTCATGGAGGTGTTGCTTCAGAAGAGGTCAATGTGGCCAAGGATGATGACACATATGATGTTCTTTGTGTGGTTGATAATTGTGTCAATGATGAGAATGCTTGGATTATGGACTCGGGTGCTTCTCAACA
>Ga0209700_101224_pt1 | contig 52580 bp, 22 predicted proteins | sample SiratroredBW_FD_187528 | JGI IMG/M metagenome (GOLD analysis project Ga0209700, IMG submission 187528) | Root nodule microbial communities of legume samples collected from California, USA - Siratro red BW (SPAdes) (version 2) | ecosystem: Host-associated > Plants > Roots > Nodule | place: USA...
TATATATATATATATATATATATATGTATATATATATATATATGTATATATATAAAAAAAAAATATATATATATATATATAGAGAGAGAGAGAGAGATATTAAGGTTAAAAATGTCTCACTAAAGTTTTATTTTAATTGAAACATATTAATATTGTTAAGTTTTAATTAAGTTTAAAATTTGTTCTAATTAAGACAGAAACTCAATCTTACTAGAAAGTAAATAATTATTAACAGTATTTGAAAATACAAGATGAATTTATTACATAATTTTACTTAGATGTTGATGTTGACAACATACCTATGAAGATAATTATATTAATTTTAATTATGGTGCTTAGATTTTATTTCAATTGGATTCATTTACCAAGAAGATTTGTTGATAAGCAAACAATCTCTAAAAAAAATCACAATTTATAAGTTTTTATGATTTTATTTGACCATCTATAGATTTTGCTTATGTCTTATGAGTGGGATCTGAAAAAATAGGATCTTATTATTTTAATATTAAGATATCTACCTTGATTTTACTTTAACAATTTTTGAAATATTTGTTAAAGAATAAAAATAATATGTTGAAAAGTATATGCAACCACATTAAGAATCATAAAGATCTATTTTATTGCATAGTTAAAAAAACCTTGGAGTTCCATAATTTTTCTGGCTAACAAAAATTACCACAGCAGGATGTTTCAGTTCATCTATCTGTCCATGCATGCATATAATAAATGTGGTAGTTGAACAATAATTTCCTGATAATTCCAAACTCCTATCTCCACTTGGTCGTACGCCATTGCGTCACCATAATTCTGGTGGCAGTTGTGCTACAAATGCAACTTCATATTTCTTTGGGTCCTCTCAAATTAATGTCACTAACAGAATCATAGTTACAGGTTTGAAATCTGAACCATATAAATTATTTTTTGTCAATTTTAGGATAACATGCATTTGCTGAAACCTGAATTTGTAAACACAGATTTTGCAGTGTAGAGAAATGGAAGAGTATGTCATAAAGACAATTGTTGTTGGAGTTGTTTCATGGAGCTCAGCATTTGTTACAGTGAGAAGAATATTCCCCAAACGCTCTTTTGATTTCTGCAACCGCGTGGTGTCCACTCTCCATGCAACTTTGGCAGTGACATTGGCTTGGCTCTCTGTTGAAGATTGGAGGTGTCCAATATGTGGTGTGGGATCAAAATCTTCACCCCAACAGGTACTGGATCAAAATCAAAACCTCATTATTTATATGGATTTGGGTGCTTTTAATTGTTAAGAATTGGCACTAATGTGGAAAGTTTGAACTGTGATCTGAGCAGATGCAAGTTCTGGCAGTGAGCCTTTCTTATCTCATTTATGATCTGTTTTGTTGTCACTTTGGTGAGAGAGTGAGTCTAGACAACACTGTTCACCATTTGGTAAGCATTGTTGGAATTGGAGCAGGTCTTTTCTATCAAAAGGTAATCATAAGATCAAATCATTTCTCCAAGGTTTGGAATATACTTATAGTTTGTGAAAATTAAACAATTTTTTGTTGAGTTTCTCAGAAATGCATCTTCTAGTAAACATTCATATACAAAAGTGTGCTTTGCTCCTTGTCTTTTGCATAAATTTATGTCCTTTTAATCTGTTACTATTTGGTCATCTTGATTAGTAGTAAAATTTGCCTCAATTTCAGAAACTTTTTTTGCAATAACTATTACTTTGTGTTGTGAGGATTTCATGATTGGATAGTGATTTTTTTGCATATCTGTATATACAGTGTGGCGCAGAAATGGTGGCGACAATATGGATAACAGAGATATCAAGTCCATTCTTACATTTGAGGGAGCTCCTCAAAGAGCTTGGTTACAGAGATAGCCTCCTTAATTTGGCCGCTGATGTAAGTAAAACTATAGTTTATACTCATACCAAAGGTTTTTATACGAAAGTGGTAAAATTTTACTCATTGGACAAAAGAAGTTATTACGTGGTACAAAGTAAACACAACTTATGTGTGAAGAAATTGCGAGATCATAAGACAATTTTGTTTTTTTAAATTAAGTGAAGTCTGTTATCCATACAAGAATTTGATTTTAATGAAGAATTTGTATGAATGGACCGTACTGAAATAAGACTTGAGACGATTTCAAATATTTAGAATTTTAATAATTAAAATGTGAGATAGACCAATAATTAAAATTGAAACAGATTAAAGTGAAATGTTTTTAAATTTGAGAATTGAACATTGAGATGAAATGTGTTGAATGGCACAGATTCTATTTGCTGCCATATTTACTTTTGCTAGGATGTTGATCGGACCGTGTCTCACTTACGTAACTTTATCTGCTGACTATCCACTTCTCATAAAGGTATGGTTTTCTTTTTTTCTTTTGAGAAACCAATTTTTCTTTTCTGTTTTCTGGGTAACTAGCTCTTCCATGGTTACAGGCTATGGCATTGGGTTTGCAGCTGGTAAGTGCATTCTGGTTCTTCAAAATTGTTAGAATGATAAAACGCAAATTAACCAAGAGAACATAAGAAAAGGAGTCAACCACAGCAACATAAAAAAGAGTACCAACTGGCAATTGCAATTTAAATTCTGTACTGATGTGCCAGACAAAGGACACAAGTATGATTCAATCTATTAAATGCATGTTTGGTACCACATCGATTCTTTTTTCCATTTCACTCTGAGGTGGTTTTTAAACGCAGTGCCTTATACGCCATAATATAAGTAAATTTCAAGCTTTTTGACAGCTGAATTTCATTGGTTTGTGAGGCGTGTGCCACATCAATTTCGTACATTCATTCTATGCTTTCGTTTGGACCAAACATGGGTTCAAATCCACATTTATATCGATTATGTAATATTAATGTAAAATGTAAGTATTTTACCTTTACACTGGTTATAATACAACCTTATAAAAAATATATTATAACCAATGTAAGTCCAGAATTCTATCCAATTCCAACGAACGCTAGCACATATCAATCATACCAAAAGATCACCCTAACCGTTTCTTTCAATCTGGATCAGTGTATAATTCCAATGGTAATCGAGATTTGGCAATGTAGGTTTCAAAATTATAAATAGTAGTTCATTAATATAGTTTTTGAAGTTATTTACATCAATTAAAAATTTTAACATGCGTAACAAACCACTTTCTGCATCCATTAAAATTTTAACTCAGGTGCAAAAAATACTTATATATAAAATGTCACCATATATAAAGAAAAGATGCAAGATGTTTTTTTTCCCACCAGTAGTCAGTATAACTTGTCAGTGCAATTAGGCCCCAAATTAGATTTATTGATCAAGATTGGAAATTTCACCCAATAAGGATCTTCAACCATAATGGGGAGATGAACAAATTCAAAGATCAGTGGTATAAATAATGTAGAGCATAATCTACAAAAAATAATTCAATTCAAAACCTAATTGCACGAAGAATTTGTGACTCAAAAGATATACTGCCTAGATATCTATGACTCAGAATTTTATAATAGCTCTACTCTTTTCCAAAATCAGCACTGTAGGGAGCACTGGATTCAAGTTTCTTCGCATCATTCAGTTTTCTAACAGCCTGCGCGCCACAGAAATAAGTGTTATTGTTCCAGTGAGTGATGAGGGCTATTCCCTTGAACATTATAACTAGACAGAAAAATAGTTTTCCTCAAAGAAAGAGCTCACCTTCATAAAATCTTCATGGATCACATAATCACGTTCTGCACGAATTGCTGCCATTCCAGCTTCTGTGCACACGTTGCGAAGATCAGCTCCATTGAAGCCCTGAGCAATTTGCAATAAGAAAATACATCAAACGTGCTCCAATTATCAACAAAACTAATCCAAACTGAACTCACCTCAGCAAGCTTCACAACAGCTTCATAATCTATCTCACCATGCTTAGCTATCCCAGCAGCATGAATCTTAAGAACTTCCATCCTAGATTGTTCATTTGGCAATGGAATCTCTATTTTTCTATCCAATCTTCCAGGACGCAGAAGAGCAGGATCCAGTACGTCGGGACGGTTTGTTGCCATTATCATTTTAACCTACAACATCCATTGAGACAGCAATGATGTAATTGTTGTCAACCCACCATAACAATTCACTAGAACGACCGTTTTTAGTGAGAAAAAAACCACAATATAAAGAAGACACAATAAGTACAAGGTTGCTATACTTTACGTTTTATGTGAATTATATCTGACATAAATGAAAGAAGCATGTTCTAAATATGACTAAATGGGGATAAGAAGCAAGATATACCTTCCCAAGTTGATCAAACCCATCAAGTTGATTAAGCAATTCCATTAGTGTTCTCTGAATCTCACGATCAGCACTTGTTCCCTCACTGAAACGACGACCACCAATGGCATCGATCTCATCCATAAAAATGATGCAAGGCTTAACAAACAAAATGGAGATTCAGAACTACATTCCATTTTATTATACAAACAAATAGGAAGAAACTTCATTCAAGAATCTACCTGATGATCTCGTGCATAACCAAACATTTCTCTAATTAACCTGGCACTTTCTCCAATGTACTTATCAATTATTGCACTTGAAACAACCTACACCAGTATGGAGGGTAAGGTGAATTACATTTAAGATTCATGCAAGCCTAAAAATACGAAGGAATTCAGAAAAGAAACAATTCTGACCTTCAAGAAGTTAGCATCTATGTTACTGGCAATTGCCCTAGCTAACAATGTTTTACCAGTACCAGGAGGCCCATAAAGGAGAACACCCTGGGAGACAATAATTGAGAAGATACTCATCAGATTTAAAATTAAATATCATGGCTCATCAAAGTACACTACCAGTAAAGAACTTTTAGATAGAAACTTAGGTTACAGTGCTGCCAAAACACATAACAGAGGTCACAGACCTAGTTAGTACAGTGAAAAGTAATCACCTTAGGAGGTTTAATTCCGACTCGAAGGAAGAGCTCAGGGTTCATCAGAGGTAGTTCAATTGATTCCCTCAATTCTCTTATCTGATCAGATAAACCACCAACAGCGGAGTAACTGATATTACCAGGATCCTCATGCAACATATTGTAAACTACCGGATCAACCTGTCAACTCAAAATAGATCATTCAAATTGACCATGAGGCGCAAAGAATTAGCATATGATTTTCAGAAGGAAACCAAACCAGATAGCCCAAAGGGCACAAAAACTCCACATCCACCATATCAAATAAATATCCAAAAAGGAATAAACCACAAAACCTTACCTCACGTGGAAGAGCTCGCATTATGGTTAGTGTAGTCATATCAAGAACCACTCTCGTACCAGCAGTCAGTTTTTCCTTATCTACTTTACTGCGGCAACCAACCACATACCTAGGTCCACTGCTTGCCTTAACAATCACTGAGAGATAACAGAAAGAAAGAACAACAACGAAAATAATAATCAGCATAGGCCTAAGTTCACATCAACCAAATAAAAAACCACAGAAGATAGTTCATCAATTTAGCTTGGTCAACTAATTAGATTGTTAGATAATAGGCCAAATTACAGAATTTACCACTCAATTATAATCATTTCACATTTAAAAGGAAACATAAGTTTGTGTTCATAATCTCAATATATAATTAGAATATAGTATGAAATTGAATGGCGAAATATCATACAAAATACGAAAAGAAAAAAAGGATAGACTGAATACAGCGTTCATTGTCGAGAGGCCTGAGAACCTCGCCAATGATCTGTCCAACGCTTTGAAGAGACTTCAAATCATCTTCTGTTTTATTGAACTCTTTCCTCGAAGCACGCAAATTCTCTCTGACTGCAATTAGCATATCAAAGCCAAACACGTCAAAATTCATAATAACAAAACCCTAATCAATCGGAACATGCAACATCACGAATAAATAGTGTAATTGAAAACCATAAAGAAGTGAAAGTTGGATTGTGAAAGAACGAACCCGATCGAACTCTGGATTCCAATTCCTTGTGCTGAAGAAGTTTCTTACGGTACTCCGTGACCGCATTACGGCGTCGTGTAGCGTCTTCAGTATCTGTCATCGTTACTGTTATTCGTTAAAACCTAACTCTTAAATCGGAAAAAGGGATTCAGAAAGCTTCGTATCGAAATATCAAACTATAACTATAAACTTTCTTGTTCCCCAAGTCTGTTTTATAGGTTGCTATGGATTGCAATTCACGTTATCTACAATTATTAAAAAATAATTTTAAAAGCCATTTTGTTTTATAAAATCTTTAAAATATTGGAAAAGTTTATTATATTATTGACTTTTATTTGTAATTATTTTTTATAAGAAAATATTGATTTAACAACCACATAGCAGTCAACTATGACAAATTTTTCCTACTGATTGAAAGACACGTGTGGTATTTTGTAGGAAGGCACGCTAGAGGTTTTGTCCTATCTTTAGAAAGTTTGAAAGGAAAGGTTAGATTTTTTGGGTAGGATGTGGAGAGTCTACGAGGAAAAAGGAAAAACCTTTTAAAAAGTTTAAAGAAAAAGATTGAGTTTCGCGGGTGGAATGTACAGAGTTTGTAAAGGAAAAGTGATGTACAAAGTTTGTAAAGGAAAAGTGAAAACCTTCAGTTGAAGTTATGCGCGACGAACGTGGGAGAGGTGGACAACGACGACAAAACGTGGTGTTTTTGTGTTTGTGGGTTTAGGGGAGAACGCTGAAGCATATAAGCAAAGACTGCGACGAGTTGAGGCCATGGGTGCACTTAGATGATTGTTTGGATGTGTGATCAGAAAATAATGCCCACTTAAACACTTAAGGATATAAGGTTAAACACGTAGAACGTTCAAATGTTTTTGTGGACTTTTCAGTACTGTCCATTCCTTAGTTATGACAGTGCTAGGGAATTATAGGATGAAGGAATGATAGACCTGTTAATTCATCCCAGAACTGAAAAGATGTGAAGATTTGAGCTTGGGAGGCCATGGGTGCACTTAGATGGTTGTTTGGATGTGTGATCAAAAACTAATGTCTAGTTAAACACTTAAGCACTTAGGTATATAAGGTTAAATACTTAAAAGGTTCAAAGGTTGCAGTGGACTTTTGAGTACTATCCATTCCTTACTTATGGCAGTGATAGGAAATTATACGATCAAGTAATGCCAAATAATGACAGACTTGTTTATTCGTCCATAACTAAAAAGATGTGAATATTTGAGCTGGGGAAGCCATGGGTGCACTTAGATGGTTGTTAAATGTGTGGTCAGAAAATAATATCCAATTAAACATTTAAGTATAGAAGGTTAAACCTTAAAAGGTTTAAAGATTTTTGTGAGCTTTTCAGTCCACGTAAAACAAGAGTCAACAAGTAAGTATCCATTGTGGTTGTAAACCTATAATCACTTTTTTTATATTGCTACGTAATATATGGCCTTCTTATATTATATATAATTATGATTATAATGCAATATAATATATTAGTTATTGTAACTACTCCCTCTAGGGGAAATATTTACATATCATAATCATATATCGCACTTCATCAATGGTCTTTAGATATAATAGCTTGGATGTTATATCAATAATTTAATCTTTTCATTTTATTTCTAATATAATATAAATCATAAAAAAATTAGTTAAAACGATATATTTTTCATTATCATGTGTTTTTACTGATACCAATATAACAGTATATCTGTTAAAAGGACTAATTTTTAAGATTTATTTTTTTTTTCCATTATTCAACCCCCAAAAGTACATAATTATATGGATTATTTAATAGTTGAACTGAAGGCAATATATCAAATTCAATTTTTAAAACTGGATTTTATTATTTTTAAACAAGGTGATTACAGATTTATTAAAATTTATTTTTGTTTTTTCCATGATTATATTGTTTCAAAGGGTTCGAATTCCTTAAAATCAATATTTGCACACAATCCTTTAATACTCACTTAACTTTCAACATAGCTCATCAAATTAACTTAGCAGCAACACACTGAAACCCTCTTAAGTAATTAATAACTATCAAAGATCAAACATTTTCAAATTCTTTCCTTGGTTTTTAGAAGGTAAAACTATAACACTTATTAACGAGTCATATAAATATAACTAAATGTGCTGCTTGGTTAATTAACTATGCGACAATTTTTCCTAACTTCACCATTGAATCCAGTGAGAGGGCGAAGGTTCCCCATCTTGATCATGGAGGTGGAAAATTGCTCAAAGAAGAGGCTCTCATCTTGGGCATATTTCTTGACCAATTCACGAGTTTCCTTAACATTTCCCACAAGAAGCACTTCATCTGAATTAAGAAGTCCTTTCCCCCTAAGTATGAGTTTGAAATAGGTGTTATCAAACATTCTTGGGGAGCCAAAGTCCAAGGGAGAAATGAAGTTGTCACCACCTGATTTTGGGCACATTGTCTTCAAATCAAAGTAGAAGGATTTTTCTAGATTCTCATCTGGTTGGTTGTTTCCCTTTTGGTTGTATAGTCTCTGCTTGAATGTGGCACATCTTGCCACCCCAATGGTATGTGCACCTACATTACAATAAAGTGTTCAAGTGTGACTCATGCATGCATTACTAGGAAATGTATATTAAACATAACATGGATGAGAAGTTGAAGTTCCACCTGAGAGGGCAACAAGGTCTACTTCATCAAGGCCTTGACGCTTGAAAAATGTTATGAGACTTTCAATGGTGGCGTTTGGTGGAGGAATATTTTTGTTTGACCCTCTTAGGCTTGCTGTTCTTGAGTCTCTTCTACCTAATGGGAGTTCCCAGTCAGGTCCTCCACTCTGTTTTAAAGAATCAAACAAGTTTCAAGATCTCATATTTCTCATGTATAAGAATGTTAGTATGTTCTTTCTTTTCATATGTACACTAATGAGAAGGAATTTTTTTGTTAACCATATGTTGGTATGCATCAGTTTTCTCAATGATCAATTCAATTGGAAAACTTGATTCACTGCCTTTAGTTCAGTTTCCTTTCTAACTAAGTTCATATATATTATTCACACCTTCTGTCATTAGATCAAACCTAACACATTAAGTACTAATGAAGTGTCAGTTTCTTTGAAAGGCACTACCTAAAATTCTTTTTATTGATTGAATGTTTAAGATTTATGAAATAACATAAATTTCACTTCTTATATAATGTTATTCATAACTTAATAATCTTAAAAAAAAATGTATTAAAAAGTATGTTACTAAGATTTCTGATGTGTTAGACAACATATCTACATTATGTGACATGCAAAGTGAGTTGGCTCAGTATGAGTGAAGTGTGTTGACTTACAAGAACAGTAGAGCCTCTAGCAGCAAGGGCAAGAATGTCTGCACAGGATACAGTCTGAGGACATGCTTCTTCCAACCTAGACTTGATTTCATCAATCACTTCAAAACCTCGGACAGAGTTTTTGTTAGGTCCAGAATTTTTTTCGCTGACTATTGTCTTGCTATCATCCAACAAAATTGATGCATCACAGCCCTGCCATTCAAAACAAAGGACAAGTATTTGATAAGAAAAATAATGTGACAAAGAGTGGTATGAGTAACATTAAGTACTGTCTAATAATTGCAAATAGTCTAGACTAAAAAACAGCTCAACACAACAAAGACAAAATGTTGTACTAAGTACTATAACAATAAGAATTTTGTCAACTATTTTTTGGTAAAGAAATTGATTTTGTTTATTATTAGTGTTATTGTTTCAAGAGGTTTTATTATGACAGATGCAATATTAGTTAACCTGCACAAAGCAATCATGAAAGTGAAGTCTAAGTAGAGAAGCAGCCATTCTGATATCTCTTGCAATGGCCTTCTCCAACACTGACATGACAATGTCATTAGCTTGGGGGCAAGAAAACTGATAGAATTGAGGTGAAAGGCCAAAAGATATTCCTCCATGATGACCACCCCAGCCGAAATGAAAGCCAGGGTGAGCCCAGGAGAGTTTAACCGAGAAAAAAGCTATTATTATCACAAGAGTGAGTTTGGTGAAAGTCATGGTGACAAGTGTAGCAACTGAATTTGAGAGCTTGCTAATTTTGATGATTGTATGTTCCATTGGGTAAGCTAGTGTGACATATATACCACTCAAATTTCGAACTAACCAATCTTTTTACCAAATCATATGATGTGGAAAAACCAAGCCTTTGACTGTTTCAACAATGTATATGTTGTTGTGTGATTGCACTGCTTCTGATGACGCATATGTTGTTTAGTTTTGACAGTGGTTCTGGTATTACCTGCTCCTCGACCAAATCAAAACAGTGTAAATTTTTTTTTACGAAGTAACTATAAACCTTATAAAATCGACCAATGAAAAGGTCTTTGTATGTGTTGAAAAACTGAAACATGACAATATCTGTCTTCACGGCACCGCGTTACGATCGGATAGTTGCTTCGTGTTTCGGATTTTTTTCGCTTTTTCTTCTTTTAGTCGTTCGGATACAACAAAAGAAAAAGATGAATATGATTCTTTAACACTCTCGGTTATGATTTCATACGCGCATTGCTTAACTGAATATCTCATAAGTTTTTGTTTTTCTTCTTTGAAGTCCAAGAAACTGCATAGTTCGCTTTCACATTACCCTGATATTACATCATTGCCAAACTTTGAATTTCAAAAACTTTAGAAAATTTTCTCTTTCCAATCAATTTTTCATCCATCCCAAACTAGAACTTTTACATTTCTGCTCCTTTTTTTTTCTCTACAACTACAAAAAAAACTTCATTTTTTTTCTAATGATCACATTATTCTTAAAAACCAAGTTATCAAATAGTTGTTTAGACGTCAAAAGGTAATTTTCCTTCTTACTAACTGCCTGTTGGTACTCTCAACTTTGAGATTATATAATTTATATTAGAGTTTATGAACTTAATTTTGCTTTTTTAGTTATAAGAGTATTAAAGGTATCAAAATGGGTTGAATCCTTACCTTAATTTGATTCATAAGTTTGAGTCGAATTAAATTATAAAAATTGAAATATCATTAATAGTAAATTCCAAATAAGTTGAATTAAAATATAATTTACTGTACGTTAAATCAATCTGACTCCCTTAACCATGAGTCAAATATGTTCAGTTAAGCGGAATGATTTCTAATAACTCAAACTAACCCATGTGATTTTAAATTTATTCCGTTTGACACTTAAAATAGTTTTTTCCTCGCATATTATGCACTAAAAAAAGTTATTTTATAGTATTAGTTTTTCTTATTTAATAATATTCAATTCTTCCTTGTAAGTAACTTGAAATAACCACTCTAGTATCATTTTTTAATAATTTAGTGGTTTATATATATATATATATAGGATGTCAAAATATAATCCACAAGCTAACTTAATTTGAGACAAGACAGGTTCAATTAGAAAAAGATTAGATTTTTTAAATTACATAGGTTAATATTTTGATTTTTTTTAACATTGAAATGCTATTTAATAACATTTTAATATGGTTGATTTATTTGTTTTCACAATTGTCAAGACACACTTTAATTTTACTTCCTAACTTTATTTTTATAATATAACTCCTTAATGATAGTTAGTAGTTAATGTTTGATAAAATATATGAATGTTTTAATTTTACAATTATAAATAGGTGAGTCAAATTAATTAATTTTAATTGTATTATAATAAATATATAAATTAAGTTGGAATAACAAAACATATTTAAATAAGTTAACCTACTTAATTTCTCAATTGAAGTCATGTTATAAATTACCTTATGATTTGATTGAATTATTTCTAACTCAATTTGTGATGAATTAATTTGAATAAGTGTAAGTGGAATGGCTTACTATTATCTTTTACTCAAAACTAGACCAATCTATTCAATTCAATTCTGAATCAAACTTTTATCTAATTTGATTATAGTGTAATTATGGTGTAAAATCAGTTATACACAATTAATATAAAATTGATTGAATCAAATAAGAAAATCCAATGAAATCGATATTTTTTCTTTAAAAAGTTAATAAATCACAAGTTAAACAATTTTTTCTTTAAAAAGTAAAAGGCAACCTAAATGCTAGTTCTTTTCTAGTTCACGTGAAGTTGTTTATATATATAATTTGATATTTCGATTGAAGTAATACACAATGTTTTATTTTAATTTTAAAATCATAAAATATAATACTACCTTTTATATTTTAACTTAAAATAATTTCATTAATATCGATTCAACTAGCCGACAACCTGTTAAACCTTCAACCATGAACTAACTAAAGTTATCCAATCCAATCAATTTAATCAAATTATCATATATGAATGGATTGGATTAAAAGTATGGGTAAATCAGTTAAAGCATGAATGCATCGATCATTTTGCCATATATAACATATATCATCGGTTGGCAAGATGAATAAAATCGCATATATAACTATTATCGAAATTCATCTAAATTTTGATGAAAAAAATACCTACGACCTGCCACGATAATTTTAAATCTCTAAAACACTATGCGAGTATAAAATAATCTAAAAATATTATTTTCATTAATTTTCTGAAAAATAATTATTTTAAATCTCTAAAGCGAGTATAAAATAATTTAAAAAACTCATTTTCATTATTTAAAGTATATATAATCTTTCTCATTCAATTATTTAACTCAACATTTATAAAATTCACTCATATACCTAAAGGACTTACCCTCATCACAATCTCAAATATAATTTTGTTTAAAAGATGTATTATAGTTTTTAAAATATAAATCTCAATTTCATCAAATTAAATTAATTTATAACACATGATTGATATTTTTATCTCTTTTTAATATTTATATATGTTTTATTTATTCTCATGTGAAGTGGTGTGACGTTCACTTTCGAATGTTTAATTACATAAAATCTACTAGATAATAATAAAACAAATAAGTATCTTCTTCTTTTTGGAGTTTTACTTTATTTGAAAAATTATTCTTTCCTTTCACAACCTTTTTATATGATTTGGCTAGTTGGATCTTTACCAAATTTATTTAAACTTTTGAAACATTTTCTCACTTGCAAAAAAGCAAAAATAATATTGCATTTTAGTTGTCACATAATTTTAATTATATATAATTATTTACTTATTTTTATAATTATTTAAAATTAATGCTCTTGAGGCCTAAATATAAGCTTAAGTAACTGTGCAAACCTATATCTATAATCTACAGTAATGTTTTGTCTTAATATAAAATATATAAGTAAACAAATCAATTAAAAACAAAGTAAAGAACAATAGATGGTAAAGCTTCAAAAAGGGAGAGGGTAACTTCAGCAGTTTACAGGAGACGATGCTCCTACTAGATCACCGGAGTATGATGTGTGGACCGGTGGAAGTTTGAAGATATCCATTTGGGATAAAATGACGGGAAACCAGAGGCCATGCCAAAAAGAGAATGGGTGGACTTGATAGCGAAGTTGTTCCGTGTAAAGTGAAAAGATGGCGATAGCCTAAAACGTAGGTATTTTGTTGATATCTTGAAGGATCTCTGGAAGCTATGATCGTGAAGCTGCTGGGAAAAACGGCTAGCCTAACTTGTTATGAGGGATAGATTAAAAGCCATCTAGAAGCTGGTGGGTGGTTTTGACATGGTTGACATTAGGCATGGCTTCTACAAGGTCAAGTTCCACCTACCTCAAGATTTCGAGAAGGTGGTAAGTAGGGGACCGTGGATACTTTTCGATCACTACTTAGCGGTGCGAGCAGGAGCAGGTATAGAGGTCAGCGTAGAAAGCACCTTAGTCTGGATAAGATTCCATGCTTAGCATGGAAATATGATAATAGAAGTATTTTGTTAGCTTTGGCATTGACTGTAGGCTGCCCTGTTAGAGTGGATATGATTGAATTAAATAATTGAGACCAAAATTAAATATAGTAAAATGAAGATTGTCTCCCCGCATCTTAGACTCTCCCTGGATATGCATCCTTCCCCCCTTTTCCAAAAGAAAAGTTGTCCCACACAAAAGTAGAGACCCCGTCAGATCGTTGCTCATGAGTTATATTGTCATATGCATTAAACTTTTCTATTTAAATGTCTTAGATATTTGTTTTTGAAATGCACTTTGATTTGTATTTTCTGTTTCAGTTTTTAAATAAGTCTTTAAATAAAATAATTATTATTTAGGATAAAGTATTTGTTATTTTAGTCAAAATAACTACTCTAAACTTTAATTTAAATGTAATTTGTTTTAGGATGCAGAGAAATAAGAAGAAATTAAACATTTCTCTTCGTATATTTTCGTTCATTTTCTTTATTTTATTTGTATGTTTTAAGTTGTCATGGATTCTCAAACGAGATTTTCCCAAGCTGCTCTTCTAGTCTTTGATAAGAAAAACTATGATCTCTGGACATTGAGAATGAAAGCTTACTTGAGACATTTGATCTTCAGGAAGCGGTGGAAGAGGATTATGAAGTACTTCCGCTGCCACATAATCCTATCATGACCTAGATCAAAAGTAAAAAAAAAAAAACAATAAAAGTGAAGTCGTGTCTATTTGTTGGTGTTTGTCAAACTATTTTCACACAAATCATGATTTTCAAATCAGCAAAAGAAATTTAGCATTATCGGAAGGAGGAATATGTCGGAAATGAACAAATCCGGAGCATGAAGGTGCTAAATTTAATGAGAATTTGAGTATGAGACAATCAAAGAATACTCAAACAAATTATTAGATATTGCCAAGAAGATACGACTGTTGGCCAATCTCAATGCCTAAGAGGTATGAAGCATCCATAATCTCATTAGAGAACACAAGGAATCTATCTTTCAAAGATCACTTTGGCAGAAGTGTTATATGCTTTGCAAGCACAAAAGCAGTGAAAGTTGATGAGAGAAGATTTTCAGATGTTGGAAGTGACCAAATGCGAAGTGCACTAAGTGCAATCAGATTGGACATGAAACTGCAATTTGCATAGCAAATATCCAGCAAGTTGTAGCTGATGCAGAAAATGCACAAGAGGATGAAGATCAGCTCTTTGTTGCTACTTGTTTCTCCAGCAACAATTCTAGTGAATCTTGGTTGATAGATAGTGGTTACACCAACCACATGACCTATGATAGATAATTGTTCATGTGTTTACTATGAACAACTTTATGTCCAATCTGATTGCACTTAGTGCACTTCGCATCTAGTCGCTTCAAACATTTAAACAGTGGGTGACCCATTTTTACACAATATTGACAAGGTGGGTAATTTTTCTTTTTACCCTCACTTTTGTTTTGGTTGTTTGTTGTATTCTCACTATTTTTTGCTGGAATTGCACCTTCAACAGCATGATCTTCTCTCATCAACCTTCATTGCTCTTGTGCCTGCAAATCATGTAGCACTTCTGCCAATTCTAGAATCAGCAAAGTTACTGCCCAACAGCCGTATCTTGTTGGCAATACCTAACAATGTGTCTAAGTATTCTTTGATTGTCTCATACTCTTTATTTTTTGTCACTCAAATTCTCTCATTAAATAGCACCTTCATGCTCTATATTTGTTCATCTCCAACGTATTCCTTCTTTAGATAATGCAAAAATTATTTCTTCTGTTGCTTTGAAAGCCATGATTCGTGTGAAAATGGTTTAAGAAACACCGGCATATAGACACGCCTTCGCTTTTGCCTTTCTTGTTTTGTTTTTTTTTTTTTTGTGACTTTTGATCTGAGCCATGGTAGGATTATCTGGCAACGGAAGTACTTCATAATCCTCTTCCACATGTTTCCAAAAATGTCTCCAAGTAAGCTTCCATTCTCACTGCCCAGAGGTCATAGTTTTCCCATCAAAGACTAGGAGAACAGCTTAGGAAAAACTCGTTTTGAAATCCATGACAACTTAAAACATACCCAGATCTCTCAAGAAGAGAGCTCTGATGCGAACCGTTGGTAAGTATATAAAATAATGAAAATGAACGAAAATGTATAAAGAGAAATGTTTTATTTCTTCTTTTTTTCTGCAACCAAGAACAAATTACATTTACAATAACCAAAAAAACAACTGACTGAAATTACTTCCCCTTAGAGTTTAGGAGAAGTTATTTTGACTAAAGAAAGGATTGAAATACTTTATCAGTTCCTAAACAATTATTCTAACCGTTAGGAACAATTATTCTAATTAAAGACTTATTTAAAAACTGAAACAGGATTATTTGGATAAATCCGGGATATCATTAAACCCTTCGTATAAAGAGTTGACATCCCTATAATTATTTCTCCATACACGTGGACCTAGATATCAAACATTTATTTTTCATTCATGTTGGTGCAATATGCTAATGTCTTAAGATGCTGCAGAGTATAATGTCGTGATATATATGTCCTGATAATTAAATAATATTTAGAAGTAAAACAAAGAACCAGATGGATTTGAATTATCTGATGTTTGTATAAGACTCACTTGTATTTCTCTTTCAACTTAACCCACCCTGTCATATAACCAAATAACATGAAAGAAAACAAATCTGAATTGGATATGCACGGTTACTAACTGTAGTTGTAAATACATATTGCAATGCCATCCCATTCTTTTGAATAAGATTTCAATAATTACATACATATGTACATGTTATGCAGCAAAACTAGATATATTAAAGAAAGTTAAGGTCGCGATACGCACAGTTGCCTCATGGGTGTGAGCATTCTTGCAAAACGCAGGGGCACGTGTGCCTTGATATATGTCCCTTGCTCAGTATATTCCTGTATAAATTAAAGATAAAATATAAGGAAGTCCAACGATAACATACAAGCAGGAAAACCATCATATGATGAACAATGTAAAATCTGCCAGCTTAAAATGGAAAGGAAAATCCAATTTCATAATTGGTTAACGGGCAAAGTTATATTACTTACAATTTTCTCAACCATTCCAACCTGGTGTATGGTACTGAGAAGGTCCCCATTTTCAAATGGGACCAAAGCTTCTACCCAAACCATGGAGTCCTGTCAATGAATAGATTTTTTATTAGCAAATGTAAATAGTTCAAAGTTCAAACAAATTGATTACATGGTATCAAATACTAAAATGTTATGTTTTGAATTATATTCAGATTGTTTCCAATTTTGTACCTTTAGCCTGTCTTGAACTGCATCACAAAATTCTTGTAAACCATCACCACTTATAGCAGATATGCATACAACATCATCTCTTTTTTCAGCTTCTAGCCTGAGTTTATGGGGATCACTAACTTTATCAACCTGCAATAAGAAGTCAGATGCACCAGAATGTTTAATCTAGAGTTCATGTCATATTCAATTTTGGGTGCACAGTTAAGCTTGTTGATGAAGAAAGAAAATGACCTGAGTCATCTAAAATAGCACACATTACAAGAAGAATTTCATTGAAGTGATTGAGCAAATTTTAAAGAAAGACAACCAATTCTGAACTGAAAGATTATTAAATCCTAGAATTTATTTAATCCATTCTGATTATGTGACTTACATCCAAGGATTTGATGATCCTAATCTAAAATGACAGGGATAATCAGTATAAATAAAAAAGAAGATAAGATATCATTTAAAGAAAAAATCCAAATGAAAGGAAAACGTAAGTCTAAGATTAGAAAAAGACAGGATATCAATTAAAGGAAAATTCCGAATGAATGGAAAACTTAAGTCTATGATTAGAAAAAGACACAGCATCAATTAAGGTAAAAAAAAAAATCTGAGATTTTAAGACACATTCCCTCTGTTTTTTGTCAATGCATACAAGTGAATAACTTTATAGTTATAACACTCCCCCAAAGAGCCTTTTGGGCGTTAGCATTGACCCATCTACCTTTGTTCAAATTCAACTCTTCTTACTTTTAGAATTAGGGTAGCAATGATCAACTTCACGTCCAAACGATCTTGGTCATACAGGATTTGATACCATATCAGTAATCGAATATTCCAAAAAGCTTAAATCATTGAGTAAAAGCACAGAAATGATTTTATAACGATAACAATTTCAATTGAATGTTAGTTAACCCCTCCACTTTCAATTGTTTAAATTTTCAAGTTAGTCTTGCACATAACTTATGTCACTTACATCCCAATTTGTATGATTGTTGGAACAATTTTAAATTTTAATATTCGGTTCAAAACGGAAATAATTTACAGTTACAGGATATAACCATTTCTTTATATTAAAAGCAAAAATACACTGATAAAGAAACACACACAAAAGAAATCTTTTACGTAACTCGAAAGATTAAATTGTAAAGAAGCAAATTTAGAATAGACTAATGTCCTTAAAAAATGTAACTAAATTCCTACCCAAACAATAAATTGGATGAACGGCAGATCCAACGAAATACCGTAATTTCTTCACAAAACAAGGAAAGATAAGGAGAGATACGCAAACTCAGCCAGGAAACAAGAAAAGATAAGGGGAGATACACAATTTTCAGAACAGGAAACCAACAAAAATGTTCGACAATACCTTGTTCCAGACCATCAATTTTGGAATTGATGATACATCTAGTTCTGACAAGACTTTGTCGACTGCATTTATCTGTTGCTCAGCCAGGGGATGACTGCAATTCACAAAAACTACTCAACGAAATGTGGTGGTGTAGGTCACCGCTACTAGTTTTACTAACTTCTTTTTCTCTAAATTAAGTTCCTCGTAGTACTTTCACTTATGCATACCTTATATCAACCACATGCACCATCAGTGATGATTCCGATATCTCCTCCAGTGTAGCTCTGAAGGCAGCAACCTACAGAAAGCAGAAAGAGTTTTTGGTAACTTAATAATTTAGGTCTAACTTCTACACCAACATGTTAAGTTGATGGCAAAACCGTGCTCGAAAAATTTACAAAAATATCAAAAGCATATTTTTTGTAAAAAAACATCAAGAGCAAAATTAATTGTAAGAGTTATCTTTCTTACTAGAGTAGTAGGTAACTTCTGAATAAAACCAACAGTGTCTGTTAGGAGAAACTCCTTTCCATTCTTCATCTGGATGAAAGCAAATGAACAACCCACAGCATGTTAACATATCCATTTCTAACCTCACAAGGCTTATTTTCCTGCACTATTTAGTTCGTCTAAAAGTAGGCACAGTTGTAATGTAAAGAGAGAGTATGGGTAACAACTGTCAATTTCTAGTGATTTAATTTATAAAATACTTTAATTTAAATTAGTTCTGAATGGAACTTCACTTTCTTACTTTACAAGTATCCTCACTTTAGAGGAGCAAAATACTTTCATTAACTTTTAGATTAAAAAAACAAGACGAATTTTAGTCATGCCACAGCCATTATACACTGTAAATATAGGAAACGGCTATGCTGCCAGTTAAAGGACAATTATAAGCGCTTGGATGGTTCTTTATTTAGTAAAAGAGTTGAAGATGGCACCTAAATCTCATTACGAATAAAAAGTATACAGAATAGTTGGAAGCAATCAACAATCTGAAAACAATGAATAGTTTGTATATAAAAGATGGGAAATTCTCCAGTTTTGACTTACCTGTACCCTCCTCGTAGTTGGATCTAAAGTTGCAAATAATTTATCCTCGGCAAGAACATCTGCTCCAGTTAGTTGATTCAAAAGTGTACTCTTACCAGCATTTGTGTAACCAACCTACAACGTTGTCAAAAGCATTATCAAAATATTTATTTGGCATTAGCATGATGTACAAGCTGCAAAGGTCACCCAAAGAGTGAATGGCCTCAATATAATTGTAAAAACTAACCAAAGATACCACTGGCACAGGCACTGAGAGACGCCTGTTGCGATACTGCTTTCGATGTTTCCTAACGGATTCTAGCTCTTTTTTTAGAATACCAATCTGCCAAAGCCCCAGTCAGAAATTTCTCAGAAAAACTAAGATTCCAGAGGTATAACTGAAAAAGTATGTGAACTTTCAGAGAAATGCATAGTCAGAAACCGGTACGTTACTAGTCAGAAATATACAATGTGTCTACTTGCCAGTATTACACCAGAGCATAGCACATCAATTCAATCAAAAAACAGATTTTTACAGAAAACTTGATAAATTTGCCAATTATAAAAGACTTTCTGCTTACTTGATTACGCAGAATACGTTTATCCACTTCTATTTGCTTTTCACCCATTCCCTTCACCTTTCCTCCAGCTTGACGCTCAAGATGAGTCCACATTTTTGTTAGACGAGGTAGTTGGTATTCCATTTGTGCTAATGAAACCTAGAATTAGAAAGACCATAGAATAATCTGGAAAAGGATTGAAAATTATCCTGCTCACCGAAGCAAGTTCTGGTCATAACATGAATAGAAAAAAAGCACTTCTAATTCGGTGATGTCAATGGTTCTTTTTGCTTACTCTACAATAATTAGCCCCTAATATCTGGAAAGTGTCTCACTGGATTGAAATATAAATACAGTACATTATTTTTCTACAAAGACTTTTACATATTATCCTCTTACTTAATCAATTAATGACATTAAATATTTTTCATATATAATACTTAAAAAGATATTTATCACACTATCAATAAATAATTTGTTTATCTTATGATCATGTAATGGTTAAAAATTAAGGGTTGGGATAAATCATAATAAAAACATGAAACTCACGCAAAAGTCCTTGTTGCATTTATATTTCAACTGAGTTGATTAGGTACTGAAACCCTAATAAAAATAAAGGATAGTGGTGAAACTTCTTATAATTTAAAATTACCTGTAAAGACGCTTCATGTGTTGCTGCTCGTTGATTAAATATATCAAGGATGAGAGCCGTTCGATCACAAACTCTCACATCTCCACCAAAAATCTTTTCCAAGTTGCGCAATTGCCTAGAATTAGCAGGGGCCAGAAATTTTATGTGAGGCCCAGGGTAGCGTTTCTTATGCAGCAATTTGACTATAAAGAAAATAATGAATCTTGGAACATTTGTCTGATAAAATCAGGAAAACAAAATAGCAGAGAAATAATAATTATAACAATTATCTATGTTCATATAAGCAAGCAGGATACTTTAGTAACAAGAAATCATAAGCTTCAAGATTAAAATGTCACAAATTAATGGACCAAGTTTTGATTTCTGGGCTGTTCTTAGCATTTGAAACATCTTACTAGTTCATAAAATTAATCAGGGTTATGATTAGTATGTTAGTAAGTACTCATGCCAAAATTCAGCATTTTGATTTTCAAACTATGGGTTGTAAACTTCTAGCTTGAGGTTCGGTTTATGTAAGTGATAGAGACTTTTCATTTAATCTCCAAATTCCCTTCGTGATTTTAGTTGTAGAAGTATCAAGCCCTATAATATCAAGATTATGTAAACTCTTCAGAAAATAGGTTCTATAAACCATTGCAATGAACTTGCTTCTAGGAAATTACCAGATTTATGAACAATTGCATTAAATTGCTCTATTCTAGGTTCCCTGATGTAAATCAAGCCTTGGTGCCACCGGACTCAGAGAATATTGTCCAAGTTTCTAGTGCAGAGTAAGATTTGTTATTTTTTCATTATATGGATTACAAGTCATGCTCTAGATGTTAGCAAAGTTAAATGATTTGTAAGTGTATCAGAAATGTAATTCACAATAGTACAAAAATTAGTATAAAGTCATGGCAAAGATTAGCTAGACAACACTTGAGGTAAGTTTGGGAGTCAAGAGAAGTTCAGAGGGAAACAAACAAGAATGCAGGGGAATAGAAAGGAAGAAAGTGGGAGGTTATGTATAAGTTTCTTTCACCTTGTTCAGATTTTCAAAATCCACCAAATTAGTGAACTTCAAACAACAACAAAAGCCTTATCCCATTAGATGAGGTTGCCCACATAGATCACTTGTTATCATTGGGCTCGGTTAATTGGTTAACTTCAAAATCTTCATAAGAAAATGAATAAGGTTTTGGAAGTGTTAGAAGACAATGTCCTGTCTTCCTCCACTCTTCCAAGAAAACTCTCAAACAAGACCTTCTCCTTCCCTCCCCTTTTTCTCCATCCAAACATACTCTAAAGAATCCTTCTGTCTATTCTAGAGAAACAGCATAGGGAGGTCTATAAGTAAGGGTTATTCTATGTATTTCCTTCGATTAAAGGTCAGATATTGGAACCACTCAGAGTTGCTTATCCAAGTTTTGATTTATCCTTCATAAATTTTTTAATTACTGCCATAACCTATAATCCAATTAAGATTGGTCCAACTGAATCATTTTTTCAGCTAATCTTTTGCTACTTGATTTCTACACCTACCTAACAAGTAAAATTAGCTTCGCAGTTCACACCATCGAAACCTAGTATTCCTTGATTGGAGTTTCCATACAACTCATCAATCTCAAAATCCTAATGTTGCAGGTAACGGCCCAATTGACTGCTTGATAACTTTCCAACAGCCTTCTCTGCCATAATAAATACATCAAACTTCAATAGTTTAGTTCAAGCTAAATGATTATTTTCCTAAAATTCAAAAGGTTCCAAATCATTGTAGTCACTTCAAATAGAAACCAAGCATTCAAACAGAACCTCAACAACTTTAGTATAAAGCCTGAAATAGAAAGATTTGAATTCCAACCACCTCCAATTAAAGCCTACAAGAATGTCAACTTTAGTCTGATTTTTCCTGCCCTTTTATGGTCAGTTATGAAGACAAAGCACCCTCAGAGCAGATGAAATAGTCAGATGTCAACAAACTAAATGGTACCATGGACAAAAAAATAGTATTAGCAGGAGCCTGCATATGGATGTCATAAATGTTAAACAAAAGGAAAACAGAACCTTACCCAGCTGACAGTTCATCATCAAAGATAACAGTTTCAACACCCAATGCATGAATTGCACTCTTAATTTCAGAAACCTTGCCAGAGCCAATATATGTCCTAGGGTTTGGAGAAGTGAGCCTGCACCAATTCAGAAATTGAGTCAAAAAATAATATTTTATCCCAAAAGAAAAGAAAACATAAATGTACTTTAGCAATTAAAATTTCTCATGAAGAAGATAGAACTGCTGATTTATAAACAGTATTGTTTATCACAGAGTTCACGGGTTGAGTTGTGGAATCAGCCTCATGCATGCAAGGAAAGACTACCTGCCATAGTCCCTTAACAGGTCCAACTCTTCCCTGTTGGACCCCTGCCATGGCTAGAACTTATAGCACCAAGTTGCCTTTGCTCTTAATGAACTATTGTCAGAACATGTGAGAGAGTAAGGGAGAAGTTTGAGAAAATGCTTTACATTAATTAGTAGCAGTCATGGTCTTTAGTCCCCATCAATGATGTAAGAAGTGGGTTGATTATCAGGATTATTTGAAATGAAAAGAACTTCAAGAAGGGGTATTACTCTTACACATAAAGTATCGTATGCTAACATGTATATACATTGTCACACCCTTTTTCAGAATGTAGAGGTGGAACAAAAAAAGATATAGAAACCAGAAATAGAGTGACTGGGTGAAAACAGTTTACTTCTTCTGGTGGTGTGACTTTATGTGGCAGGGCAGTGTACAAATAACATTGTTGATTCTAATAACATCCAGAGAAGAACGAAAAAGTATGCAATGAAATACAGCAACATCATAAAATCTAAACAAGATGCGCTATTCAACTGCATGACACAAGAAGAAGAGAATCACTCCAGTGAAACTCGAAATCAGGCATTCCACTTACTCAATACATCCATATGATGCCACATTTTCTCCACAACAAAACGATAGAGAATAATTAGATGCAACTACAACATAATAACGGTGTTTTTTTCAGTAAGTAAATTGAAGCTTGAGTAATTGCAAAACCACTTTTAAGAAAACTAAAAGTGGTTTACTTACTTCTGGTAAGTAGAGCCAACAACCAATAATCCAGCAGTGTCAGCTAGCTGCGCCAATTCGCTCAATGACTCCTGGATTCCAAAATCCTGAACATCGTTCTTGCGCTCAACACCTACAAGATACGCTTTCTCCTCAAAAACCTGAAAACTCCAAATAATAATACAATCTAATTAAGAAAAGAAAAAAAAGAGAGAAACAGAAGAAAATAAGAAAGCGAATAGCGAGTAGAGACTTCTCTTCCGTTGCGGAGCTTGAAGCGGTTATCCGAAACGACGTCGTCTTCTTTCTTCTTTCGAAGTCTTGTTCCTTTATCTTCAGAAGAGAGTGGCGGCCGAACTGTTCTTTCAGTGTGCTGCTCTGTATCCAGCAGAACCGTCTCATTCTGCGGTGAAGCGGCGTCGTTTGAGTCGATGGAAGATTCCGATGACACAGACGCGAGTTCAACTGCGGAATCGCGCTGGAGAACGGAGGTGGTGGAAACAGTTGCGATGGTGAGAGGGGATATGCATAAGGGACGAATTGGGATCGGTGATGATAAATAATGATAGCGTTGTTGTTGAATCAACGGTGATGGTGCATGAATAAGCGAACCGTAGAGAAATGCAGCACCACTCATATCTTTCAACTCTCAAGTAGCATCAATACTTCCTTCAACCTTCTTCTCCTCTCTTCCACCTTTCTGAAGAAGAATGGATTAAATTGGTTGATTAATATTATTATTGTTACAGCTTTTCTTTGTTCCTAAATTAATTTTAGTTAATAATTTTTTTTATTTTTTATTCATTTATTTTCTTAAAAGCATTTAAGAAAAGTTTATTCCAACTAATTTTAGCAAGTTATTTCCTTTCTCATGTATTATTTCATTCATTATCTTACATAAACCAACTTCAAGCAAAGTTTTTAAATTAAGATTGTAATTTTCTCTATTATCTGTTTTTATGGAAGAAGATAATAAAAAAATGAAGAATAGAACCTTTGCTTTTAGAATATTACTTGTATAAGAGTCAAATGTAATTTTCTCACTAATTAAGAGTCAAATGCAAAAAAGTTATCGGAATTTGTTACATTTTCTTTTATAGAGGTTAATTGTAATTTCTAACAACAAGTATATTCTTATCAAAATAAATAAATAAATAAATAATATATCGGAAATAAATAATAATATCAATAATAAATATATTGATATAAAACAAATAATAAAATTTAATAATGATAAGTGATTAGAAATTATAATCAACTATTATAAACAGTCCTTATAAGAAAAAAAATATAAAAATAAACTCTTATTAGACTAAATTGATACGATAGAATAAAGTCTTAAAATTAACTTTTATTTAATATTTTTTACTTTTAACAGTAAAATATAATATTTTTAATATTTATATTAATCTTTTAAGTTGTAAAAAACTTTGGATTAAAGTTGAACATTTGTTTGATTTTAATTGTGTACTTAAATAATTAAATATAAAATATTTTATATTTTATCATGTATCTTGTTATTCTATTTAGTATTTAGTCTATTAACAATAAGGTGTATGATTAGATAGATGCAAAACGTTGTTGATAAAAAATTTACTTAGAGTATATTAATTAAATTAGTTTTAAAAAGTTTTTGAAAAATCATTTATAAGTATAAAATTATTGTTTAACTAAATATCACTAGACATTACTCAGAAAAAAATTTCAAAATATTTTAAAACATAATTCAATTTTCCATTCTCATATTTTCAACTGATTTTTACAAAAAAAGTTAAAAATAAATATATATGTGATTTTATAAAATTTTATTATTAAAATGACTTGTAAATATATAAAATAAATCGTTTAAAAATTATAAAGTTAAATTTATAAGTGATTATAAATTATAATCAACTATTATAAACAGTCCTTATAAGAATTTTTTTTTAAAATAAACTATTAGTAGAATAAATTGATACGATGGAGTAAAGTCTTAAAATTAACTTTTATTTAATACTCTTTACTTTCAATAATAAGATATAATTTTTCTAATACTTATATTATTATTTTTAAGTTAAGTCTTAAAATTAACTTTTATTTAATACTCTTTACTTTTAATAATAAGATATAATTTTTCTAATATTTATATTATTCTTTTAAGTTATAAAAGTTGTTAGATTAAAGTTGAACGGAAATTGTGTTTGGTTTTAGTTGTGTACATATATAACTAACTATAAAATATAATTTTATATTTTATTATATTTTTTACCAAACATAAGATGTATAGTTGGATAGATATAGGTGTTGTTTAATATAAGTTTTGTTTAGTAATTACAGGTATTAAAATTATCATTTATTAAGTATAGAATTATTATTTAACTAAGTATCACTAGACATTATTTTAAAAAATTGCAAAATATTTTAAAACACAATTTAATTTTCTACTCTTATGTTTTTAACTGTTTTTCACAAAAGGTTAAATATAAATACAAATGTGATTTTATAAAATTTTATTATTAAAATAAAAGTTGTAAAATATAAAGTAACTAGTTTAAAAACAAGGTTAAATAGCTATTTAAAGCATACTAAAATATCATGTTATTTTTAGTTATTTAAAGTTTACACAACAAAAAGATAAAACAAAGACCGTTCATTATTAGCAAAACCATGCAGTGTACAAAATCAAACCCCCTTGTCATAGTTGATTGGTGAATTATTTATGTAGACATGTTAGGTTAATAGGAAAGTCTTAGGATGTTGTGCTGCCATAAATAATTCTAATATAGCAATAGGTGGCTATCTTTCTCAGCTACATTTCAGACCTACGTTTCTGGGGCAGTGCTCTCTGTTCTGCCCTATCTCCGAAGCCAAGTAAATTTGGCTACGTAGAATATGACATAAAAACAACATGGTCCCCAACCTCCCTGACCATAAGACACCAATAGAAAGTTTCAACTTTCCAGCTTTTGAAGCCTGAAAAAAAGTAGATTTGAACAGAGAAAATCTGTGGTTGCTTCGCTGTGTTCATTTGAACTCTGTGCCATGCATAAAGCAGTACAAAAGTTGGTTTCCTTCTGCACACTCCAGGTTCTATAGGTTAGCTAATCGGTCACTGAGCTTTCATAAATAATAACGGATACAGTACTGTGTAGGAAATGTGTCTTTACCACTAAAAAAATTATTTTTTTATTTTTTTTTCTCTTCCCCTTCATCTGTCAAATAACACAAGTAATTTATGTGGTTGTACTCTTATACCTATGTAATTTATGACTTATGAAGAATGATGATTCATGAAAGACACAAACTTCGATAATAAGAGGTTACATGGTCAATGCATTCAGATGGCACCCGTGTTACATTCTTCACAAGAATCCTTATTCATCATGCATGATGCACAAAATTGCCTGCACATGATACAACCAATCTTCACCACCACCATCATATTACAACAGAATATCTACACAAACCTACGTGTATACTTTTGCACTGTTCATGATTTACATGGCTTTTATGAAATGTTGAGAACAAGAATGAACAAAGAAGTAAATAAAACAACAATATAGGCCCTTTTGTCTATCTATCTATTCTCGTGGTACATATTTCCATTGGTCTCTTGACCCTTCATCACACAACAAACTCGTGTAATAGGTGAGGATTGCCAAACTTGTTTTGCTGCTTTTCTTGGTCTGTGAAATGGTAATCTATCAAATCAGCCTCTGGGGAAGAAGTCAATGCTTTCTTGCGTCTTCTATGCATGTCATCATTGGACATGCCAAACCCCTCACTTTCACAGTTCCTCAATTCCAATGCCAGTGATACCTGTCCACCCACACCAATGTTACCTAATTCTGATAAATCATATGTAGCAGGAGGAGGAGGGGAAATTATGCAGCCTTCCCCATAATAAGGACTGTTGCTGTTGTTAATGTTGAACCTTTGGTCACCCTGCAGTTTCCCAATTCTAGGATCCATGCCATTTTCTCTATGATCAGTACTTTGGATCCCTCTGTCTAATTCTGAGGCATGATCCAGCTTCAACCCATGATGTTGAATAACACTATCATCAACTGTTCTTAAGTTGTCCAAAGAGTCTTCCCTTTTACTGTCAGAAGATTGGACATCATCTCTTGGAGCTTTCAGTGGGTTCTCTGATGAGAATAGATTGCTGCTCATCTCTGAATCGCCAAATTCTTCTTTATAGATTTCTTCAACCATTGGCTTCCAAAGCCGCACCCTTGCGTTAATGAACCAGTTTGCCACCTGACATGAATCAAAATAAAGATTAGCAAACATGACACAACAAGACTAAAAGTTCAGGGGGTCACTGATTTTTACTGTTGAATCCTCATCAAAACTAAATTTTCAAAGAATATATTTAGACATTTAATTTGTTTGATTTTGCTTATTCTGGAGAAATAACTACTTTTTAAGTTTAATACCCATGCAATGCTGATGTAAAAGATTTTAAAATTTCACATTAGAATTCAAGAATCACAGTGGTATTGCTTTTAATATAATTATCATAAAAATTAGCAAACTTACCATACATGTCAATTTGTAATTAAATATTAAATTGTTAGTGTAGACACTATTTACTCTTTAAGCTTTGAAAGAGAGGTTTATAAAAATTGATTATTCCACACAGGTAATCATTCCCAAACATGCACTTACACAATCTTCTGGAACATAAAAACATTAACTATTATACCTGGTTTCTTGTTAAGCCAGTTTGTCTAGCCAGCATAATTTTTTCTGAATCCTTTGGATAACTGGAACCAAATGAAAATTGGAAAACAATTATTAGACAAATACTGTGTAGGAAACATGAAATAAATTATGTACAGATTAGGGGCACATACGGATGAAGGAAATGCTCAAAGAGCCATGCTCGAAGTATTGAAACAGAGGTTTCAGGAAGTCCCCTCTGAGGCCTCCAAGCTTGTCGCATTACACCAAGTTGCTGAAGGGCCTTTTGCTGCCGAAGCTGCTGATCAACATAGCGGAGACGAGGTATTCCTTCTTGTTCTCCAAGGCTCCTTTGAGTTACTTGAATTTGACCACTAATGGCATCGTGCAAACACCGAAAGTGGCGCGATATTGTGCGCAAGGCAAGTGCAGTGTATGGTTCAGCTGCTCCACAACCAGCAACCATATCAAAAGATGAAACCACCATCTGCATCTGGTGGCAGTACTGTCTGTATCTTTTATCAACCTGCCAGAACAAAGAAAAAAATTAAGAGTTAAGTCACAAACTAAACACTGCATCGCCATGATCACTCACACTAGTTGTGTGTTTAGCATCTAAGCATACACAATTCAATCAAACACTAATGCAGCATATGTATAAAACTAACTAAATTTCATAACCGAAAATCAACAGCAGAGAAAGTCGTTTTACTCTTTTATTCTGCAACCAATTAACCAATTCACTGCTATTTATTCCTTAGTGTTATAAATCTATATACAGCACTTTTACTACATTCACTTTTCCAGAAAAAATAATGACATACAAAATTAGAAAGTTGTAGTGGCTGTTGAGTAAATAACTTTACATGAAAAGCTTAAGCTGTTAGGTAGAATGTTAACTTGGAATGTGCTTTCAAAGGATTATTTTCGAGAAAACTAAATATTTTCCTCTTAATGTTCTCTTGCAAAAATTATGAAAAAAAAAATGCTTTTTGTTTGAAAATAAACCATTACACATACACTAAATAATTTTATATGTAACACAAACTTGAAAATGAACTATATGAAACACAAAAGAACTGAGGACAGACCAAGGAAATTACAACAACAGAACAGAAAAGAAGAACTTTATTTCAAAGCTACAAAGTCTAGAGGCTTACCTCATCCAACATGGTCAAAAGTTTAGTCTTTTTGTCCAACAAATTCTGTCGTTCTGCAGGTGAGAGTTCACATGAAGCATTTGCAGCAGAACTATTGGGACATGAAGATATCGGGCCGGATTGGCTGGTAGATTTTCCATCAGAATCTTTGGAGCCATCTAAACCAATATCACGAAAACTCTTTTGCTTCTCTAAACCATTTTGCTTCAAAGTCTTTCGAACATTAACTATTTCATCAAGCAACTCCTGTGCTGCCTTGAGGTATTGTGAGTTCAAGGCAGTGCTGGAAAAGCCATCGCTTTGGCCTTCACTGAGGCACATTGAGGGGTGTTGTGGATTATACAACAAACCCTCCCTTTTGTGAAAGCCAGAAGAAGCTAAAGATGCCATGCACTCAGCATTTCTCAATTCCCTTTGTAGGCTGGCTTCATCATCTTTAAGAGATGAAGTGCCCTTTAAATTTGGGACAGAAGCAGTCATTAGTGAAGAGAAACCGGCACCAGGATACTGATATGGAAAGGTAGGAACTGATGCAATAGAAGGCATCACTGAGCCAAGGCTAAGAGACAAGCCTTGGTTCTGTACACTTGGCTCACTGTCCACAATTCCCAATTGTGTTGTTCTAGGAACAAGATGGGAATGGGAATCTCCAGCATTTGAATGCCCATCAATAGGTTGCACAGTCATTGTGTTCCTCATGGATGTCATGAACTTCAACTCATTTTGTCCTCCAACAGTTTCACTGTAGTTATGAGGCAAAAGAGGATTCCCAGATAACATGTCTGCATAGGACCCTGAAGAAAACGCTTGGTCTGAATACATTGTAAAATTTATAACTCAAATTCAGATGTGCTTGTTTCTGGTCCCTTTCCAACTGGGTCAGCTACACATCTCCTTCAAGGCTTAGGTTCAAGAAACCAGTACTGAAGCCGAGCTAAATATATATTGCTACCTCACCTACAAGATTGAACCAACCATAATGATATTGCTAGAACAAAAGCTCATCACGATAAAGAATCTAAATTGAATTAAAATAATCCAAAAGGAGGAAAAAGTTAATGAAGAGAAAGATTAAGAAAATAGAAGACACGTCTAATCAAAGGAAAAAGATTACGTTGTTATAAAGCAAAAGCACCACAAGCAAAAGCAATCAGAGACCACTATTTAGCATACATATATCTGTAACATATCAGTGCAGCTTCAATCATGAACCAACCACAAAGCATTGGCTTAAACTTCAAACGACTTGAGGAATTAAAAGGGGTTTGGCCAAAAGCATACTTTCATTACCATAGATGAAGAAAAGAAAGGTTTTTCTTTTCCCTGTTAAGTAAATTGACCAAAGGAAGCTTCTTTCACTTTTGTTTTGTTTTGTTTTTGCGTGTTGCAAATGAAAAACGGAGGTACGAGGTAGCAGAAAACGATGCAAACAAATCTGAAAACCAAACAAAACCGAAAAGTGAGGTGTGAAAACAAAATCCCATAGGCATAATTGGCTTCAAAGTTCAAACCCTATGGTGGTGGTGGTGGTTGAAACTTGAAAGTAAAAACCAAAGAAGCAAGGTGAAGTTCAGAACACAAAAAAAAAAAAAAAAAAAAAGAGAAAAAAAAAAACAAAAAAAAAAAAAAAAAAAAAAAAAAAAGGTGAAAAAAAAAAAAAAAAAAAAAAAAAAAAAAAAAAGTGAAATTGAAGAGTGAAAACGAAAGCTACAAGAGAAGCACTGCTGCGGTCAAACAATAACAGAAGACAATAATTAGTAAAAAATCGGAACCTTTGAAGCATAATTTAAACTTTTGCACTCCACAGTAGCTTTTAGATAGTAATTTATACTTTGAATGATGAAAAGTGAAAACCCCACCACCCCTTTTGTTAGAACAAGAGTTTATGAGCATAAGAAGTAGCATCTAGCATGATGAAGCAGAAACAGTAAAAAGAGCATCATCATAGTGATCTCTTTTGAGGTATTGTGGTGGTTTTGCAGTGTTGTTGAGAAAAAACAGAGAAAGAAAGAAGAAGAAAAGGGAAATACCTGAAGGAGAAAGGGAAGGGGAGGAGTAGGGTGAAGTGGGAAGGGTAAGAGAGAAGAGAGTTTCAGAGGAAAATTTCAGACAAGAATCCACAGTTTGGGGAAGCCCAGACAAATGGCAATCCCAAGACATATAAATTTCAAATTATCTTTGGAACAACCAGCTGCACCAACCAATGAATAACAAAACCATTCTTTTAACTAAACAATTAAATAATCAAACAAATTGGTTTCTTACTTCCACACGTCTAAGTATAATTTATTTCTATTAATTAAAGTTTCTGCATGCTTTATTGAAAACCAATGTTCCCAACACATTTGCTTGTCGTTTACATGTGTAGAACTTGAGAGAAAAGTATTATACCAATCTCCTAATAAAAAAAATTTAGCATGCTTTTTTTCAGTGATGTCTCCAAAATCATGTAAGAAAAAGAAAAAAAATGAATATAGTAAAGTCAAAAGCTTTTGTTCTTTAACACACTGTGGCTACAAGAGTGTACTTTATCTGACTAAAATATTTATAATAAATTTGTTTCCAAAATCTTTCAAAATTTTAGTCTTTCACTTTACACCTTCTAGAAGTTCCACTTCTGTAAAACTTATTTTTTGACATTTGCACTAAAAATTACTGATTCTTTTTTTATTAGGTTAGTATGTTACTATTTTCATTTTTTCTAAAAAAAATCTTATGGTTTTCAAAGAACAGTTCATTTTCATAATTTTTCAAGATGCTCTTCTTTGAAAAGGCACAAGAAATATGTTCACAGTATTCGTTTTATATTTTTATCAAATTAATCCATAACAAAACTCTTCAAAACTAAGGTAACAACATTTTAAACCCTTTTAAAAAATTTCTTTATTTATATCTAGGGCAACTAAAAGAAATATTAGAGAAGATGTATTGAAGAATTAGTAATTTCAGAGCCAAGATCTTTAGTGAGGATAAAGGAATATGTTACAAGAAAATTGTAGTAGTAGAATAGAAATTAAATATATAAAATAGGAAGGTGTAAATAGAAGAATGAAATTGAAGCATAGAAAAGAATAGAATAGAAGATTTGAGAGGGTGGTTGACTGGTTGATTATATTGCTTGGAAGTGTTCAAACCCTAACAACCAGTTGGTGGACCTGAAATGTAATGCAATATAATGTGTGTTGTTGTAACCCTTTTCCTTCTTAAGCCTCCTTCACATAACTTAACTCACAAATTATGCACAATGTTCTTGTTGTTGTGTTAGGAAGAACACAAGCAAAGAGAGAGAAGAAGAAGATTAGTTGTGAACAAGAGAAGGTGTCTTTGTCTGAGAATGAAAAATGGAAATGAGAGGGTGTTAGGGTTGGGTGGATTGGGTATGAGTAGAATAATAAGTAGGTCAAAGTCACCAAATCACGCTTCCACGTGTATGTTATGTCTTCTAAATCTAACCACAGTGCACTAATCTAGTCCACGTCATCTCTTATTAATGTCTGATTATTATTAATTAATTGTATTAGGTCGTGTGGTATTATTATAAAGGACTTTTGTGAATGCCAAAGGCATTAGTTTATGATTTGTTAGTTATTATCTATAGCTAGCTGTATCCGAAAGAGAGAGTTATTTCATGCATGGAATCAATTTAGGTTAAAAATTTTATAGTAACAAAAAGCAATACAAATAAAAAAATAAAAAATAAACTAAGATCCATGGTTATCGTCTATGTGATTATGGTTATGTGAGTCATGTTCAAATCAGGTACAGGTGTATTAAAATACAAGTTATATAAATTACTAATTTAATTCCTCAAACAGTAATCAAACAAGCAATTTTACCATCACATGAATCACAAAATATGATAAATTTATCTTCTAAAAGATACCACATCTTCTAATGTGAGAATTATATTATCATTTATTAGAAGTAAAAGAAACATAAATAAATGTTCACATAACCAGACACGTACAATTACATCCATACATAAAGGTTAACAAAACCAATTTCACTAAATACATATTTTTCGAAAGATGAAGCTTAAAAGTTTTAAAACATAGACTCTCCTAGACCTACACTCTTTTCTGTTCATTATACAAAATAACCACAAGGAAAGTAGAGAGTAATATAAGCAATAATAAAATAATGCATACAAATCATATCAATTATTTAAAATTAAAAATAAAATACATTTATCATTAACTAAATTAACTAAAGGCACCATATAATAAGTCCAATTTTATCTTATAAATTGATTTTATGAGATTGAATATTAAATATAAATTAAAATTTTTAAGATGATATTAGATTCATATTATAAAGTCTATCTTAATTATCAAATTTTTATTGGACCACTCACAAGTATCAACTTATTCATTCTTCAACGTGAAGGGCTATATATACGTATATCGAGTTTAAAGATTTTGTATTGACACTTGTCAAATGTCAAAGTATATTTAGTATATATGTCTCTCTATTTTAATCCCGAATAATAATGTAACTCCTTCCACTTGTATAATTATTGCTGAATTTTTATCCATAAATTGATGACAAAAGTGTTTATTATATTTTACCATTTGATATTTTCATCTTACACAGATTTAGAGATTCATATTATCAGAAGAATTGTCTTCCATCAATATTTTCCATTACACAATACTTGCATTAATCTCATTAATAAAAATATTACATGTTTGATAAACACAAACTTATTAAATCTATATCAATCCATAATATATAATATAATATAACATTATGAACATGTAAATACTAAAATAATTTAAAAACATAGCTCTTTTAAATTATAAGACTAGCTAATTAAACTAGATTGAGTTTTTTTTTTCTAGAATTTTGTTGAGTAAAACTTTCAAAACAAAAATCGTCTCAATTTCTCTAAACGAAAATAATTTGATGAGAAAAATATATATCATTACGCATAAACTTTATTTTTAAAAGAAATTTTACATAATTGGATATTGTTGTCGGTCATCTCTAATTTCGTTAAGTAGATTATTTACCTTCAAATTAATCATATAGTTTTCATTTCAAATTAAAATTAAATTTTAATATTTCAATTAACCATACACTTAACCAATATCATAACTCAAATATCAAATTTCTACTTTTATCAATTATATCACAAATTTCACAAAAAATTCTCACTGACAAAAAGCTAATACAACTAAAAACACATCCAAGACATATTGACTTATGATCTTTTAGATTTCTCTTAAGAAATCAAACCTAAAAATTAAATGCATAGTAATATACCCTGACTCACACTATATCATATTTTCTAAGAAACTTGAAATCCTAAAAAAAAAAAAAACTTTCCCCTGATAACAACGTTTTCACTGAATGAACTAAACTTGCTCTTAAGTATTTTGGAAGCATGAAGGAAGGAGAAAATAACAAACTCCTTAAACTTATGGAGAAAATTCAAATAAAACTTCTTTTAAAAAAATGAATAAAGAGGAGTGAACAATAAAACTATTTATATTTTTATATATTACTTTAAAACATAAATATTATTATTTATTTAAATTTTAAATCTTTTCATTAACATTCAAAAAAAACAAATACTTACAATATTATTTTTTTATTTCACTTAATATATTGAAATGCAACATATTTTTTTCATGATATTGTTAAAATGGTTATTTAAACTTGTAGTGACATAAAAGTATTATTAAATCAATAATAGTATTTTATTTCAATCGCTACAGTATCGAACGAAAAAAAATTATATTAAAACAAAAACTATTTATTATGGAGTGATTAAGTTACAACTAAGATAAATAATACTAAAAAAGTTATGTTTAATTTTACAATTTTATATTATATATTCACTAATAGTAAATATATGTGCATTTTATTCCCTACACTTTTAACTGATGTTTATTGTAGATTTTCATATATATATATATATATATATATATATATATATATATATATATATATATATATATATATAATTAGTTTTTTAGTGGTCATATAGTTGGTTAAAGTATAAATAGCGGGTTTAATTCTTTTTTTCTTAATTTTCAAATCTAATCTTGATTTTTAATCTCTCATTAACATATTTAGGATTTAGCGTCACAGTATTTTTAATGGGCAATTTTTTCTAATAAGTGTCCGGAAACCAATTTTCTATCAATTTAAATTATGTTTTAATAATATATATTAGAATTTTCATTTTTCTTTCTTTGAACTCCGTGTTTGTAGCATCCAAATTTTCTTATGAACATATTCAACTTATAGCATTAAGGTTTTAGTATTTTTCATATCATCTTTATTATATTGATTCGTTATCTTTTAGTTAATTTTCAGAGTTACAAATGCATGTTCGTGAAGTTTGTTCTTCTTATAAAATAAGTCTATATATAGAAAATTATGATTATACTCTTTTATAGTTAGGTCATATACTAAAAAAATTATTTTATCTTATTTTTATTAAGATCTTTTGTCTCTTTATAATTTATTTTCTTCTGTCATTTTCCTTTTTTTTTCTCATTCCACAAAATTAAACAATTATCTCAAGGAAACTCTCTCCATCTATGTTTTGAATGACATGCCTCCATCTTCAAGCTAAGGTGATTGGTTAACAACTTTGATAAATATGTTGTGAAGGACATCTATTGATTTTTTTTTTTCTTTGTATAAATTAGTTAAGAAATTAACAAATTTAAAAAAGACTTACATTTTTATTTTTATTTTTTTAATTCTGGTCTCTATTTTTTATATTTCCTTGTAGATGTTCACTTCTGTTGTTGACTCCTTCAACATATTAAATGAATAAAATGGTATTGGAATTGTGCTTGCAAGTTATTTTTTTATTTATATCTAATCACTTATGTTTGTTCTATCAATTTTCTATCCGTTGGATCCTATACTTCGTACTCATGCTTTCAAATGAATAATCTTTATATAAAAAAGAAAACAACTTTTTATGAATTAATATTTTTTTTTCAGCATCAAATAAGATATTATTATACAAAATAACATCTTTTAAAATTATAAAAAGATGTCCTTCCATAAAAAGATCAAATTTTACATCTAATGAAATGTTTGGCAAACAGAAAATTTTTAGTTCCCAAAAATCTAAAATTGAAAAAACATGTCAGATTTATATTTTTTAAGATATCACATCTTCTTAAAGTAAATTTTAACTAAGTTTTCCACAAATTAAATATTGAGGATAAAGTTTAACTCAAATTGAGTTTATTTGAGTAAATATTGGATTAGAAAATAGAGGATGATTATTTTTGTTTTGGTTATGAGTTAATAAGATATTATATAATAAATGAATAATAATTCGGTCTGGATTTAATTAGTTTGAGATAGATTATCTATTAAAATATGATAAGATTGGAGTAAATAAAAATAATTTTATATATTTATGTAATCCAGAAACTATTATAAAATAAAAATACGAACAAAACTTATTAAAGATAATATTATAAAATGAAAATATAAACAAAAATATTAAAGATAATAAAAGATATGAGAATAAAAGTAATATATCTATTTTTTCATTAAAAGAAATATAGATTACAATATATATAAATAGTATATATATTCTTGGTCTAATTAAAGAAAAGATTATAAAAGTAAAGAAAAAATTACTGATTTTATCCTAACAATTTAATTCTCAAATAGATAAATGTATACAAATGTTAGTTTCATTTTCCTTTTAGAGACTTCTTATCCACATATTTTAAATGAAAAAAAAGTGATACAGATTAATACTTATAGTTGGAATAAATCAACATAAAAAAAAAAAAAAAATCATTACTTCTTCTACAACACATTTACTTAGATTTTTACAAATGTTTTCGTCAAAGGTATATCCATATCTATCATTCAAAAATATTTACACACAAATTTAAAACTTTATTGAACTCATGATTCTTTTAACTATTTAATACCAAGATATATAATATTTCAGATTTAGGTAGTCATCCCAAATAAGTATAGAAAATGAATATTGTTTTAAAATACAAATATTTATATTTACGCATATATTTGATTTGTAAAATTTATATATTTGAATATTCTGTAATTAATGAATATATTTTTTAAATTATTATATTATACTTATGTTACATTTGTAATATACATTAGGTATATGTATATGGGTGACCGATCTTCTTCTTACATAATCCTTGAAACATTTAGAATTTGAACCAATTTAAAGTATGATGTATTTTCTCCTGAACTATGCATACATTATAAATTGAACAAAACTTATTATTGGAAAAAAAATTATTACAATAATTACTGAGTCAAATAAAATGGATTTAAAATTACGATAGATTAGATTCATAAATTCTCTCATTCTCGTCTAAAAAATAACATCTAAAAAATTTCTTTCAGTCTATCAAATTGTAAATTTTTAATTTTCGGAATTTAATTATGAGTATTTAAAAAAACAAAAAAAATTATTTTCACATGTAAGAAAATATTCTAAGAAACACTTCCCAGGTAATTTTTTCTATAACCACGACTTTACGCCATGGTTAAAAACCTTATATATATATATATATATTGAAGAAAAACACATGAAAATGTATCAGGAAGAAAATAGAATCATTTTCAAAATATTAAGTAGTTTTATTATCATACATTTTACAAATGAAAACATTTTTCATTCATATTTTATTAAAAAAAATCTTCTCACTGCTCGATCTTTAATTGGTGACACTTTTTCACAAACTCTATATAACAGTGGTTTAATGCTCACCATTTACAGTTGCAACATCTTTGAAAATTGACACTCATTCTTTCAAAAGTTACATAATAATACTAAGAAACCCTAAAGCCCCAAATTTTCGACAACTTGGTATATAATTTATCATACTTCATTAATTTCTTTTTATTTAAAAACTTAAATTCCCATTCTCATTAAATATCAGTTTAACACATAAATATTAGATCTCCATCCAGTTGGATCAAATAGAACTGTTCTAACTGCTAGACTATAATAATTATTTAATTAATTTTAATTTTGTTAGTTCATATATTTTGACAGTTAAACCCGTTTTAACACTCACAATCAACATTTTGTCCTTCATTCTGTAGAGTTTGCTTTGTGATAAAGAAAGCATATCCCTTTAATTAAGGGACCTTTGTTTTGTTGAATGAATAGCTTCATAACATGTCTGCATATATAAACTGTGATAAGAAATTGGTAAGAAGTAGCCCTTAAAGATGTTCAATGTTTCTTAATGAAGATATATATATATATAACAAAATAATTCAAATTATGAATGCAACAATGGTTCAAACCATCTCAAATAAACAGTATTTTATGAAATGATAAACTTTACCACATGAATAAAGCCAATTTTTCTTTCATAAGAAAACAAATGAATGGCAATAGCTGCAAAGTGCAGGACCCCTGACACCAGTAACTATGTCAGATATATAAAAAGAATACAATTACATATAAAACCATGGGCTAACACAATATTCATCATTTTGTGTCAAAAATTAACCCTTTGAAATTGGTGATTGGTGCATTATTTTTGTTCACAAGTTAGACTAACAGGGAAGTTTTGTAGACTTAACTTTTTTGGCAGTAATTGAGTAGATGCTGACATGCCATAAATAATTCTAAGATAGCAATAGGAGCCTATCTGTCTCAGCTACATTTCAGACCTATGACTCTGAGGCAGTGTTTTCTGTTCTGCCCTATCTTGGAAGCCAAGTAAATTGGCTACGTAGAATATGACAGAAAAACAACATGGTGGTCCCAAATTTCCCCTGACCATATACCAACAAGCGAAAGGTTCAACCTTCCAGCTTTTGAAGCCTGAAAAAAGGTAGATTGGAACAGAGAAAATCTGTGGTTGCTTTGCTGTGCTCATTTGATCTCTGTGCCATGCATAAAGCAGAGCAAAAGTTGGCTTTCTTCTGCACACTCCTCGTTCTAGGATTGTCAATCTGTGACTGTGAAACTTCATGAATAATAATGGATGCAATGCAGAATAGAAATGTTCTCTTTACTTTAATCACACAACCCTTTAGTTTTCTTGAATTATGGCACTTTTCTTTGTACACAATCACACACTAATGAAACATGCTTAAAATGTCTACTGTTTTCAACTATCATTGCAGCCCATCATTGTAGAACTTCAAATAAGAAAACACCTTTTACCAATCTTTCACGGATTGTACTCAATCCAATTTCAAATATTAGATTAACTGATTTGATGTCTATTTGATTTTCCATTAAGAGAGAGTCTAATGGACATTTTGCTCCATCCAAAAATAGAATCATCTTGTGGTATTTCTCATAACACATGAAACTGGGTTTCCCAACAGATAACCACAGGCAGCTTATAATATATGTGGTATGTCTGAATAACTTCTTTAATAATACTTTTTATGAGAAGAAAATAAGAAGTATAAGAACAAAATAATTTAAAAGCTCTTTCATATAAATTTCTCTAAAAGATTTTCAATTTATGTATACTTGATTTTAATTTGTGGAAAAATTTATTTCAGTTCATATAAAATTCTACTAGTTTTTTATTGTTTTCTTCTCCTGGTGTATGAAAACATTTAACATCCATAATCAATTTAACATTCGGCATGACTGAAATTAGTATAGATGCAAGTCTAACCCAAGTACAGGATCCAAGATTATTTTTATCACAGTCAATTATACCAAAAATCTAAAACAAGTACATACTAAGAATATGTTTATCATTTATACGTTTATGCATTGGAAAATGTAAAACTTCCATTCAATTCAACACCAATAAACCCAGAGGCAAATAGTATTAACAAAAGTAATCAATATGCTTGTACTCCTTGCACACGAAGTAACTTATGGTTTATGAAGTATAGTCATTCATGAAAGACACAAACTTCAATAATGTGAGAGCACAAGAGTCAATGCATTCAGATGGTACCCTTTTACTCTCTTCACAAGATTCCTTATTCATGACGCATGATGCACAAAGATGTGTTCCTTGTCCTTACAAAATTGCCTGCATTTGATACAACCATTCATCCCTCCACCATATTACAAGAGAATATCTACACATACCTACGTGTGTATTTTTGTACGGTTCATGATTTACATGACTTTCATGAACTGTGGACAGCAAGAATGAGCAACCAAGTAAAATACAACATAGGTTTTTTTGTCTATCTAACTATTTTGGAGGTACACATTACCATTGTTCCCTCGACCCTTCATCACACAACAAACTCGTGTAATAGGTGAGGATTGCCAAACTTGTTTTGTTGCTTTCCTTGGTCTGTGAAATGGTAATCTATCAAATCAGCCTCTGGGGAAGAAGCCAATGTTTTCTTGCGTCTTCTATGCATGTCATCATTGGACAAGCCAAACCCTTCACTTTCACAGTTCCTCAATTCCAATGCAAGTGACACGTGTCCACCTACACCAATGTTACCCAACTCTGACAAATCATATGTGGCAGGAGTTGGAGAAATTATGCAGCCTTCTCCATAATAAGGACTGTTGCCGTTGTTAATGTTGAACCTTTGGTCACCTTGCAGTTTTCCAATTCTGGGATCCATGCCATTTTCTCTATGATCACTGCTTTGAATCCCTCTGTCCAACTCTGAGGCATGATCCAACTTCAACCCATGATGCCGAATAGCACTATCATCAACTGTTATTATGTTATCCTGGGACTCTTCCCTTTTACTGTCAGAAGATTGAACATCATCTCTTGGAGCTTTCAGTGTGTTCTCTGATGGTAATAGATTGCTGCTCATCTCAGACTCGCCAAATTCTTCTTTGTACATTTCTTCAACCATTGGCTTCCAAAGACGCACCCTTGCATTAATGAACCAATTTGCCACCTAACATGAATGAAAAAGAGATTAACAAACTCAACAAGACTAAAACTTTAAGGGGCTACTGATTTCACTGTTGCATCCCCATCAAAACCAAATTTCATGTGTTTGATTTAGCTTATTTTCGAAGATCAACTACTTCTGAAGTTTAACATCCACGCATTACTGTGGTAGGAAATTTTAAAATGTCAACTAATCAGAAGGGATTATTTCACACAAGTTATCATTCCCAAACATTCACTTGTACGTACAAAATCTTCTACAGCTTACAGCTAACAGAACGTTATCTATAGTACCTGGTTTCTTGTTAAGCCAGTTTGCCTAGCCAGCATAATTTTCTCTGAATCCTTTGGATAACTGGAGCCAAATGAAAATTGAAAAACAATTATTAGACAAATACTATGTGGGAAACACATTAATTATGTACAGATTAGGGGGCACATACGGATGAAGGAAATGCTCAAAGAGCCATGCTCGAAGTATTGAAACAGAGGTTTCAGGTAGTCCCCGCTGAGGCCTCCACGCTTGTCGCATTACACCAAGTTGCTGAAGGGCTTTCTGCTGCCGAAGCTGCTGATCAACATAACGGAGACGAGGTATTCCCTCTTGTTCTCCAAGGCTCCTTTGAGTAACTTGAATTTGACCACTAATTGCATCGCGCAAACATCGAAAGTGGCGCGATATTGTGCGCAAGGCAAGTGCAGTGTATGGTTCAGCTGCTCCACAACCAGCAACCATATCAAAAGATGAAACCACCATCTGCATCTGGTGGCAGTACTGTCTGTACCTTTTATCAACCTGCCAGAGCAAAGGAAAAAAAAAAAGAGCTAAGTCACAAGTTAACACTCTCGTTGTCCTAATCACTGACACTGCTTGTGTTTTTAGTCTCTAATTACACAATTCAGTCAACCACTAATGTAGCATATGTATAAAACTAACTAAATTGCATAACTAAAAATCAACCACAGAGAAAGTCGTTTTACTCTTTTATTCTGTGATCAATTCGCAGCTACTTATTACTAATAAGTGTTATAAAACTATATATAGCACTTTCAACTCATACACTTTTCCAGGAAAAGAAAATAACACACAAAATTAGAAAGTTGTACAGTTTGTTAAGTAAATAACTTTACACAAAAGCTTAAGCTATTAGGTAAAATGTTTATTTGGAGCATGTTTTGAAATGATGATGTTTCAGGGAAACAATACTTTTTCCTTCTAAAGTTCACTTAAAAATAATGTGAAACAAAATGTTTTGTACTTGAAAATAAACTACCACACATACATTAAATACTTTTACACATAACAAAAACTTGAAAACCAACTATATGAAATGCAAAAGAATTGGGACAGACCAACGCAATTATATCAACAGAATAGAAAAGAAGGAAGAGCTGGAATTCAATGCTACAAAGTCTAGAGGCCTACCTCATCCAACATGGATAAAAGTTTTGTCTTCTTGTCCAACAAATTCTGTCGTTCTGCAGGTGAGAGTTCACATGAAGTGTTTGCAGCAGAACTATTTGGACATGAAGATATCTGCCCTGATTGGCTGGTAGATTTTCCATCAGAATCTTTGGAGCCATCTAAACCAATATCACGGAAACTCTGTTGCTTCTCTAAACCAGTTTGCTTCAAAGCCTTTCGAACATTAACTATTTCATCAAGCAACTCCTGTGCTGCCTTGAGGTACTGTGAGTTTAATACAGTGCTGGAAAAGCCCAGTGATCCATCGCTTTGGCCTTCACTGAGACACATTGAGGGGCGTTGTGGATTATACAACAAACCCTCCCTTTTGTGAAAGCCAGAAGAAGCTAAAGATGCCATGCACTCAGCATTTCTCAATTCCCTTTGTAGGCTGGCTTCATCATCTTTAAGAGATGAAGTGCCCTTTAAATTTGGGACAGAAGCAGTCATCAGTGAAGAGAAACCTGCACCAGGATACTGATATGGAAATGTAGGGACTGATGCAATAGAAGGCATCACTGAGCCAAGGCTAAGAGACAAGCCTTGGTTCTGTACATTTTGCTCACTGTCCACAATTCCCAATTGTGTTGTTCTAGGAACAAGATGGGAATGGGAATCTCCAGCATTGGTAAGAGAGTCTTGATCAGCTGTGGGGGCCGCATTTGAATGCCCATCAATAGGTTGCACAGTCATTGTGTCCCTCATGGATGTGATGAACTTCAACTCATTTTGACCTCCAACAGCTTCACTGAAGTTATGAGGTAAAAGAGGATTCCCAGACAACATATCTGCATAGGACCCTGAAGAAAACCCTTGGTCTGAATACATTTTAAAACTTATAACTCAAATTCAGATGTAGTTGTTCCTGGTCCTTTACAACTGAGTCAGTTACACATGTCCTTCAAGGCTTAGGTTCAATATATCTTGCTATCTCTGCTACAAGATTGAACCAACGATGATGTTGCTAAAACAAGAGCTCACCACAATACAGAACCTAAATTGAATTAAAATAATCCAAAAGGAGGAAAAAGTTAATGAAGAGAAAGATTAACAAAATGGAAGACACGTCTGATCAAAGAGGAAAATATTACGTTGTTATAAAGCAAAAGCACCACATCACAAGCAAAAGCAATCAGAGACCCATTATATCACTATCTATAGCATACATATATCTGTAGCATAACAGTGCAGCTTCAATCATCAACCAACCACAAAGCATTGGCTTAAACTTCAAACGACGTGAGGAATTAAAAGGGGTTTGACAAAAGCATACTTTCGTTACCATAGATTAAGAAAAGAAAGGTCTTGTCTACCCTGTTAAGTAAATTGACCAAAGGAAGTTTCTTTCACTTTTGTTTTGTTTTGTTTTTGCATGTTGCAAATAAAAAACGGAGGTACGAGGTAGCAGAAAACTATGCAAACAAACCCGAAAATCAAACAAAACCGAAAAATGAGGTGTGAAACCATAATCCCATGGGCATAATTGGCTTCAAAGTTCAAACCCTATGGTGGTGGTGGTTGAAACTTGAAAGTGAAAACCAAAGAAGCAAGGCCAAAAAAAAAGGTGAAATTGAAGAGTGAAAAAGAAAGCTACAAGAGAAGCACTGCTGCAGTCAATCAAGAACAGAAGACAGTAATGAGTGAAAAATCAGACCCTTTGAAGCATAATTTAAACTTTTGCACTCCACAGTAGCTTTTAGATAGTAATTTACACTTTGAATGATGAAAAGTGAAAACCCCACCACCCCTTTTGTTAGAACAAGAGTTTATGAGCAGAAGAAGTAGCATCTAGCATGATGAAGCAGAAACAGTAAAAGGGCATCATCATAGTGATCTCTTTTGAAGTATGGTAGTGGTTGTACAGTGTTGTTGAGAAAAAAAAAGAGAGAAAGAAAGAAGAAGAAAAGAGAAATACCTGAAGGAGAAAAGGAAGGGGAAGAAGAGCAGGGTGAAGTGAGAAGGGTAAGAGAGAAGAGAGTTTCAGAGGAAAATTACAGACAAAAATCCACAGTTTGGGGAAGCCCAGACAAATGGCAATCCCAAGACATATAAATTTCAAATTATCTTTGGAACAACCAGCTGCATCAACCAACGAATAACAAAAACATTTTTTTTAATTAAACAATTAAATAATCAAGCAAATGGGTTTCTTACTTCCACACGTCTACGTCTAATACATCATCTATTTCCATTAATTAAACCTTTTTTGCATGCCCAATTCAATTAAAACCCAATCTTATACCATTACCAACACTGTACATAACTTGACTTCTGAGTTAACCTTCTTTTCTTAAACATCTATGAAGAACTTTCATTCTAGGTTTGCCTAAAAAGTACATTAAAATTGATTAATCTCTTTACCCAATATCAGGATTTTAGAAGACTAGTCTCTCATTTTTTAATTGAATAATATCTTCCTTATCCAATAAACTTAAAAATTCATGTTTGGTGGCAACATCATGTACTATTAGTGATTTTTTTTTATTACATATATATATATATATATATATATATATATATATATATATATATATATATATATATATATATATGAAATGGTGTAAATAGAGGGATGAAAAATTGAAGAATAAAATAGAATAGAAGATTTGAGAGGGTGGTTGAAGGGTTGATTATATTATTGCTTGGAAGTGTTCAAACCCTAACAACCAGTTGGTGGAGCTGAAATGAAATGCAATATAATGTGTGTTGTTGTAACCCTTTTGCTTCTTAAGCTTCTTCACATAACTTAATTCACAAATCATGCACAATTTTTGTTGTTCTTGTGTTAGGATGATGAACATAGAAGAGAAGGTGTCTTTGTCTGATGAATGAAAAATGAAAATGAAAGGGTGTGATGAATAAAAAGTAGGTCAAAGTCACCAAATCACATACACTTTGAGGTGTGTCTGTTTTGTGTCTTCTTAATCTAACCCTAAACCCACTAATCCAGTCATTAATCTCTAACTATCACTAATTAATTATTAGGTCGTGTGGTGTTATTATAAATGACTTTTGTCAAAAGTTTTTAGCTTACACTTTGCTAGTTATTAGCTAGCTGGATCCAAAAGAGAGGGAGTTATTGCATCTTTTATTTCTTCAACAAATAATAAATCACCTTCATTTTATAATATTAGTGTAATACTTTGACTTAATCGTGTTTTAGTTTCTAAAGTATTATTATGGGGTGCACATCAAATCAATCGTAATTAAATTTATTTTGTCAAAGTTTTCTATTTATATTTTTTCAACTTTATTAAAGTATATACTAATACCACTATATAATATTGAAATTATCATTTATTCAACGAGTTTTGGTAAGATTGAGAACCAAATGTAAATTATAAACTAGATTAGTATTTTTACTAAAAACTAAATTATAAACTAAAAATAATGTTAGATATAGCATATTGGTATTTATGATAAATGTTATTTTTATTATTTGTTGTCTTATCTTCTATCGTGGATGTTATTTATTTGGTTTGGTCACCCAATAAATGCTTTCGTTTTTTCTGTTCTGCCAATCGAATGCAGTCTTTCACTTTATTAATGAAGGTGCCTTCCCATCCACTTGTTTCCACCAATCACACACTTTTTAGAAATTCAACATTTTTTTTATTCTCCTATTAAAAATATTGAAATAATTAAAATTTAAAGAAAAAAAAACCTTGTAGTATTACCTAATCAAAGATTATAATTAGAAATTGTTAAACTTTTAAATATTTGCTTTAAAAATCATACTTAAAATTCTTTTTTTATTTATTGATAGTATACGATTATTTTCATCTGTAACTTAAAATTCTTTTTTATTTATTAATAGCATACGATTATTTTCATCTGTAACTAATATAGTGATAATAACAACAGAAAAAAAAAACACATTACGGTAATTATGTGAAACAAAATGACGATAATATATGTATATATACAAAAATACGGTTTGCGTAAACATCTTTTTTGCATAGTTTTTATGAGGAAAGTTATTTTATAACTTTTATTACAATTTCCATTCGTTTATTTATTTTTTGTTAGATTAATTAAGAATTTTAAAAGTATTTGTAAGAATATTAAAAGTTAACTAAATGTAAACCTAGACATGTCTGGGTATATTCTTATTTTATCATAACGTTCATGCGAGTCACATTCTTAAGAACATAAAACTAAAACTTAAACAAACATCCTTTAAATATTTGTTTAGACGATTTTTTTATAAACATATCTAAATAGGATTATTCAACAATCTTAACTAAATTATACTGTATAGAAGACTTGAATTATTACAAAAAGCTGAGGTTAGTTGTATTATAAATTTAGTTTTTAAAAATTTAATTCTTCTTAAATATAAGATTTATTTGACATAACTACTTGATAAGTTAGTTAATATAGTTTATAAGTTATTTTGTACTTTATAAGTTACTAACTAATACATTCTAAATCAATAAGTTAGTATATTGGATTAGAAATATTTGGTAAACTAATTGATAAATATAAAATGACAAAAAATAGATAATTATTTTATGATGTAAACAAAATTTTTGTTTTTTAGACGAAAAAAATTATTATTATGTAATTGCAATTTTATATTTTCTTAAAACAATTAAACTTTTCAGTACTTTTATCTTTTTAAGTTGTATAAACTTGTGTTTATTTGAACAAGTCATTTTATTTAAATAAGTTTTGTGATGGGTATTAATTAAATTTAATTTTTATATTTTTATACATATTATCTATTGAAACATTGATACTTCAATTTATAATGTTTAATCTTTTTAATTTGAATTGCTTAAAAAACTATAAAACATCCCAACAAATGATAAAACTATCTTAAGTATTTAACCCAGATTTTCTTTCAGGAAATTTTGAAGCAATAAAAAGAAATAAAATAAAGTAATTTGATAAGTTTATCTTATCACGAATTGATTTAAATAGGATAGAATGTGATCCTATCCTTCTTTATTCCGACCATCAAAGAAGCATGTGGTTTCTTCATTCTTCTCCTAAATGATAACACTTTTCTCAATGTGCCTTGAACTTTGAAACTTTCAATCATTTTATCCTTTTCAATCATTTCTATCTACCACCAATATTATTCATGTTTTTCTACAATTTCAAGAAATTGAATATGTTTGTTTTTACTTGATATTTGTAAAATGTTAAGAGATTTATATAAAAAAAAAAAAAACTTATACAGTAATACTATTTTTAGATGCAAGTTTTCTTGTTTTCTATTTTAGTTAAGATATGTGAGGTGATTTTTAGGATTCAAAACAAAGTATTTAGTACCTGTTCCTTTATTATAGACTATATTAGATTAATTACTTTTTCTATAACATGGGTAATATATTTATATTTTTTTATTTTTAGGAATTATTCTTCCACTTCTTAATGATATGGTTTAACTGATTTATAATTATATACATTTTTTTTTTAATTTTAAGTCTGAAGAAAAAAGACTAATATCATGTAGAGACAATTTATATTTCATATATCAATTACCAATTCACAACCTTTTGAGTATAATGAAAATATGCAAAAACTTAAAGAGACTGATTATTTTGATATAAAGACCATACTTAGATATATTTGATTAATGTGTGTTTAATTGGTAAATCCTTAGGATACATAACTCCTCAATTTCAAATAGATAAAGTTTTTTTTTTTTTTTTCTATCTACATTTTCTTTTTCTATCTTTAAAGAACCACTCCACTATTTCTAAAAACATACTCTGATTGTTATATACCTTTATATTTTCCTATAACCATTTTAAGTATTTCTCACTGTGATTAAAATGTTCTCCATTTTTTCATTATTTTATTTACAAATTGCAATTTCTCTTCGCAGCAAAAATGTATCCATTGTTTAATTCACTTATTTCCATTTTCTACTTAACAAACATAAACTGAAAAAAACGATATTTAACCATACACTTCCATAATTTACAAATTAAGTTTACAACATAGATAAGCCAAATATTTTTCTAAAAAATATTAACATTTTCTTAAATACATTACCGTCCTAGAAAACATATCTTTTTATAATTTTTATAATACTCAAACATTTAGTTTTTTTTTTTAATCTTTCAATTAAAATAGTTTCTTTGAGACCATGGCTTTCTGAATTGGCCATTGTGTCAACTTTTTACATTCATGGAGTTAACAATCATATACAAATAATTGGACCAAGACAACCAAATTGTGAAAGGCCCTTTTCCTTTCTTTGTAGTGACCCAAATGGGTAGGGTTGGCCCTCTTCTTTGGGGCATATCATTGTCCCCCCTCAAAGTTTCATAAACCTCACACACCTCAAAAAAAATATTTTATTATAATTTTGTAATTATGATAATATAACACTTAACATAAACCAAAATATAATAGATAACAGTTTAGGTTTTTTCATCATATTAATAGATAATGGACCAACTCAATTAGGAATACTGTTAATGTTTTTCACAAATATCACATTTGTGTTAGTGAAGGCATTGAGGCATTCTGTCAAACACCACTTGTGCGTTTTAAGTTTACAGGAGAAGTTTTGATAAACCAAGTGTTGCCATCAAATTAATTGAAGAAGGAAAATTGCACATTATGTAATGAAAATTATGTTAAAGCAAATTTAAGTTTTGGTTTGTGACGAAAAAAACACTTATTTTGTCGGCAAAAGAAATAATGGCAGTTGTTGGCTCAAATTTAAGACCGAATATTTGGATCCTTATTAGAATAAATGTATTAAAAAAATTTAATTGACAATTAAGATGCACTGACAAGCTGCAAAGAATCTATTTCCCTGTTTTGGTAGTTGTTTTTTGCTTATGTATGCCTTTTATAAAATAACATAAAAAATTAATATATAATACAAATATAGGTTGTCATGAAAAAGAATTATTCTTAATAAATTAAATTATTTAATTTATTAATAAATTTATATTATATATGTATAAAATTTAGAGTGGGTGGTTATGGCTACTTTTAATTGTACATATATTTTTAGTTAATTTGTACAAATAGATTGATTAATTAACCTAATTGTATTTTTTCTTTGAAATAATTATTGAATTAAAATTATTTTGATGATAGATTTTAATTGTATTTGTATAATATAAAAGATGATTTTATGATCAATGACTTGAACTCAGACAATACAATAAGGACATCTCTTGACATCTCTTGATCTTGATTCTTATAGATTGAAGTTTTTTAATATGTTCGGTTATGTCTATCTCAATTATGATAAGAGATGATTCTGAACATAATTTTTGCTTTAATTATTTTTGGATTGAGAGATTAATAATATTGATTATATTGTAACCAATAGTTTTCGTTGAGTAGCTGACTAAATAATTTATGCACATTGGATACCTATTTCAACTTGTACATAAGATGTCTGCAACCATAAAAAAAAATTACCTTAAATTAATGGTACGTAGTGTAAGGATCGAGTTATGTTAAAAAAAATTACCTTAATAAATTCAACCAATCATAAAAAGGCTAAAAGATATGATGAAGAAAGTTGCATGTATAATTTTCGAAATTATAATTGATCATTTAATCAAAGTCGTAAGGTTAATTATTACGCCCATCATGCATGAACAAGCATGATTATACATCCACCACCGACAAAACTTAACTTAATAAAACAATAAAAATTATTTTAATAATTTGTATGTCGTGAAAAAAAACAAAGAGTTGATGATTGAAAATATAGTTCATTTTTTAAATAAATTTATTTTAATATTCTTAATTTCTGGAAAATCTAAATTCGTTATCTCTTATACTTTTGCACCGACATTGAAAACATCTTATCTTGTTGTTGCATTTGAAGTTTATTTACATTAGGAATTCAAAAACATTTCAGACAGAAAAACTTCCATGTCTCGTCAACATCATTTTATATTTCCAGATCCCAATAAACTCGTACACAAAGGTTGTTTAAATTTTTTATATATGTTAATTAAAAATATCTAAATTATGTTGTGTATAATGACTTGCATCTGTTTCTTTTATAATATGTGTTCAAGGTTTTATAAGCATTAAATGTGGTCTATTTTTAAATAAAGATTTGATTTTTATCATTTATGATGGATTGGAGCTCTATAAATTCGACTCATAATTTTATTTTATTTTTAAATAATTAAAAACGTTTTTTTTATCAAATTAACCAGATATCATCATGATTTAGAGTATAAAGGAATATTTATATTTGTGGGTAGAATTATATTCCCACGCATTTATTCCATGTCAATATCATATTTGATTTTATAGTTTTATTATGATTTTTAAAATATAACAATATGCAAATACAAAATAATTTTTGGTGTTTCTTGAACTGGTTTTAAGACATGAAAGAGATGCACAGACGCAAATTGTCATCACGGGGAACAATATTTTTTCTTTTAATTGGATGAATTTAACAACCTAATAGATATTTAAATTCATCTATAAACTATACAATTTTCAGTAAGTTTTCTTTCAATTAAAACAAACTTGATTATTCAACATCAAATAATCACATGGGTATTAATATGCTAACAAATCTCACCTTATTTTAAGATCAATAATAATTTATAAATATATAACTTTTTAATTTATCGAAACATCGTTTAATAATACCAATGAAAAGTTATGGCACACTAAAAAAAATAAAATGACTTGCATGTATAATTTATTCTAATAAAATTTGACAAACCTATCGAATCACCACCTACGATATTAATTTATTTGAAATAAATATAATTTAATTTAAAAATATGATTATTTGTTAACTATCAATAAATTTATTTATATGTGATTTTCGAAAGAGACTGGAACTCAATTAAATGATATATTTTTATAACAAATAACTTGTTATACATAAAAAAAAATCCAAAAGAACAATCTTCTAATCATATATACATTTACCACCAATATATCACAATGTTTGGTATATAAGAATTTTTGTAGTTACAACCGACACATATATAATTGGTGGTTGAAGAAAGCATTGAATATGTTATCACCTTCCATTTTTCTAATTAGAAACCCTAAGGGTTTAGGTAGAGAAAAACGTGATGGAAGCTACTATTAATAACCATCAATCATAGTACACACTTTTGACGAAAGAGGTCAACATTTTAACAAAGGGTGCACCAAACAGCATAAATTTTGGTTCTTTTTACTACCAAAAGAAAAAGAAAAAATGGCTGAGACACCAAAAACGAAAATAAAACAAGTGGAGAATAATGCCATTTGCACATGTACTCTTTATTTGTGTGCCATCACAATGTACCAATAATAACTACGCAAGCATATTGTCATTGGAAGAGAAAAAACAAACATGGAACAACGAAAAGGAAAAAGAAAAGGATCAAGTGCGTAAAAGAAAGAACAAAAGACCTAACTCATCATTATAATGTATTGGAATTTGGTGACTAACTTGAAATGTAACGATTTGTTAATACTTATACTCTTTGTACTTTGTGCTTATTTTAAACCATATAAGGATACTAAGAATCTTGAGCTGGTATAACACTAACTACCTATAAGGTTTAATAAAATTATACAAATTGTCTTATTCTTTTGTTTATCTCCTTAGTTGTTTGAAAAATGTTTCATTCATATTTCTTTACTTACACTATTTTTCTTAATTATTGTTTAAAAAACTATTATAGGTATTTTTCTATAAAAAAATACCACAGTAAATGTTTCAAAAAAGCTAACAAAAAAAATTCTTTAACTATATATAATTAATATAATTTGCCTTGTGGCCTTTTTCTTTTCTTCAGGTTCAATAATTTCATATTATCTTTCTCAACTTCATGTTACAGAGAGTCATATTAATAACTTCTTCATCCATTTTAGTTTCCAAA